>Ga0256833_1001422_pt1 | contig 17746 bp, 21 predicted proteins | sample 356284metaG_FD_190535 | JGI IMG/M metagenome (GOLD analysis project Ga0256833, IMG submission 190535) | Hydrothermal vent microbial communities from Mid Atlantic Ridge, Atlantic Ocean - 356-284 | ecosystem: Environmental > Aquatic > Marine > Hydrothermal vents | place: Atlantic Ocean: Mid... | reverse complement strand
ACCGCCGTCACCGCCTATTGCCAAGATTTTGCCCTTGAGCCCCTTCTTCTTCCACGCCGCCTCAACACCGCTGGCGGCCGCAGCCGCGTTTTCAAAGGCAACGTGGACCCAGGGAGCTTTCCAAGCGGTGTACGGGAAGACGGCTGAAACTACCTCCATACAGCCGGTGGCCTGTGCTATGGCGAAGGCGTTCGGATCGCCGTACTTTTCCTCCATGGCCTCGCTGAAGGCCTTGGTGGCGAGCTTTAAAGCGGTCGCACAGCCGCAGCCGGCACAGGCTGCATGACCAGGTGCCCAGTACTCGCGAGTCGTGATCGGGGGTTTCCTAACGGCCATCTTCATCACCTCACAGAATCTCCTTCCTCAGGCCGATCCAGTTGACCTCATCAAACTCTTCTCCGTTGAGGGCCTTCCGGGCAATCGCGAAAGCCTCGTCGAGGTCCTTGAAGGTGACGTCTCTTCCACCGAGACCGAGTATGAAGTCTACTATCTTCGGCCTCTCGCTCTCGTTTATCAAAGCCCTGCTGAAGTCCTGGAAGAGTGCCCCGCCGACGCTGAAGGTGACGTTCTTCTCAAGCAAAGCGAGAACCTTGGCCTTCTTCGCGAGCTCTCTAACCTCCTCAACCGGGAACGGCCTGTAAACGGTGAGCTTCGCTGCTCCCGCCTTTATGCCCTTCCCCCTGAGGTGATCAACGTACTCCTTCACGGTTCCAGCGAGCGAGCCCATAGTGACGAAGATTACCTCGGCGTCATCTGTACGGTACTCCTCAATCTTGCTGTACTTCCTGCCAAAGCGCTTCTCGAACTCCTCAAAGACCTCATCGATGACTTTCTTCGCTGCTTCATTGGCCTCCCAGACGGTATAGCGGGCTTCCATGTAGTGGGCCGGGAATGCCAGTGTTCCCTGGGTTATCGGCTTGGCGGGGTCAAGGTAAGCGTGCTTGGGCTCGTATTCCCCAAGGAACTCGTCCACAACTTCCTGGTCGGGTATCTCGACCGGCTCAACGGTGTGGGTGAGTATGAACGCGTCGAAACCGACCATTGCCGGGAGAAGAACGCGTTCGTCTTCGGCAACCTTGAAGGCGGCTATTATGAGATCCAGTGCTTCCTGGTTGTTCTCTGCATAAAACTGGAGCCAGCCGGTGTCTCTTTCGCTTATGCTGTCCTGCCAGTCGTTCCAGATGTTGATGGGGGCGCTCAAAGAGCGATTTCCTATTGCCATGACTATTGGAAGGCGCATTCCAGCGGCTATAAAGAGAACCTCGTGCATTAAGGCGAGACCCTGGGAAGCCGTCGCGGTGAAGGTCCTAACTCCAGCCGCTGAAGCTCCGACACAGGCTGAAATGGCTGAGTGCTCGCTCTCTACCTTGATGAACTCGGCATCGAGTTCCCCGTTTGCAACGAATTCGCTGATCTTTTCGGGAACGAGCGTTGACGGGGTAATTGGGAAGGCCGCTATAACCTTTGGTTTGGCGAGCTTGGCGGCCCAGGCGGCCGCTTCGTTGGCCTTCATAACCTTTCTCATCGGCATCTTTCATCACCTCACTTGGTCTCCCTAACCATAATTATTGCATCGGTGGGGCACTCGTTGGCACATATACCACAGCCCTTGCAGTAGTCGTAGTCAAAGACCGGGTAGTTTTCTTCATCCAGGTATATTGCCGGCTCCGGGCAGTAGATGTAGCAGAGGTAGCAGCGGACGCACTTATCCCTGTTGAACTCGGGCATGAAAACTCTCCAGGAGCCGGTTTTGTTGACCACACTGCTTCCGGGGATGTATGCAATGGCTCCCGGCGTCATCTTTTCATTATACTCTTTCCCAACCCTCTCAATATCGGCCTTAAACGGACTCTCGGCCATATGTATCACCTCTGGTGAGTTATCAGTTGAAGTCTTAAACTTTGCCCTAAAATTGAAAGGGTCAGCCGAAGACCTCGGCGAGCTTTTTCAGTTTCTCCCACTCGTGGTTCACCCACTGCTGGAGAACCTCTATGTCCTCCTTGGTCATGTATTTGAACCTGCCCTGGTACTTGAGGAATTCCTCTATCGGCTTCGGCTCCTTCTTAGTTGAGGGCATGTTTATCTTGTACCTTCCGTTCTCGTACTCGAAGAGGGGGAAGTAGGCGGTCTGAACCGCTAAGCGGGCTATCTCAATGCTCTTGTCGGTAGGTGAACGCCAGCCTGTCGGGCACGGGGCGAAGAGCTGTATGAAGCTCGGACCCGGTATTTTTCTGGCCTTCTTGAGCTTTCTTATGAAGTCCTCTGGGAAGGCCACACTCGCGGTTGCCGCGTAAGGGATCTCGTGGGCTATGACTATGTCAATTACCTTCTTCTTGTGCCTCTTTTCCAAAAAGTGCCTCTTTCCACCGGGGGTGTTGGTGGTCCACGCTCCGTAGGGCGTCGAACCTGACCTTTGGATTCCGGTGTTCATGTAGGCTTCGTTGTCGTACATTATGTAAATCGCGTCATGTCCCCTCTCGAGGAATCCGCTCAAAGCCTGAAGTCCTATGTCGGCAGTACCACCATCGCCGGCCCAGCCGACGACCATTATTCCGTCTTCGCCCTTAACCTTGTACCCCATGGCCTTCAGGGCGGCCTCAATACCGCCTATAACGGCACCCGTTGTCTCAAACGCCGTGTGGAACAGGGGTGCTTGAAGGGTTGAATAGGGCCATGCTCCGGCTATGATGGTTGAACAGCACGCAGGAATTGTGAATATGGTCTTCTTTCCGTAGGCCTTGAGCACGTATCTCATCCCGAGCGATGCACCGCAACCCTGGCATGCGGTGTGGCCGGCATAGAAGTACTCCTCCGCCGGAATGCTTAATCTCTTCTTAACGTTTTCTGGAATCTCCATCATTCTCACCTCTTGAGGTGGTACCAGTCGACCTCAACATCCGGCCTACCGGCCTCTATAATCCGCTTCATGTCGTCCGCTATCGCTTTCACGTCCTTTACTGTGAAGTCCCTGCCTCCGAGTCCGACTATGTAGTTCTTCATTATGGGCCTCACATCGGTGTTGTAGAGCACTCCCTTGGCCTCGTTGAAGAGTATTCCCTCCTGTCCGAAGGAGAAGTTCCTGTCCAAGACCCCTATTCCCTTAACACTCTCTGCTATCTCCTTGAGTTCCTCTCTTGGGAACGGACGGAACCAGCGGACCTTTGCGTAGCCTACCCTGTACCCCTCTTTCCTCAGGAGTTCAACTGCCTCTTTCACTGTCCCCATGAGGGAGCCCATCCCCATGAACACGAAGTCAGCGTCCTCGATGTAACCTTTCTCTATCATCTCGCTATAGTCCCTTCCAAAGCGCTCGCCGAATTCCCTGCCGACATCCTTTATGATGTCCTTTGCCTCCTCGTGAGCCTTTGCCAGTTTGTACCGGAACTCGTAGTAATCGTTCGGAGTTGCGAGGGCGCCTATGGCCTTGGGGTTGTCGAAGTCAGTGAGCGTGTAGAGTGGCTTTCTCGGCGGGAGGAATTCGTCGACGAGCTCCTGGGGTATCATCTCGACGACGTCGTAGGTGTGGCTCAGAATGAACGCACTTTCAATAACCATTATGGGGACGTTGACTTTCTCGGCTATCTTGTAAGACATTATAACTCCATCATAAACTTCCTGGTTGTTTTCAGCGTAGAACTGCATCCAACCGGTGTCCCTCTGCGCCAAACTGTCGGTCTGGTCGTCCCAGACGCTCCACGGAGGAGCCAGGGCGCGGTTCACATCCACCATCACTATCGGTAGCCTTGCTCCCGCTGCCCAGTGGAGCATTTCGTGCATCAACGCGAGTCCTTGGGCCGCGGTCGCTGTAAATGCCCTTGCCCCTGTTGCACTGGCACCTATCGTTGCCGCCATCGCCGAGTGCTCGCTCTCCACGGGAACGTACTGAATGTCGCTCTCTCCATTTGCTATGAACTCTGCTATTTTCTCTATGATGCTTGTCTGCGGAGTGATTGGATAGGCCGCCACAACCTGAACACGCGCGTGCTTTACAGCGTAAGCGGCTGCGTAGTTTCCGCTAACCACCTTCCTGATGGGTTTGTACTCCGCCATATCACTTCTCCTCCTTCTCCATTGTTATTGCCTTTGTCGGGCACTCGTTGGCGCATATGCCACAGCCCTTGCAGTAGTCGTAGTCAACCCCAACGTACCCGTCCTCTCTGATGTATATTGCCGGTTCGGGACAGAACTTCCAGCAGATGTAGCACTTAACGCACTTGTCATCGTCTATAACAGGTATGAATGTCCTCCAGTCGCCGGTGAAGTTTGATAGGGTCGTTCCAAGGCTTATGGGTGCCTCCGGATACTCGGCTATTGATTCCAGTGAAATCTTCACCGCCGCTTCTTTCTTTTCACCAAACAGAGTGTTCAAACTCACCACCACCCACCTCTTCTTAAGGAATAAGGAGAGAATCAGAGCTCGTAAAGGGCTGTCTTGTTGAACGCTTCTTCTGCTGCCTTGGCGTTCTTTTCACCAAGGGCTCCTGAGAAAGTTTCTTTTATAGCTTCCTGGACGCTTTCGAGCTTAACAAGCTCGGTGGCCTTCGCCACTGCACCGAGAATGGCCGTGTTTGTGATTGGAAGTCCAAGAACGTCGAGTGCTATTCCAGTTGCGTCGACGAGGGCCAGTTTGGCAGGTTTTCTCTTCAGCTTCTCAATTATTTCTTCCTTGCTCTTTTCGGTGTTTATTATGACGATCCCGTTCTCTTTCAACCCTGCTGTGACGTCGACAGTGTCGAGAAGGCTTGGATCAAGGACAACGACGATGTCTGGCTCGTATATCTGAGTTTTAATCCTTATCGGCTTCTCATCGATCCTTGTGAACGCTGTAACCGGCGCTCCACGCCTCTCAACCCCAAAGAAGGGGAACGCTTGGACATATTTTCCTTCCCTGAAGGCTGCCGAGGCTAAGATGTTGGCGGCGGTAACTGCGCCCTGTCCACCCCTACCGTGAAAACGAATCTCAATCATCTTTCCTGCCTCCTCAAGTTTGTCAAACTCTATTCGTCCAAAGCATTTATTTATGTTTCGGTATTGGCTTAAGCTCCTTTCGTCAGCTGTCTTTGGGTACACTTGAACGTTGTCAGTCTTTGATGGTGAATTGCGGGCATTGATTCTCGAAAAAACTTCGTCTTATAAAAGGCAAAATTTTTAACGGAAATATAGCGCCATATAGTCTATATAGGTGATGCCCATGGACGGCCTTGGGGTGGCTATGGTGGCAGTGGCCTTTTACATTGCCTGGAACATAGGCTCAAACGACTCTGCCAACGCAATGGGAACAGCGGTTGGTTCCGGGATCCTGAGCTTTCGCCAGGCAACTTTGACGATAGCGATATTCGTCATACTCGGCGCCTATCTCAAGGGCTACAAGGTGATGAAGACCGTGGGTGAGGGCATAGTTCCCCAGGGTTTTTTGAGCATGGACATGGCCCTCATAGCCCTTTTGGCCGCGGGAATATGGGTAACGATAGCAACCGTTAGGGGGCTTCCCGTCTCGACGACTCAGGCCATAGTTGGGGGCGTCATAGGCGTGGGGCTGGCAATGAAAGCTCCTGTAAACTGGTTTACGCTTGGTAAGATAGCGGCGGCGTGGGTAATCTCGCCGGTGCTCTCCGGGCTTCTTGCGATGGCCCTTTACAAGTTCTACTCAAAAATTGTTTCCGGAATAAAGAGCCTCTCGACCATAGAGGCGCTCTACAAAGCGCTGGCCATACTCGGTGGTTCTTATATGGCCTTCAACTTTGGGACGAACGAGGTCGCCAATGCTTCGGGGCCGATAGTCGGTGCAGGTTTTATGGAACCCAAGACGGCGGGGGTACTGGTTGCACTGAGTCTCGCTGTGGGGTCTTTAACGTTTAGCTACGCAGTTATGCACACGGTTGGGAAGAAAATAACTGCACTTGGCCCGGTGTCGGCGTTTTCAGCTCAATTCGGTTCCGCAATAGCTGTGAGCCTTGCCAACCTCTTGGGACTACCGGTGAGTTCGAGCCAGTCGATAGTTGGGGGTGTCGTCGGCGTTGGGGTTATAGCCGGGGAAGGCGTCGATAGGGGAGTCATAAAGGACATCCTCTTCGGATGGGTGGCTACTCCCCTCACTGCGATAGGTATCTCCTTTCTCTTGGTGAAGGTCTTCAGTTTCGCTGGAATGCTTTAGGCCCTTTTCCTCCGCCGGAATCCGTGTTGAAACCCATGACGCTGGAATTCGCTCTTCTCACATCCCCACCGAGTTTTATCAGTTCTCCTATCAGCCCCCGCTGTATGTGGGCCAGTATCTTTGTTTCTTGACTGTATTCTATGGAGATTACATCCCCAACCGAGTTCAAAAATGCAATAATCGCGGGAACTTTAGCAGGGTCTCTGACGGTCACCTCGAAGGTCCCGTACTTGGGAAGTCTTGGAATGATCCTGCTGAGGGCATGGTGTAATTCTTTGAGTCTTTTTTCTTTGGCAGAAACTGCAGCGATGCCCTCTATTGAGACTCCAATCATCTCTGCGAGTTCTTTTAGGAGTTTCTTCTTCTTAGCAGCGTCATCTACTCCAATCAGGTCGAGTTTGTTGAGAACTACAATTATAGGCTTTTCAAGGGCCCTTATCTCGCGAAGAACATCGATGGATGCCCTGAACTTTCTTGCCATTTCGCGACAGGGCTCACTTGCGTCAAGAACGAGGAGAATCAGGTCTGCCCTAACTATCTCCTCAAGGGTTGAATGGAACGCCTCAACTATGAATGGAGGGAGGTTGTCTATAAAGCCAACTGTATCTGTCACGAGAACCCTCTTCCCTCCAAGCTTGAATTTTCTCGTTGTCGTGTCGAGGGTTGTAAACATCTGGTTCCTCGCATCGACGCTGTCCCCTGCGAGTGCGTTAAGGAGGGTCGACTTTCCCGCGTTGGTGTATCCTGCTAAGGCCAGGAGTATGAATCCCAGTTCCTCGCGTCTTTTTCTTCTCACCTCTCTCTCGGACTTGACCCGTTCGAGTTCCTTCCTTATCTTGGCCATCCTGTGGCGAATGTGCTTGAGGTACTGCCGGGTTTGGTATTCACCCATACCCTTGAAGCCCGCCCTGTCGCCGAGCTTTATCCTCCTTATGGCCTCTTTCACGAGGGGGATCTCGTACTGGAGTGAGGCGAGCTCAACTTGGAGCTTCGCCTCCTTTGAGTGGGCCCTCTTTTCAAAAATCTCAAGAACGAGCTGCCACCGGTCGATTACATCTGTCCTGAGCTCTTTCCAGAGGTTGTAAGCTTGGGAGGGCGTTAATCTATTTGCAAAGATGACCTTGTCTGGCTCAAGTTCCTTAACGAGTTTTCTGAGCTCTTCAACTTTTCCCTTTCCAATGTTGTAGCGCGGATGCTCCTTACGGTTCTGCTCAAGGATAGAGAGAACCTCATAACCCGCGCTCTCAAGGAGTTCCTCGAACTCTTCCTTTGAAATCCTTTCTCCCTGGGACCTCCGTATTACTCCTACAGCCCTCATCGTATTCACCTATTCGATGGGGTTTATAGTCTTTTGGAACGGCTGGTTTCTAACCTAAAGTTGGAGATAGGCCTTTAAACCTAAAACGCGAGTTATCAACGGTGGTTCCCGTGGATTACGACGAGGTCAACGTCAAACTTAAGGAGATTGAGGAGCTCCTCGACAAACTCGGAAAGGAGCATCCAAAGGAGATATCGGCCTTTTCACGGTTCCTGCGCGAGACACTTGACAACAAGGCGTTGACGACGAGAGAAAAGGAGCTCATAGCCCTCGCCCTTGGTATAGCACAGGGCTGCGAGTGGTGCATCTACCTCCACACCCAGAAGGCCCTTGAGGCAGGTGCAAAGCCCGAGGAGCTTATTGAGGCTGGTCTCGTTGCGGTTCTCATGGCTGGGGGTCCGGCGCTGATGCATCTCATCCCGCTCGTGAAGGCCATAGAGAACTTCGAAAAAGGGCAGAAGGCATGATGCCTTTTCCTTTTTCACTCCCCGCTCAGTTTAAGTATGGCCTCCGCGAGGTCTCCCTTGGCATCTTCCAGAGCCTTCTTTGCGGCCTCGTAGTCAACGCCGGCCTGCTCCATCACGAGTTTTATGTCCTCCTCCGGGATGCTCACAACTGCCCTTACTTCCTCACTTCCAGGGACGATCTGGTAGCTCTTCTCGCCCTGGGCTGTTATTACCGTGATGGCCGGCTCCTTAATGACTATCTCCCTGTTCTCCAGCCTTATTATGACTTCTTTGACGCCGTCGAGCTCCTCCATTTTGATGCCCATCTGGCGCATGAGCTTCTTCATCTGCCTGGGGTTCATTCCCATCATCGCTACCACCTGGGGAGATTCTCACCCGGATTTTAAAAAGGTTGGCGAAGTTTTTGGGTTCTCGGAAATCCGATTCGGGGGAGCATGCCCTAAGCTCCCCAGACAGTTCTCACGGATTTTCACGTCGGGGAGGAACTTGAGGGGCTTGAAGGGAGGGGGAGGTCTACTGAATTGCCGCCCTTTCTCCGAAAGCGATTTTTAAAAGTGGGGGTGTCACGAGGGTGCTCAGGAATATCATGAGAACTATAACAACGTAGGCGTCGTTTCCGACGATGCCCGCTTTCATGGCTATGGCGAGCATCGCAAGTTCAACACCCATTCTCGGTATCATGCCGATCCCTATTCTAAGGGAAGTCCTCCCGTTTAACCCTGATAGGAACGCACCAAGACCACACCCTATTACCTTGCTCGCTATCGCCACTATGCTGAACAGAACGGCAAAGATTCCCACTGATGAGAGGTCCCTGAGGGGGATGTTCATACCAACGTCGACGAAAAATAGTGGTATGAACAACGCATGCCCGATTATCCTCGTGTGTTCAAAAACCGGCTTTCGGAACTCTGTCTCGCTGAGGGCAAGCCCGACGAGATAGGCACCAAGGATGGATGCCAGATCCATATGCTCCGCCAGATACGCGAAGGAGAACAGTGCGACCATTGAGAGGGTAACTGTGGAGTCCGCAAAGCCTATCCGAATTACCTTTCTCAGCATGTAGTCGAGAGCCCTCGGGGCCAAGTAGACCATAAAGACAATGAAGAGGCCAACCTTTAGGAGTATGAGACCTATTCCGATGGGTTTGACACTTCCCTCTATTAAAGCGGAGATCACGACGGTCAGAATTACTATTCCAAGGATATCATCCACTATTGCCGCCGTCAGAATGGTGTTTCCCTCGAGGGTCTTCAGCGCGTCGAGTTCCATCAGAACCCTGACCGTCAGGCTTACGCTCGTTGGGGTGGTGAGGGCACCGTATAGGAGGGCCTGTTCAAGTCCCTTGAATGGGTAGGCGATAGCAAAGCCCATGAGAAATGCCGTGGCAACCCCGATACCGGCAACCGAAAGGCCGATTTTTCCGCTTTCTTTGAGCTCTTCCACACTGCTCTCCAACCCCGCGAGGAATAGGAGTATCAGAACGCCGATCATTGAGATATCCTTTACCTCATTCGTGGGGGGCATTAAGATGCCGATTATCATGCCCCCAATTATTTGCCCCAGAACTACGGGCTGTCCTATCCTCACGAAGAGCCATCCAAATACTTCAGCTACCGCGAGCATCGAGGCTATGTAGAGGATGAGCTCGGGTTCCACGGTGATCACCGGGCGAATACCCTAAGGAGTCTAATGACGCTCTGGGCAGAGAAAGTCCCGAGAACCCTCTTTTTTCCGTTGACAACGGGGAACTGACGGACCCCCGTTTCCAGCATCATTCCCAGCGCATACTTCAGGGGATCATTTGGGGATAGCGTTATTGGTTTGGTGTTCATGATCTCCCTAACCGGCCTATCCCAGTCGAAATGGGCCTCTTTGAGGGCATCTATTCCAACGAGAACATAATCTGAGGGGGGAACAACGAGATTTATTATCTCGTCTATCGAGACAAAGCCGAGGAGCCGTCTGTTTTCGTCGGTAACTGCTGCACAGGTCCTTTGTTCGAGCCCTTTTATCAGGGTCTCTATTGTGTCATCGGGGGACAACTGGAGGAAGTTTTCCTCCATAACGAGTCTTACGGGCATCTCTGCTATCTTCACTATGTTCAACCTGGGTTTTTCTTCCTCTGACACCTAAGGACCCCCATGATTCTTAGGTTTTCATTCTTCGTGGGTTTCTTTTGGGTTCATTATACTCGCCCTGTACTCCTCGTACTTCTTTCTGGCCTCTTCTGCCTTCTCCTTCTCGCCGAGGTATTCGTACGCCTCAGCGACGTGCTTCCACCACATCGGGTCCTGCTCCGCCTCCTTCAGGCAGTATTCAAGGAACTTCTGGTATGCCTCCCTCGCCAGCCCCTCCTTGCCGAGCTTCTTAGCTATGTTACCAACGTCCTCGTAAAAGACTCCCTCCTCCTGGGCCTCCTTCTGGTAGTACTCCAGGGCCTTTTCCCACGATTCCCTTGCCTTCTCCTCATTGCCGAGTTCTTCATAAAGCTTGGCAACATCTTCCCAGAACCAGGGCTCCTCCTCGGCGTAGCGCTCAAGGGCTTTCGCGGCCCTCTCCATGTTTCCAGCCTTTTTCCAGTACTCGTGGGCCTCTTTGAGGTAGTAGGTGTCCTTCTCCTTCTCATACAGCCGCTCGTAAATTTCCGCAGCTTTTTCGTACTTCTCGGCCTTCTCGTAGGCCCATGCTGCACTCTCCATCCAGCCGAGCTTCTCGTACATCTCAGCGGCCTTCAGGTAGTTTCCGGCCTTCTCGTACTTCCTTGCCGCGGCCTTGTACTTACCCATCCTTTCGAGTTTTTCCGCCGAACGGAAGCGGTCTGTTAGGCTTAAATCCGGCTCGCTGATGTACCAGACTCCAAATACAAGGGCCAGAATGAAGAACGCCACCACCCCTCCCACGATCCTGAGATTCTGCCACGTTGCACTCAGATACGTGGCGTAACCGCTTATGACCGTTAGTGCCGCGAGTATCGTTCCGTACTTCCAGCTCTCAGCGTAGAGAGTCAGTCCGGTGAAGAAGAGTAGCATCAAAGTCAAACCAAGGAATCCAAGGGTTAACACCACCTGGAGCAGTAGCTTTAACCCGCCGTACCAGACTATTCCAGCCGCTATTCCCAAGACGATGAGAACGAACGCTATGAGGTAAGCTTTGAACCTGTCCATCCTTCCACCCCCTCAATTTCGAGCAGGAACATCTTTTCATCGAGCCTTGGAGTGTAGTAACCGATACCATCGCGAGCCACAACCCTGTGGCAGGGAACTACTATCGGGTACGGGTTCCTCTTCATGGCCCCGCCGATTGCCCTTGGTGAGGTCCCCAAAGCTTTTGCAAGGCTACCGTAGGTTATAACGCTCCCTCTTTTAACGTTTTTCGTGAGCCATTCGTAAACCCGCCTCTCAAAGGGAGTAACTCCCTCGAAGGCCAGCATGGGGATGAGCACCTCGTTGTCGAGCTCTCCTGTGATAACTTCCATTACCAGCGATGGATACTGGCTCTTCCCCCTCTCGGCCTCAACCCTAACCTCCCTCCTCCTTAGAAAACCTAAGAGGCGGGCTATGTTGCTCTCAAACTGCTCCCGTTCCAGGGAGAACGTTATCCCCTGGATTTTTTCGGAGTGGATCACACCTATCCATACCTCTCTGCCCGCTATATCAAACCTCTCTACGCTCAGCATCTCCGCATTCCTCCATTCTGAGGGCAGCCTTCCTGATCGGCCCGATGAGCGTGTGAACCTCCCTTCCGTAGAGTGCAGCCCTGCCAACGAAACGCCTGAAGACCTTTACGAAGACCTCCCTCCTCCCGGCGTCTTTAGGGTAGTTGAGAACCTCTAACAGTTTTTCCCAGGCCTTCACCAGCTCTTCCTTCTCCCTCCTCGTTGCGGGTTCGAGGGAGTGGACGTTAGCTTCTGGCCTCTCCTTCGCAAGCTCGTAGAGGATAACCGCAACGGATTGGGCGAGGTTCATCACCGGGTAAGTCTCGCTTGTCGGAATCGTTACAGTGAAGTCGAGTTCCCCCAGTTCCTCATTTTTTAACCCAATACTCTCCCTGCCGAAGAAGAGGCCGATCTCTCCGGAATAGTCCCGTAGGGTTTCCCTCAGCTCCCAGGGCATCAGGGGTGTCCTCTCTGGGATGTAGCTTTTTCCGGGCTTTCCGGTCGTTCCTACGGTGAGGTCAAAAAGTCTTAGGGCTTCCTCGAAGCTTCCAACTACCAGCGAGTTTTTGAGAACCTCTTTGGCGTGAACCGCGTAGCTGTAGCTTTCCTCGGTGAGGTTGGGGTTTACGAGGACTAAACTTGAAAAGCCGAAGTTCTTCATGGTTCTCGCTATCATTCCTATGTTCGCCGGTCCTTCCGGTTCAACGAGAACAACGCTTATCATCGATAGGGCTTTAAGGGTTTCTCTTTAAACGCTTGCGGTGGTGAGATGAAGATTTACGTACTCGGTGCGGGAAGCATAGGCTCGCTCTTCGGTGGGCTTTTGAGCAGGGCGGGAAACGATGTTCTTCTCATCGGTCGGGAGGAGCAGGTTAAGGCTATAAACGAGAACGGACTGCACGTTTCTGGATTTGAGGAGTTTACGGTCTACCCAAAGGCAAGCCTCTACGCGCCGGAGGAACCTCCGGAGCTTCTGATACTCTCGACCAAGTCCTACTCTACCAGGGCCGCCCTTGAGTGTGCGCGCAACTGTATCGGACCGGAGACGTGGATTCTCAGCATTCAGAACGGTCTGGGCAACGAGGAGCTTGCGTTGAAGGTTACGCCTAATGTCATGGGAGGAATAACCACGAACGGGGCTATGCTGGTCGAGTGGGGGCACGTGCGGTGGACCGGGAAGGGAATCACCGTCATCGGCAGGTATCCGAGCGGGAGCAACCCCTTCGTCGGGAAAGTGGCTGAGATTTTTGAGGGTGCGGACATTGAAACGGTGGTAACTGAAAATGCCATAGGATGGAAGTGGGCAAAGGTTATAGTAAATTCCGTCATCAACGGAATCGGAACGGTTCTTGGGGTTAAGAATGGTGTTCTCAAAGATGATCCCCATCTTGAGGGTATATCAGTGGAGGTAGCCCGCGAGGGCTGTCTCGTTGCCCAGGGGCTTGGCGTTCAGTTCGAGATGCACCCCCTGGAACTCCTGTGGGACACGATAGAACGCACTAAGGAGAACTACAACTCAACGCTCCAGGACATAATGAAGGGGAGGAGAACGGAAGTTGACTACATCCATGGGAAGATAGTTGAGTATGCCAATTCGGTTGGCCTTGAAGCCCCACGCAATGAACTTCTTTGGGCACTCATCAAAGCGAAGGAAAACGTAAATAAACTTGGAGGGTGGGTTAATAAGGGGGGTTGAGTATGCCGATCTTTGGGGGTAAGGAAACTGACGTGTTTGGGGCCATAGATGAGCACCTTGGGGCTGTCATGGAGTCTCTATCGGCCTTTAGGGAGCTAATAACGGCTTACCTCAATGGAGATCTTGAGAGGGCGAGGGCCTTTGAGAGGGAGGTTGATCAGCTTGAGAGCAAGGCTGACAGACTGAGAAGAAACATCGAAACCATGCTCTACGAGGGCGCATTTCTGCCCGCAAACAGGGGGGACTACGTAAGGCTTAGCGAGCTCATCGACCAGGTGGCCGACGCTGCTGAGAGCGCTGCACACACGCTGATTCTCGCCAGACCACGGGTTCCTGGGGAGCTCAAAGGAGAGATACTCCGGCTCGTGGACGCTGCAGTGGAAACCTACGAGACTCTCGTTAAAGCCGTTAAGGCCCTCAACAAGGATGTGGATGAAGCGATATCTATTTCGAAGATCGTTGAGGACGCTGAAGAAAAGGCGGATGAGGTCGAATACGAAGTCAAGGGTAAGATCTTTGAGAGCGAGACGATAACTACATACGCCAAGCTTATCTGGAACCAGATACTGACGAAAATAGGCGACATAGCCGACCGTGCTGAGGACGCTTCCGACCAGGTTATGTTGATGGGGATAAAGAGAAGGGGGTGATTCTGTGAAGGTTCTCGTTGCGGCACCTCTGCACGAGAAAGCCTTAGAGGTTTTGAGGAAGGCAGGCTTTGAGGTCCTTTACGAGGAGTACCCAAACGAGGAAAGGCTGGTCGAGCTCGCAAAGGACGTCGAGGCAATAATCGTAAGGAGCAAGCCGAAGGTAACGAGAAAGGTCATCGAGGCCGCCCCGAGGCTCAAGGTCATCGGAAGGGCTGGAGTAGGCCTTGACAACATAGACCTTGAGGCCGCCAAGGAGAGGGGCATTAAAGTCGTCAACAGCCCTGGAGCCTCGAGCAGAAGCGTCGCCGAGCTCGCCGTTGCGCTCATGTTCAACGTGGCCAGGAAGATAGCCTTTGCCGACAGGAAGATGAGGGAAGGGCAGTGGGTTAAAAAGCAGTGCATGGGGATAGAACTTGAGGGCAAGACCCTCGGAATAGTCGGCTTCGGCAGAATAGGCTACCAGATAGCCAAGATAGCCAAGGCCTTGGGAATGAACGTCCTCCTCTACGACCCTTATCCTAACGAAGAGAGGGCTAAAGAGGTCGGTGGAACCTTTGCCTCCCTTGAGGACCTCCTCAGGGAGAGTGATGTAGTTACCCTCCACGTCCCGTTGGTGGAGCAAACCTACCACCTCATCAACGAGGAGAGGCTCAGGCTCATGAAGCCGACCGCGATACTCATCAACGCGGCGAGGGGTGCCGTCGTTGACACCGGAGCACTCGTTAAGGCCTTGAAGGAGGGCTGGATTGCCGGTGCCGGTTTGGACGTCTACGAGGAGGAGCCCCTCCCGAAGGACCACCCGCTCACAAAGCTCGACAACGTGGTTCTGACCCCCCACATTGGCGCTTCAACAGAAGAGGCCCAGATGCGCGCTGGAGTCCAGGTCGCGGAGCAGATAGTCGAGATTCTGAAGGGATGATGCCCTCTCTTCTTTATTCCGTTTCAACTTCTCGCAAACTTGCCAGTATACTGGTAAAGTTCGCTGGAAAAGTTTACCGGTATGGTGGTACGATTTTGATGAAAAGTTTGCCAGTATAGTGGTAAACTTTATAGGGAGTTTGAACTAGTTCCTTCCATGAACGTTGAGGAACTTAAGAGAGTATTGGCTGATCAGTGGGATACCCTGAGCAGGAAGCTTGAGCGGGAAAACATCGTCGGGAGAGAGCTGAAGGGGAGGATCCTTGCTAACTTCAGCCCAACGGCTCACATAATAACCGGGCCGAGGCGCTCCGGAAAATCCGTTCTCTCGGCGACCCTTCCTGGCAGACCCCTCTATGTAAACTTTGAGGATCCTGCGATGGCGGGTTTCGCGATTGGGGACTACAAAAAACTCCTCCAGGCGGGTTACGAGCTTTTTGGTCAGTTTGATTACGTGGTTCTTGACGAGGTTCAGGAAGTCGAGGGCTGGGAGAGGATGGTTTCGGTTCTTAGGGACGACTATCCAACAGTCGTTACCGGGAGCAATGCCCGGCTTCTTTCACGGGAGTTCGCAACGTATCTGACTGGAAGATACCTGAGCTATACACTCCTGCCGTTTTCGTTCAGAGAGTTTTTAACGTACCGGAAAATTGAGCCGGATGTTAAGACAACGAGAGACGAGGCTCTGATAAAGAGGGCTTTGATTGAGTACATCAAGCGCGGCGGCTTCCCGGAGGCTCTGCACTTCGGCAGGGAGTACCTCATAAATCTCTACAACGATATCATCACGAGGGATGTCATAGTCCGCTATGGCGTTAGAAACGTCCGTGAGCTGAAGGAGGTCGCCTTCTACCTCTTCTCGAACTTCGCCGGACGGTTTACATACAGCAAGACAAAGAACGCCCTCGGAATCGGCAACATCGAGACGGTGAAGAACTACGTTGAGTACCTTGAATCCGCCTACCTGATTTTTGAGCTTCCCAAGTTCTCCTTCAAGCCCAAAGAGGTCGTGAGGAGCGATAAGAAGGTCTACCCAATCGATACTGGAATGCTCAATGCGGTCCTTCCAAAGGTTTCGGAAAACATCGGTAGGCTCATAGAGAATGCAGTCTTCCTTGAACTCCTGCGGTCCAAATATTACAGGAGACCCAGCCTTGAACTTTACCATTACAGAGACAGCAAGGGCGAGGTGGACTTTGTTGTCAGGGATAAAGGAGAGACCGAACTCATACAGGTTACGTATGCCTCGGGTGAGGACGAGGTAGCTTCAAGGGAAGTGGATAACCTTTTCAGGGTCATGAAACTGTTCCGTGTGAAAACTGGAACGCTGGTGACGTGGGATTACTCCGGTGAGATAAGGCGAGACAGCCTAACTGTTAAGGCCGTTCCGCTCTGGAGGTGGCTTTTAAATTCTCACGTCAAACTTTTTAACCAAGATTCGAATCTTTAGACAGGTGAATGCCAATTGATTGAGGCCATCGTTGAGGCGATACGATTGGCGGTCACGAGGATTCCCGACGATGTGGTTTCAGCCATCGGAAAGGCCTTCGAGGAAGAGACAAACGAGATAGCGCGCTTCAACCTCGGCAACATACTCAAGGCCATAGAGATTGGTAAGAGTGACCTGGTTCCCGTCTGTCAGGACACTGGAACGCTCACCTTCTTCGTCGAGGCCGGCGTTGAGAGTCCCTACCTCGGTGGACTCAGAGACATGCTCACCGAGGCTACGAGGAGGGCAACTCATGAGATTCCCCTCCGGCCAAACGCCGTTGACGTCCTTACCGGAAAGAACTCCCGCGACAACACCGGGAGGGGAGTTCCCATAATCCACTGGGAGCTCGTTCCGGGAGACAGAATAAGGATAGCCGTCCTCCCCAAGGGAGGGGGAAGCGAGAACTGCTCTGCCTTAGCGATGCTGACCCCAGGCGAGGGCTGGGAGGGAGTGAGACGCTTCGTCCTCGAGCACGTTAAGGCCTGCGGCGGAAAGCCCTGTCCTCCGATTGTCCTGGGGATAGGCGTTGGTGGGGGAGCCGATTACGTCCTGCTCCTGGCCAAAAAGGCCCTGCTGAGAAAGGTGGGCGAGAGGAGTCCCGACAGGAGGATAGCGAGGATTGAGGAAGAGCTTTTGGAGGGAATAAACGCCCTCGGAGTCGGTCCGATGGGCATGGGCGGGAAAACAACCGCCCTGGACGTCAAGATAGAGGTCGCCCACAGGCACCCCGCGAGCTTTCCCCTTGGCTTGGTCGTCCAGTGCTGGGCCAACCGAAGGGCGTTCATCGAGATAGAGCCCGACGGGAGGGTTGAGATTTGGCAGTGAGGCTAAAAACGCCCCTGGAGGAAGATGACGTCCTGAATCTCGGGGCTGGAGATGTAGTTTATCTATCCGGAACAGTTTACACCGCTCGGGATTCGGCACATAGAAAAATCCTTGAGCTGGCCGGGAGAGGGCTTCCCCTCAACCTTGAGGGGGCCGTTATTTACCACTGTGGTCCGGTGGTTAGGGAAAGCCCCAGTGGTTACGAGATCGTCTCGGCCGGCCCGACGACGAGTTCAAGGATGAACCGCCACTTAGGGGGGATTCTTTCCCTCGGCGTCCGAGGAATAATTGGAAAGGGAGGCATGAACCCGGAGCCCTTTAAAGGCCGCGCCGTTTACTTCGCCTTCACTGGAGGAGCAGGTTCGCTTGCCGCTAAAAGCATAAAGCGCGTTAGAGAAGTGTTCTGGCTGGAGGAGCTCGGTATCCCTGAGGCGGTATGGGTTCTTGAGGTTGAGGACTTCCCGCTGATTGTGGCTATAGATGCCTATGGAGAGAGCCTCTACTGATAACCTTTCCTTCTTTCGTTTACCGGTTCTATAAACTTCCAGTAGAACTCCCTCAGCTTTCT
>Ga0256833_1001421_pt1 | contig 17749 bp, 17 predicted proteins | sample 356284metaG_FD_190535 | JGI IMG/M metagenome (GOLD analysis project Ga0256833, IMG submission 190535) | Hydrothermal vent microbial communities from Mid Atlantic Ridge, Atlantic Ocean - 356-284 | ecosystem: Environmental > Aquatic > Marine > Hydrothermal vents | place: Atlantic Ocean: Mid... | reverse complement strand
GGAGGATAGGTATCTACTCCTAAGATAGTGCCTAGCGATGGGTCTGCGCCTCTGCATCCTAGGCTATTTTACGCCTAACTATTATCTCTATTACTGGTATTAGTCTGCGGCCCCTCTCTATGCTATCAATATTGATTCGTACTATCTCTACACCATCTTGTAGCCTGTGAGCTAGCGCATTATATACATCGACAGCTTTGCTTATATTGGGGCCCTGGCCTCTTATGACTACTTCATCGTATCCCTCATTAAAGAGGAGGATTGCTGCAAGAACATAATCCATAACCGGTTTTTTACCAATTACTACTACGTTCTCTGCCGACGCCATGCTACCACCTCTACTCTTTTCCGCCCATAGACGGTTTAGGCACGGTAATATAAAGCTAATTAGTTCTTAAGGATTCTTTACCATTCTCACCGAGCGCTTTAATGAATTTTTCAAAGCATTCATACGCATCGTCAAGCGTTGCAGCTATTTTGTGCTGAAGAGGATCAAAGCTGCATAGGCTATAGGGTATGCTTGCGGGATCAGCCCCTATTGTCTTTCTACAGTATTTTAGTAATAGTCTTGAGCGATGCTTCTTTTCACCAAACACGGCCCCCTTGTTACAAATCCAGTAGAATAGTAGCCGGTTATGCCTGATGTATTTTGCGTTTATTTTGCCGAGGATCTTCTCGTCAATACTTTTTCTCACATAAGCCTTTATCTCAAAACTAGCTGAAGCAGCATATCTCTCCACAACGAGTTCGAGAAAACCCACGTCACTAGGAGAAGCGCGTATAATTATTCTCCTAGTCACCTCATCGTGATCCAATACCTCTATTGACTTATTCTCAGTCAACATAGCTAACAGGCTCGCCATCGATGCAGCTTGTTTAACACTCATCGTAAGCAGTATGTAGGTAAACATTCTTGTCCTAGACATGGTATCTCCCTCTTCTCTCATCAGCCGGGGATAACGTCTTCATCCCATCAACTAGTCGCTGGGTCATAGTAGGCGAGTGCTCATCACCTAGCTAATCGGCGTAGAAAAGACTGCTCTAAGGTCGTGTAAAAAAGATAATGCTCTGAAACACGGACCCTCATCACTTGATCAGTGTCGCGGCGCTCTTCATCGCAGCAGCGTGTGTTAGATCAATAGGTTTGATACTTCTATCTTCTGGGTTATTGTAGCCGCGTTTAAGAGTAATAATGGAGCTATTCTCCGGGGTACGAGCTGATACCTTATTGGTTTTCCTTCATAGTAGCTCGTAAGCGGCATTATTTTTAACTCGTATATTTCTTCGAAGGGTATCTGCTTAGTAACAGTGTCCGGGTTCTTCATCACATCTAATACCCTAGCCACGACGTGAACAAGGCTACCATTCTCGCTCTTTACTAGCATCAGGTATAGCGAGTCCTTGTTCTGGGGCGTGAATGAGGAGGAGAACTCCTCTGAAGAGGCTATTTGATCGGCATCCTCGATGAGGGCCCAGCGCTCCTCGCCAGTATCGACATCTATGAAGCTAAATACCCTGTGTCGCGCCCCAGGCGCTTTCATAGATCGTAGCGCTGACTCTATAATATCCGTTGGTAGGCCAAGAGCCTCTGCTAGCTCCTCGACCGTAAACGCCATGCCCTTCAAAACCTCTACTATGAGATCCTGTACGTTTCCTATCCAGGGTTTCTCCGGAGCCTCTTTTACCAAGGTGCGTGCATATATACTGGTTCTACTACTGTTAATCCCTATTCTTATCTTCCCGGATCGTAGCCCTTCAATTATCCTCCAAGCCGTATCGGGGTCGAAGTAGTTCTCTATTGTTTGTTTTACAGCCTCTTTATACACTAGTACGTCGCTGGGTAAGAGTTTTCTCGTTATACCAAAGACTAGCTGGATGTTGTGAACGGTTTCTACAAAGAACGGGGATCTCTCCGCGGCTTCTCTGACCCTTTCCTCAAACTCTTGTCTCTCAAGGGATGCTAGGAACTTTATGGGGTCAAAGCTCAGTATCTTTGATGGGACCGCGAACCCGTAGTGCGTTATCTTTGTGTATGTCTCGGAATTCTCTCTATACATCTCGAGCATCACGATATACGCTAGGGTTCTGATAGCTGGCTCTGGTGCTAGAATCATGTATGCTATTTCATCGGCTAGTTGCTCTACTATAATTCTCTTGGAACTTGGGTACGGGTACTTATATCGATGAACCTCGTCCATGAGCTCTCTGACAGCTTTCTCGGCGTCCTTGGTTAGCCTTATCCCCTTAGGTAGCTTTACCTCGTTGCTATGGAGCTCGCCTAGAACCTTCTCTAGCTCGGTAATGACCAGGCTAGATACTTGTGGGCCTTGGCCTCTCCAGAATGGTACAGCTGCTGTGCTTGTATTAGCCTCTGTTATTGTTACCCGATTGCTGTGCTCATCGATATCTACTACTTGCCAGTTCTTCCCACCTAGTCTAAGAACTTGCCCTACTCTTAGGAGTCTCATAACGTACTCTGAGTCAAGCTCGCCAACGGTCTTACCATCAACGGTCTTGACTATATACGCTTTTTTCTCGCCTATCGTTGTGAAGAATTCTGAGAAGTTGTGTACCCACCAACTGTACTTGCTTGTCTCCCCGGCGTCGAATCTCCAGATCCTGTAGAACTGTGAGCCGGGAACGAGCTTGTTTTCACCGTTTATTTTTATCATCTTGTTCTCTACCAGGTACTTAATTAGGTGATCAAACTCCTTCCTCGATAAGTTCTTGAAGTAACTAACATTTTTAAGGATTTCATACGCCTCCTCGAGAGTATACATACCTGATAAAGCCATCCCTATTACGGCCCGGGCTATCATGTCGAAGGGTTTTCTAGGTATGTATGGTGGTTCAACCTCTCCTCTAATAGCTAGTCTAGCCTCTGATAAGGCTTCAAGGAGCTCTACCTTATCCGTGGTTATGATCACGCCTCTAACGTTGCCCTCTATGCTGTGCCCGCTCCTGCCTAGCCTCTGGATAAGGGATGATACTGTACCGGTTGGCCTGAACAGTATAACCTTCTTTACCGAGCCTATATCTATTCCTAGCTCTAGGGTCTTAGTGGCTATTATCATCTTTATTTTTCCTTGCTTCGCCATCCGCTCTATTCTCTGTCTCTCCTCACCATATATTGAGGCGTGATGAACAACCACGCCATCTATGCCTTTCTTCTCTATTTCTTCGTGCAGTCTCTCGGCTACGTGCTTTGAGTTAACGAATACTAGTGTCAGTGGCTCCATGTGCTCTAGGAGTTTCTCGGCTGATTTCTTCCAGAACTCGGTGCTAGGTGCATCGACATAGTCTATGGTTATCTCTATATCTTTGCGCTTATCTATGCTCACAACGCTGACGCTTCTTCTAGAACTCCCCTTAAAGGCCTCAGCTATGATCTCGGGTTTACCCACGGTGGCTGATATCATTATGAGCTGGAAATCGCCTGCGAGCCTCCTAAAGCGTTCAAGCAGGACTGCTAACTGTACGCCACGTTTTGATGAGACTATCTCATGGACCTCATCTATTATAACCCATCTGAGATTACGGTAATGTACACGGAACCTAGAGGCCCAATCAAGGTCTATTTCAAGGCTCTCCGGGGTGGTAATGAGTATGTGGGGTACTCTGCGCAAGCGTCGAGCTCTCTCTGCGTGAGAAACATCGCCGTGCTTCCGAGCAACAATAAAGCCTAGTTGCTCTGCCCACCAACTTATTCGCTCATATAGGTCGTTGATTAGGGCGCGGAGAGGAGTTATATAGAGCACTGCTACTGGTTCTGGCTGCTCTTCAACCATTCTTGAGAGAATTGGTAGAAGCGCTGCCTCAGTCTTACCATACCCTGTTGGAGCCACTATTACAACGTTGTCGCCGCGCAGAATGGGCTCTATAGCCTTTTCCTGCGCCTCGGTTAGAGACTCCCAGCCACGCTTTCTTATGAGCTCCACTATTCTCGCATTAAGCATCGATAACGGTGACGCTGCTTTAGCGACCATCTCTCATCTACCCCTACCTCATATACTCCTACCACATACCTTGAGCCGAACCGATGCTCTTCGGCGCAAGCGGCCAAACCCGCTTAACGCGGTAGCGAACTTAGTCTGTGAGCCCCAGAGTAGATTTAGCACTCTCAGATTTCTTACGCAATAGGTTAATATAAGTTAGGCCCAGGCCTCGCCAGGGGTGGAGATGGTCTTGCCCAAGCCGAAGAGGTATCGTTGCATCGTATGCGGGCGCTATTTCCCAGAGGGACAGGGAATAGTGATTAGGCGAGCAGGCATAGAGCTAGCATTCCACAGTAAGACTTGCCTAGCTAAGTTCTTTAAACTGTTTATAGAAAGAATTGATGAGAGCGAGTTTAAGCGCGTCTCACGAGAGCTTATAAAAGAGTTCGAGGAGGCATTGAAGACTAAACAAGCCATAAAGAGAATATAGGGAAACGATTTACTGAAATACCTCCTTCACCAACCTGTCGAGTCTAAGCTCTTTGATCATCTTACTGGCCTTGTCTAGGGCCTCTTTCTCGTTACTGGCCGAGACGTTTAGATAAATACTGGTACCCTTTATCCTAAGTCTGTAGCGTTTTTCGCCTAGTAGCTCATATTGCTCTACTACTTCTAGCTCGAGATTCTCTAGGCTCATAAGAGTTCACCTGTAGGCGTAGGCGCTGCTCTGGGGTTCCCGGCATCATGTTTAAACGAGCCTAGGATATATTATTGGAGACGGTTCTTGATTAGGGTTGTAAAGTGGGCGGGAATATCAAGGTGTCGGCTAATGGCAGTAAGCGAGAGGGATATTAAAGAGGTTTTTTGTACTAATCCTGATGGATTGGAGTTTTACGAAATATATGAAAAGCTTCGAGAAAAATACCAGAATTTAAGAAAAATAGATGTACGAGAAATTATTTCCAAACTAGTTAGAGCAGGGGAGGTAGAAAGGGTTGCAGACCATGAGCGACGCCGTATGGTTTTTAGGATTAAGGAGAATAGATGTAGAGAGAGCTAGAAAAATAGTAAATGAGGCTCTATCTCTTGCAAAAAATATAAGACAAGAGCTACTTGATATAGAGCACTCGATATTAAATGGTGTCCTAGAGCGTGACCTTAACAAGCTCTATGAGCTACTAATCATGTTGAACGAGGCGGGGATAAATGAGGCGCGGAGTTATAGTAATAGGGCGCAACTACTCGCCGAGTATGCGCGTGCTCTAAGAGTCAGAATAGTTAGGCTAGGGCCTAGGGGGCTTAGTGATGCCCGCGACGAGATAATGAGGAACCTAGGGGACATTGAGACCTTTATTAGGAGGGTACAAGCTCTTCTCCAATAGAGAATTAGATGACAAGATCTCCTTAGGGGACCAAAACAATTGGTTTTATGATATAGCTTTGTAATATGGTTAAAGATATTTTTCGTATAATGGTTTTAGCATATTATAGGTTTCCCTGATATCCTGGGATATTACTTTGACCCCGCCTATTATGGGCATGAAATTAGCGTCCCCGTTCCACCTAGGGACTATGTGGACATGGACGTGCTTGTCTATGCCTGCGCCAGCAACTCTACCAATATTGACGCCTATATTGAATCCATGTGGCTTCATGGCTTCTTTGAGAACCTTTATGGATATCCTTATGAACTTAAATATTTCTAGTGCCTCGTCGTCTTTTAGCTCCTCGAGGCTTGCAACATGCCTATAGGGTACCACCATTACGTGGCCAGTATTATAGGGGTAGAGGTTCATTATTACATAGCTATGTTTCCCCCTGGCCAGTATGAATGCTTCCTCATCGCTTTTCCTTGGGGCTTCACAGAATATGCATGTTTGCTCACTACTATCTGATATTGATTTAATGTACCTGAATCTCCAAGGGGCGTATAGGAGTTTTAGCCACGTCAAAACCCTGGCTCCCCGGTACGATTCTTCTAAGAGTGCTTGACTATATGAAGACTTTATCTCCAATAAGTATGGCGAGTATGTATGCAGCTGTTATTATTGGTAATCCTGGTAGCCCGTAAGTAACCCATATGGTTGAGTCTTTCTTTACGCAGCCCTTGCTTATGGCTTGCTGGACTTGTCTTGCAATGTCTGGTGGGTCTAGGTATATGTTAAAGGTTGTTCGGTACTCGCCGCATAGGTTTAGAGGGTACCACCATCCAGGCTTCTTTAGGATTTTCTCTGCTTTTAGTGGGCGTGCAATGAATAGATAGATTATTCTGTATCGTGGAGGTAGCTGGGAGAGAGCCGACCTATGGAATACCATGTTGTATATCGCGGTAGATACCATGAGGATGCCAACTATTATTACGTAGTATATTAGGACTAGTAGTAATGGTGGCATAATTCTAGCTGAGTAAACAGGTGTTGGGGTCGAGGCCGCTATTATAGCCAAAGCAGCTACGTCGCCCCAGCCAATGAGTTTTAGCCACGCCATTATTGCCAGCATTGCTAATAGTACTACGTCGAAGAGCGCGTAAACTAACACGAGTTTGCTAGGTATTTGGAAGCCGCTTAGCAATCTAGCTACAAGAAGTATAATCAACGATGAATAGACAAGGCCTCGGGGAAGCTCTCTAGCCTTAATATCGTATAGAGATAGCACAGCTAGTACAGCTATTGTTATAATTTCTAGTATCAAGGATCTCTATCCCCGTGGTGCCGAGTCCGTGGAGCCCAATAATAGCTATGAGCATGCTCTAAGAAGAATATTTCTCGGATGCTCCTTTAAGAAGAGAGGAGGGCTTTTGACCCTTCCTTATCAGAGCCGCGATCCTCTCGCAGTACGTGACATGATAAGGAGAGCGGTATTCGTATTATCTTGTGATGGGGGAGAGGAGAGGGCGCTTATATTCCTAGTTAAAGGGTTGAGGGATAGGATAATCGCTTGTAAAGGATTAGAAGTATTTGTACGCTTTGAGGAAATGAGTACAAGCGACTCTTTAAGCGGGCTCACCCTTAGGCTTCGTAGACCCGTACTTTACATAGATGATTGCCGGGTAAGGTTTATGTGGAAAAAGTCAAGATTCGTGCTGGATGTAAACGAGGTTATTAAATGCACTAGGTGCGTCTCGGTAACCGCCTAGGCGGTGACGCGCGGCCCTATTTTGGCACTGTTGGAGGGGTAAAGGCGTACTCAGCTTATTCCTCTGGATCAGCTATACCGTAGTCGGTTATAACGAATACAGCTTCTCCCTCGGGTAAGTGTGGAGCATCGATTACACGAGCTATTCGCTTATTACCTCTACTCTTCCTTAGCTGTACTCGCACACCAGGGGCATGACCTAGCACGTGGCCGCCGACAGCTTGTGTCGGGTCTCCATAGAATACATCGGGTCTTGCCATTACCTGGTTTGTGATTACTACTGCCAGGTCATATATCTCTGCTAGTCTCGCTAATTGGTGGAGGTGTCTGTTTAGCTTCTGTTGGCGTGCTGCAAGGTTCTCTCTGCCCGGGTATTCGGCTCTAAAGTGGCTTGTAACAGAGTCAACTATTACGAGCTTTATGTTCTCTTTGGGGACTAGGTTGAATAGCTCATCTACAATAGCCATTTGGTGGTCACTGTTTATTGCCCGGATATAGAATATATTAGCCATTACCTCGTCGGGGTCTAGGCCCCATCTCTTAGCCATATTCTCTATGCGCTCCCAGCGGAAAGTCCCCTCAGTGTCTATGTAAACCGCTTTCGCCCTTGCGTCGCCGGAGCTTAGTCCTCCCTTCTCCTGTGGGAGCTGAACATTTACTGCAAGCTGGTGGCATATCTGTGTCTTACCGCTACCAAACTCGCCGAAGAACTCGGTTATCATTCGCGTCTCTATCCCGCCGCCGAGGAGATCGTCGAGGTTCCGGCTCCCAGTTGTTATTTTTCTAGCTGTTAGTCTCTCCTTCTTTATCTCCAGAGCGGTCTTAAACCGTATGTCTAGCGCCTCACGGGCGGCTTTGATTATTCTCTGGGCAGTTGTCAGGGGTATTCCGGCTGCCGCGCTTAGCTCTTGTGGAGTGGCGACGGCTATTGCCTCAAGGGTACCATAGCCTGCCTCTATTAGTTTATTTGCTGTAGCTGGGCCTACTCCCGGCAAGTCGGTTATCGTCTTGACCTCTTTTTTCGCCATACCTTTCTAACCCGTGGTGGAGGGAGGCGAGTAGTACCCTTATATACTCCTCTTTACCTAGCCGAAACTATTCCATTACTTAATAGAGGCGGCCGTAAGCTCTAATCTTATATTCCCCTTGACAAGGCTAACAAGTCTAGGCAACAAGCAAATCGTGCAACATAATGGTGTAGACAATTGAAAGTACTACTTATCCACGCAAAAGAATTCTACTATAAAGCCCGCTCAAAAGCAATACCCGACGCAGAGAAACTAGACCAAGTACCCGAGACCCTAAGCTTGGAGAACGTTCTCGTAGCGTTCACATCAGTAGAGGATGTTGACACACAATCTCCCAGAGATGTTTCGAGAAAAGCTGCCCTTGACATAGCCGACGTAGCTAGCAAGGTCGGCGCAAAGAACATACTCATCTACCCATATGCTCATCTCTCCAATCGATTGGCTCCACCACATGCAGCCATCAATATTTTACAAATCCTTGAAGAGGAGCTAAGAAGCGTCAAGAATGGTTCTTACCAAGTGTATAGGGCGCCCTTTGGATGGTATAAAGAGTTCCGTATCCATTGCCTAGGCCATCCCCTCTCAGAGCTATCACGAACCTATACACCACAAACCATCACCAGGCCTAAGATAGAGAAAAAGTACTTCGTATTGACTCCTCGAGGAGAGGTCTATGAGCCCAAAGAATACCTAGAGAAAGCATCAAGAGAAATGAAGATACTGATCGAGAAAGAGGCCTTGGGGAAAGAAATAGGGGAGGTCGAAAACCCCGTTAACGAGCTATGCGCTAAATTCGGGTTCGAATGGGAACCCATGGGAGACTACGGGCATATGAGATACGAGCCCCATGCATCACTCCTTGTTGACGCTGTATCTGAGTACGCTTGGCTACTAGCCCGCAACCTCGGTATACCAGTGCTGAAAATACGTGGTACAAACATGTTCGATTTATCCTCGAAACCTGTTTACGAGCATGCACAGCTCTACGGGGATAGATTATACGAGCTCTGGACTGATAGGAAACACTTAGTGCTAAGATACGCTGCCTGCCACCAACAATTCGCCATGCTAAAGGACTATGTACTTAGCTATAGGGATCTACCTATGGGGATGTTCGAGGTAGCGGATAGTTATCGCTTAGAGCAGAGCGGTGAAGTAACCCTATGCTTTAGGCTAAGAAGGTTCTATATGCCGGATCTACACATTCTAACAAAGGATCTAGAGGAGGCTGTTAAGATAAGCGAGAAGCTACAGGAAGTAATTCATAGGGAGGCTAAGAGGCTTAACCAAGAGTACTACGCTGTATATAATGTTACAGAGGACTTTTGGGAAGAGAAGCGCGACTTGTTGCTCGAGCTTATACGACGAGACGGGAAACCAGCGCTGATAGCGCTCTACCCTGCTGGGATCTACTACTGGGTAGTAAACGTGGAGTACCACATAATAGATGCTGCTGGTAGGCCGCGTGAGATAGCAACATACCAGTTCGATATCGGTAACGCGAAGCGTTTTGGCATAAGATATGTTGATGAAAACAACGAGGAGAAATACCCCGTAATCATACATACAGCTCTAATAGGTTCTGTGGAGCGATACATATACATGGTGTTCGACTCGGCTGTAAAGACGGAGCAGAGAGGACAAACACCGTACCTGCCCACATGGCTCGCACCTATACAGGTTAGGCTCATACCTTTGAACCCAAAAGATGAGCAACAAATGGCACTAGCCGAGAAAACAGCACATGTCCTCGAAACCAATCTAATAAGGGTTGATATAGATGATAGAGACATTAGCCTAGGTAGGAGGATAAGAGATGCGGCGCGAGAATGGATACCCTATATAGGCGTTATCGGCGATAGAGAGGTCAAAACTGGAACAATAAATGTAACTATACGTAGAACTAATGACCGCATAGCATTAAAGCCAGAGGAGCTTCTCCAAAAGGTCCTAGAGGATGTGAAAGGATATCCAAGAGTGCAGCAGACATTGCCTCGATATGTCTCGAGGAGGCCTAGCCTAGTATATCTTGAAAAGAGCATATCACTTACCAGTAACCAGTGATTCCTCTGGTAAAGTTTCCTAAACAAGGGGCATCAGTACGCTGAAGGACGCTCATTCGAGGTCGCGACAGGGGTTCATTCATCACATGCCCAAGTAATTGTCTTAATAGGCATCTTTTTTATTATATAGCCTTGTAGTAACTATTTCTCAGAGGCCATTAGGGGGCAGTTGGGTTCCTTGTGCGGAATAGTAGGGGTTACAGCTGATCCAGACCAGGTACCTAATGTAATGCCGATGCTGGTGCAGGGGTTAAAGCGGCTTGAGTATAGAGGCTATGATAGCGCCGGGTTCGCTTTCATAGAATGCGGTTCGCAAAAACTACTAGTTTTCAAAAATAAGGGGCGTATTGATGACGTTGTCCGGTCTTATGGAGTTAGTACATATTGTGCTATAAGCGGTATTGCTCACACAAGGTGGGCTACGCATGGAGCACCTAACCAGGTTAATGCCCATCCCCACCTAGACTGCAACAAGAAGATAGCCATAGTGCACAATGGTATAATAAAGAATTTTGCGGAGCTTCGCGAATGGCTTGTGGAGCAAGGACATAGGTTCGAGAGCGATACCGACACAGAGGTAATAGCTCATCTTCTAGAACACTTCAGTAGGGAAGAGAGGGATTTCTTCTCAGCGTTTAAGAAGGCTCTACGAATGCTTGAAGGAGCTTATGCTATAGCGGTTCTCCACGAAGATGAGCCTCTGAGAATATACTTTGCCAGGAATATAAGCCCGCTACTCATAGGCCTCGGAATCGGGTTTAACATGTTGTCAAGCGATATTCCTTCCATGCTTCCTTATACTAGGAGATTTATTGTACTAAATGACGGTGAATACGGCTATATTGAGCCATATAGGGTTCATATAGAGAAGGAGGGTCGCTCGATAGATTGGAGAGCAAGAATAACAACAATTACCTGGAGCCTTGAGGACGCCGAGAAAGGGGGCTATCCCCACTATATGCTAAAGGAGATAATGGAGCAGCCTAGGGTTCTCTATGAAACCTATATGGGGCTTCTCTCGAGCAGAGAGGTTGAAGACGCTGCTAAGATACTAGCCGATACCGATAAGATATTCATAACGGGAGCTGGTACGAGCTATCACGCCTCGCTCGTATTTACTTACTATCTTTCTCTTCTAGCAAGAGAGCTCGCTATACCCTTTATCGCAAGCGAGTACAGTACTTATAGCAGGTTATCGGGTAGCGACTCCGCGTTGATAGTTGTTAGCCAGAGTGGCGAGACTATAGATAGTCTCCAAGCTCTTAGAGCATTTAAGAAAAAAGGCGCAAAAATAATCGCCGTATCCAATGTTATTGGGAGCACTATTCCACGCGAGTCCGATAAGACTATCTACACAAGGGCAGGCCCAGAGATAGGGGTTGCAGCGACTAAGACTTTTCTAACACAAGTGCTTGCCTTGACCTTCTTATCGCTGAGACTGGGTCTTATTAGGGGTGTCCTCACGCAAAGCGAGTACAAGGACCTGGTGAACGAGCTTAAGAGAGCAGGTGAGGCGGCCTCCGTATCTATTGAGAAGTCCTCTAGGATTATAGAGAGGCTCGTGATTGGTCTCAAAAAGAGTAATAGTATGTACATACTTGGAAGAGAGCTTGGAGTCCCCTTAGCCTATGAGGGGGCTCTCAAGGTAAAAGAGGTTAGCTATATACATGCAGAGGCATACCCGGCTGGCGAGAGCAAACATGGCCCTATAGCATTGGTTGAGCCAGGTTTTCCGGTAATCTTTGTGGCCACGCCGCCCGCTGAGCACCTTTTTGAGAAGCTCCAGGGAAACATCATGGAGATGAAAGCGCGTGGCGCGAGCACTATTTTATTCGGCGTAGATGGTTACGAGGATGTAAAGGGAGCTGATATAGTTGTGACCGTTGGGCCCTGGGGCGAGGTTCTTGCTCCTTATGCGCTCACTCCGCCGCTCCAATTGTTAGCTTACAGGCTTGCTGTCGCACTTGGAAGGGATCCGGATAAGCCTAGGAATCTTGCTAAAACAGTTACTGTTGAATAATTTTTGAGCCCTCGTTGTAGCCTCGTTAGATAATTGATATCGGTGTTTGGGCATGAAAGGAGTAGTCTTGGCAGGAGGATCGGCTAAGAGGATAAAGATCATAATGGGTAGAGAGGGGTCGCGCTCATTACTTAAGTTTCCGAGAGGGCTTCTAATAGATATACAGCTAAGAGCTATGTTGAAGTATTTTGATAGTGTCCTTGTGGTTTCAGATGATAGTAGGCTTGCAGACTACTGCTACAATGTTGGTGGTTGTAATTTTATTGAGCAACGAGTAAGCGGTATAGAGGGGGCTCTATGCTCTGCTCTAGCATCTAGTGCGCTTGTTGGTGAGAGACTGGTAACGATACTATATGGTGATATCTACTCTGAGGAGGCAATGATTTCCTCCCACATAGCTAAAGTACTGAAAGACTATGAGCCCTTGATAACAGTGACAAGACCGGTAGTTATGAGGGGTAATTTTCTACGCGTAACAATTGACCCGATAGATCAGAGGGTGACAAGTATAGGCGAGGGACCCTACATATTTGCTGGGCTCTTGACAATAGATGCCCGTATTCTGAAAGAGCTCATCTGCAACGAGGGGAGAAGCTTCCACGACGCTATAGATTATATTGCTAGGAAAGATCTTAAGGCAGATGTCTGGATAGGAGAATGGGTTGATCTAGACACTCCATGGGATTATTTACTAGCTGTTCGCCTGGACTTAGAGAAGATAAAGAGCGTTATAATTGAAAAAGACGCTGAGGTTGCTAGTACAGCCGTGATAGAGGGGCCAGCATATATAGCGGCTAAGGCACGCGTAGACCACTACGCTGTCATAAAGGGGCCAGTATACATTGGACATGGCGCGCTGGTGGGAGCGCATAGTTTCCTAAGAGACCATGTATCCTTATTTGATTCTGCGATAGCGGGGGCTTATACGGAGATAAAGAGGAGCATAATATATACTAGTGCGAAAATAGGCTCGCATAGCTACATAGCTGACAGTATAGTGGGGGCGGCGGCTTCATTAGCACCCTACACGGTGACCCTCAATATACCGTATGGAGAGGTCAGCGATGAAATAAAATTGACATCGACACAGCCACTAGAGGCACTAAAGATCGGAGCGGTTATACCTGCTAAAACTAGAACAAGGCCTCATGATGTCATAGAACCTGCAACAATATATAGTGAGCAGGGCTAGTAGGGGCTCAGCGCTTTGGCCCCTCCTCATACAACTCTTCAGATGCCCGGCCCGTATCAGGGCCGGGGTACAGAGATGACCTTCACAGCCCCCTTGGTACACAGAGATCTTAATTTCTAATAAGGACTTCTGTAATCGTTATCAGCGATGGGGCTATGAAATGTCTGAAGCGCGGGAACGGACTAGGTTTCTTGGAAGACATTTAATGGTTAAAGGAGAATATGTTGATGATATACTTTCGGGTAGAAAGAGGGCTACTATAAGACTTGGTAGAGTCAAGGTGAAGTACGACGAGCTCATAGTTCATGGAGGGGGGAGGCCCGTAGCAAAGGTAAGGGTAGTTAATGTGACTTACAAAAAGGTGAAGGAGCTTACAGACGAGGACGCTAAGAAGGATGGGTTTAGGAATGTAAATGAGCTCCTTAGGGCTCTTCAAAGAGCTTATGGGAGGATTAGTCCCGATGACGTAGTAACTATAATAGAGTTCGAGCTTATTCAAAACCTTAGCGAGCTAGAGCCCCAAGACCCCTATCTTGGGTTATCACCAGCTGATGTAGCTAGATTAGCGCTTCGCTATTTGCAGGATATGCTGAGCGAGGAAGAAAAGAAAATACTGAAGGATATAACAATAACTAATAGTATACGTTCAACAGCTATACGCCTATTCGGTAGCATTGAGAAACGATGGCGTGTACGCCGAGTACTAAGACGGTGCCTTAACGAGCTTGTGAGGAGAGGACTAATTAAGCCCCGAAACAGTTCAAGAACTTTAAACAGAAGAAACAGGGGATAAAAATACCCAAGTGGTGAACACGGTATGACTAAGTGGTTACTAAGATGCACTAAATGCGGGAATACCTGGGAGCTTGAGGTTAGCTTCGACTTGTTAAAGCTCAAGGATAAACGACTATACCATTATTGCAAATATTGCGGCGAGAATACTTTCCACGAGGTGCTTGGCAAGGTAGAGGACTAGCTGACTAACAATGTTGTCTTTGTGATGATAAAGGGGTTCCGAGCATCAAAGGCTATGAAGAAACCTGTCTCAGCTGAAACCTACGCGGTGAGACCAAGATCCTACTCCTCTAGATACCTCAGCAAGGAGAATACTCTTCATCGCCTCATAGGCTCGCGAGACCGTCGTTTCATCACTTACTATGTGCTAGGTAAAGGGAGCTAGTACAGGCAAGCTTCTTTATATGAACTAAGTATCTTGCTTGGCGTGCTTGTCCCTATTATGTCGGCTCCTAGGCTTATGTAGTGTGCTGCTTGGAGGCCTTGCCTAATACCACCAGCTGCTTTTATGCCTATGTTTTTCCTAAGGCCTAGTTCCTTCAATGTTTCATCTATTATAATGATGTCGTCTGCTACTGTGTGTCGGGGGCCGTATCCTGTGCTAGTTTTTATGAAATTGGGTTCCGCGTTTTTAGCTATTAGTTCTACGACTTCTCTTAGTTGTGAAGGAGTTAGTGCTGGTGCCTCTATTATTACCTTGCATACCACGTTAGCGCTTTTACATATTGTTGTGACGGCTTTTATCTCGTTTATGTATTGCTTCTTCTTGCCTATTAGGAATAACTGTAGATTGGCAACGAAGTCTATTTCATCGGCGCCGAGGGCTATTAGGTCCTCGACTTCTTTTATCTTTGACTCTATTGTGTGATAGCCGTAGGGGAACCCGGCTACTGCCCCGAGGCATTTACTTGTGAGGCCACGGGCCTCGCTGAGCAATGTTGGGCTTAGGATTAAGCATCTTAGCTTTAGTTTCTCTAATTCTTCTATAGCTTTTTCAAGATCACTCATAGTGCTCCATGGCCGTAGTACTGCGTGATCTAGTCTTGATGCCAGCTCATCTATGTGAATCTTATTACATATAGATGGTCTCTTCATTTTCTTCTCCGTTTAGAAGAAGTACCTACTATTCTTCTAGGTAATTAGGTCTTTATTCTATCCAGTCACCGGTCTCGATTTTCTCTGGCAAGTATTTATCGGCTAGGAATCTTAACCCCTTGCTTGTTAGGGCCTCGATTTCTAGCTTTGCTTTCCTCTCTAAGAATATGTCTATCTCGATTCTCCATTTTCTTGTCTGGAACCATTTATAGTTTCTAAGCTCGTATGCTCTCTTTATGTCAGCGTCTTTTGCTTTTATTATGTAGTTTCTGCGTTCCTGCTCTGTTAGATAGGGTTTTTTCTTCCGGTACCCAAATATGTCGGTCATGCTTACTCCTATGAAGCGAGCGTTTGGTGTGGCTAGGCGTTCGCTCTCATAGCTAAGGGTTATGGATCCTATCTTGAAGACGCTGTATATGTACCATCCGTAGGGGTCGGCGTCTGTGAGGATGTATACTGGTAAGCCTAGCTCCTCGTTTAGTCTTCTTACGAAGCGTCTTGTTGCCCTATCGGGTTGCCCAGCGCTTGTTATTAGTATGGCTTTGTGTTTTCTCCAGAAGCCTATTCTGTGTAACTGTTGGAACACAGCGTCTTTCTCTACTACGAGCACGTACTCGGCGTCAACATCAACGAATTCTATGAGGTCAGGGGTAGGCTCTATGGCATAGGCTCCGTGTCCCATTTTGCTTAGGTCTATTGTGTCGCCGCCGCTTCTTATCCTCATATTGCCTACAACTTTTCCTTTCTCCTTACTGAGTATGAGCATTTCTTCTCTTAGGAGCCCAGTGAATACCTCTATATCTCTTATCACTGCATCGGACTCTCTTTGTTCATCCCATGTGTTTTCTTCGTGTTTTCTACCGCCAGGCTCTCTGTATATGATTGTATGCTTCCCCCGGTAGTATAGGTCACGGATGGTCGGGTACTCGTTCCTCTCTAGTGCCTCGTAGATTATTCTTGCCATGAGCAGTGTTTGCATGAATTTCTTTGATTCGTGTAGGTCGAAGAAGCTTCTGCTAAGCTTCTCTGGGCCAAGGAGAAGGAGTTTTCTTTTCTCATCATATATGGTGTTAGCCAGGGTTCGCTTGGGCAGCATTATGGTTGGGTTCTCGCCTCGTTTTATCTGTTCAAGTATCTCTTTAAATCTTTCACGAAATGCTTGAAGCGCCCTCTTGCGGGCTTCTATATCGGCTTTGTCGATGTATTCCTCTATGCTCATAGTTTTCACCCTCTTTACTCCTCTATACTTACTTCTAGTCCCTGGACTAATTTTGCAAACTCTTCATCATCTAATCGGAGGCGTCGCTTCATGGCACTTAATAGCATTTCCTGTACTGTTTTCTCATCTACATCTTTGAGTATGGTTGCAAGTCCTTTCGCTACCTCTGGGGTATATTTTACGAAAGTTATTACCCTTCTCCGGGCCTCCTCCTCTCTTCTCTTTTGTAATAAGTATAGTCGGAGTTTTCTCGCTGCTTCTCTTAAAGCGTTGCGTAGCTCGTGCTCGATCTCTGGGACGTCGGCGACACTCTCCTTGCCAACCCCTTTATACGGCACCTTCGTACTTGCTATATGGGTTAACACGGCAACAGGGGCTGGGAAGACTACCATGTAGTCTTTCCAATTAAAGCTTCGTGGATCTACTACTTTCCAAGCAACGTCTGATTTCTCGTCGTAAAGTAATGGTATCTTGTTAGCATAGCGGAGAAGCATGGGCTCGTTCGATAGAGGGATTTCTCCACCAAACGCTATTCCAACCTCGATAATGAATGGGTGACCCTCGTAGGCTTTTGGTCTACGTGACACGGCTACAACGAACTCTGGGTGGAGGATAGCCCTTAGGCCAGCCTCTATTATCTCTGGGCCGAAGGGTGAAAGGGACTCAGCTGATGGTGGGCGAAACTTTTGGTACTCTCTTAGCTTTCTTGCGAGCTCACTGAGCATTGTATCAGTTAGCTTGCTGGGGTTAAGCTTTGGATCTAGTCCTGCCCACTTGATGAAGGACTCGGCTGTGCGCTTACCGACTCCCTGGAATGCTGCTACAAGGAACTCGATCAGGGTGTTTGCCTTAACGTCTCGTATTAGTCTCTTTAGTTGCTCTATATCGACTCCATGTGGGTGCGGCTTAACTTCTTTGGGTGGGCGGGGGAGCTTCTCTATGCTATGCCAATATGCTATTAGGTTACCCTCTGGATCTATGAACACGATATCGGCGTACGGGGTGGCTATGGCTGTACGCTTAATATACTCGTATACACGGCTTCGGGCCCGCGACCAGTCCCCCTCTATCACGACGCTTATACGAGTACCGTGCCACAGGGCTTTATTATCGTGCTCAGCATAGCTCAGAATTATGGGCCTATTATGCTCTATATCTATTTTCAGTTTATAGTAGTAAATCTTTGTGAAACCTATGGGTGATGTATATACTTCTACGGGCTTCCCTGTCTTGATTTGGCCATAAAGTATGGCCATCTTAGCGCCTA
>Ga0256833_1001420_pt1 | contig 17750 bp, 17 predicted proteins | sample 356284metaG_FD_190535 | JGI IMG/M metagenome (GOLD analysis project Ga0256833, IMG submission 190535) | Hydrothermal vent microbial communities from Mid Atlantic Ridge, Atlantic Ocean - 356-284 | ecosystem: Environmental > Aquatic > Marine > Hydrothermal vents | place: Atlantic Ocean: Mid... | reverse complement strand
AAAAAGTAACCATACGTGAACCACGCACTAAAATAGTAACCGTTCCTGCCACCTACAAAACCGTTACAGAGAAAGTGATGGTTGAGCCGGAGAAGACGAAACTGGTAGTTGTACCGGCCACTTACAAAACCGTTACAGAGAAAGTGATGGTTGAGCCGGAGAAGACGAAACTGGTAGTCGTACCGGCCACTTACAAAACCGTTACAGAGAAAGTGCTTGTTAAAGCAGCACATACAGAGTGGAAAAAAGGTCGCGGCGAAATTGAAAAAATCAATAACGGTACGGGCGAAATTATGTGTTTGGTAGAGGTACCTGCCGTGTATAAAACGATTACCAAGAAAGTGCTGCTTAAAGATGCTTCGACGAAAGAGGTGAAGATTCCTGCCGTGTATAAAACCGTGAGTAAAAGAGTCGTAGCAACTCCAGAAACGACTAAAGAAGTAAAAACTCCAGCAGTTTATAAAACTGTTAAAAAAAGCGTTCTAGCTACACCTGCAACGACCAAAGAAGTAAAAATTCCTGCGGTTTATAAAACTGTTAAAACCCGAGTTTTGGTTACTCCGGCAACAACCAAAGAAGAGAAAATTCCAGGTATCTGCAAAATGGTCAAAACACGCGTGATTGATACTCCGGCAAAAGAGGTGAAAACAACCATTCCCGCAGTCTATTCTACGTATGTAAAAAAAGTACAGGTATCAGAGCCGTATTTACGCTGGCAGCCAGTTCTATGTCAGACCAACACGCAAAAAAATGTTATTTCAAAATTACAAAAAAAACTTAAGGCAAAGAACTACAAGATTTCCAGAATCAACGGTGTTTACAATGCTGAAACTAAAGCCGCCGTACAAGCATACCAAAAAGACAATAAGCTTTCTCAGGGAGCCTTAACACTTAAAACATTGCAGTCATTAGGACTGTAAGCACTAAAAACGGCATGTCCGTTTTTAGAGACCTCCACAATAGATATGACTACAGTTTCACGGTAGGAATCGACAGACTTCTCTGATTCAAAGCCGTATTAAAGCGATTTTTCAATATAATTCACAGATTTTTAAGTGTTAAGATGAGTGTTCAAGGAGTGTTTAATGGGTAATACGCGTATTTTGGTAAAATTTTCCGGCGAGGCATTGGCCGGTGATGCCGGTCATGGAATTGACACTCAAATTTTGAATTATATTTCCAAAGAGATTAAATCTTTGGTTGATGCCGGTATTGAAGTCGGATTGGTTATTGGCGGAGGCAATATTATTCGTGGTGTGACAGCAGCGCAAGATGGTATTATCCGTAGAACTGCCGGAGACTATATGGGAATGCTGGCAACGGTAATTAATGCGGTGGCCATGCAGGAAGCCTGTGAACATGCGGGTATGAAAGTTCGGGTACAAACGGCCATAAAAATGGAACAGATTGCCGAACCGTATATTCAACGACGTTCGGTTCGTCACTTGGAGAAAGGGCGTGTCGTTATTTTTGCAGCCGGTACGGGAAATCCTTTTTTCACAACCGATACGGCAGCCACACTGCGTGCAGTAGAGATTGGTGCAGAAATGATTATTAAAGCAACGAAAGTGGATGGGGTCTATGATAAAGATCCCAACAAATACAGTGATGCGAAACGTTTGGCATCACTGTCATATGATCAAGCGTTAAATGATCATATTAAAGTAATGGATGACACATCTATTGCATTGGCAAAAGACAATCAGTTGCCGATTGTGGTTTGCGATATGTTTAAAGCGGGGAATTTACTTGATATTGTCAATGGAAATCACGAAAATTGTTCGATAGTAAAATAAAGGAAAAAAATGAGACTAGAAACATTAACGGCAAAAGCACTAGAAATTGAAGGGTTGGACCGTTATCAGCTTGCCATTGCCGTGGCAAAGCGTGCGGATGAATTGTTAAATGGTGCTCAAAGCAAGCTCAATATTGATCTAAAAACCATAAAAGCAGCGGACTTGGCACTGATGGAGATTTCTGAGGGTGTGATCTCGGTTAAGGGTTTTACAAAAGAATAGTGTCTAAAAGAGCAACAATTTGAGTACATTGGATATAGATAAAATTAAACATCTCAAAGATGTTGCTGCAGCCATCGAGTACCTTTTTACATGTACGTCTAAACATGACGATATCCAACAGGCGCTGGAGTTTTCTATGCGTGTCCATGAAGGGCAGACACGAAAAAGCGGTGAACCTTACGTAGTACATCCTATTTTAGTAGCGGCAATTGTTGCTTCTATTACTGAAGATACAGCAATGATTAAGGCAGCTCTGTTGCATGATGCTGTCGAAGACACATCGGCAACTATTGAAGAGATCGAAACTCTTTTCGGTGCAGACGTAGCCCATTTGGTAGGAGGACTTACTAAAATTGATGCCCTTCGCGGTGAAAACCTGCTGCCCTCAAGTTCCAACGAAAAATTGGTAGCATCAGCACTCTCTTTTCGTAAAATGCTTTTAGCTTCTATTAAAGATGTACGCGTTTTGGTAGTCAAGCTTTGCGATCGCTTGCACAATATGTTAACCCTTGCCGCATTACCGCCTGAAAAACAGTACCGTATTTCTGAAGAGACCTTGGTAGTTCATGCTCCTATAGCGCATCGTTTGGGTATTTCATTTTTAAAAAACCTTCTTGAAGATCTGAGTTTTTCCTATCTGTTTACAGAAGAAAAAGAGAGCATTGACCGTTATCTCGAGGCGAATTATCAGGCAATTGAAGTGAAGTTAAATGATTTTCGGCATCGGGTCAATCAATTGTTGATTCATAATGGTTTTATGAGTGAAGATTTTGAGATTTTAAGTCGTGTCAAGCACAGTTATTCTATTTACTTGAAAATGCAGCGTAAGGGAATTGGTATTGACGAAATTCTCGATCTCCTGGCCATTCGCATTTTGGTTAAAAAACCTCTGGATTGTTACGATGTTTTGGGGCTTATTCATTTAAACTTTCAGCCACTGAGTTCACGTTTTAAAGATTATATTGCCATTGCAAAAGACAACGGTTACCAGACGCTGCATACGACGGTATTTTCAAATACTACTATTTTTGAGGTGCAGATACGGACGTTTGAGATGCACAATACTGCTGAGCTGGGTGTCGCCGCACACTGGAAGTATAAAGGCGGCATAGAAAGCGGTGTCAATTTAGAGTGGCTGCATAATCTTCAATATCAAAATGAGTCGGTAGAAGATTTTTATGAATTGATTAAAAATGATCTTTACAGTGAAGACATCAGTGTCTTTTCGCCAAAAGGAAAAGCCTATACCTTACCTCGCGGAGCCGTAGCACTTGACTTTGCGTATGCCGTACATTCGGAAGTGGGTGATCGTGCCGAAGGGTGTTTGATTAATAAAGAAAAGGCAAGTCTGTTAACCGAACTGACCAATGGTGATATTGTCAAAATTTTAACGTCGCATGAGAAAATTACACGGTGCAGTTGGATTGATGCAGTCAAAACGTCTCGGGCAAAGAGTAATATCCGTACCAATTGTAATCATCGCATTCGTGATATTGACGCTAAAAGCGGCGTCAATATTGTTGCTACGGTAATGGGCTTGAAAAACAGTCGTATCGAGGAGTGGTTTAAACAATGTAACTGTGCATCACATCGTTCAAAAATTCCTAGAGAACTAGACAATCTTAAAGAAATTCTGCATAAATATACCGATGAAATTCGTAAAAACAGCCGTTTTAAAAGCTTTCTGATGCGCCATCGTTTTAAGTTGAAGTCGTATCAACTCGGCGGCTTGAATATTTATACGAATCGCGCTATTTCCAATGTTGTATTTGACTACTGCTGTCATCCAAAAAGCGGCGATGAAATTGTGGCATTTTTACAAGGTTCAAAAGCGCATGTCCATCATAAAATGTGTCAAAATGCCGCATCCATGATTGATGCGGGTGAAAAGATGCTTTTTATTCAATGGGCACGGGAAAAAACTTATCGGTATCACTTAATTGTCAGTATGCAAAATACAAAAGGTGCGTTGGCAGAGATGTTGACCCGTTTGGCTAAAGTCGGATTGGATATTACCAGTATTGAGCTGGGGAAAACACGAGAAGAACATACTAAGTATTGTGAGATAGAATTTGAAAGCAATGTTGCGGACAGCAGTCAAATCCGCTCCAAAATAGAGCGTGACAGAAAAATAAAAATTATTCAATTTGTACGAACGGATGATGCGTACAGAACGGTATTTAACTAAGGAAGTAATCAGATGATAGAAGAAGCTTTAAAAGAGATACAACGCGGCACGGCTGAAATTATAGATGAAGAGCGCATACTTGCGCTCTTAAAAGCCTATTTTGATGAGGGAAAGCATTATACGGTTAAAGCGGGTTTTGACCCTACCGCACCGGATCTGCATTTGGGACATACCGTACTGCTTCAAAAGTTGGCAACTTTTCAAAAATACGGTGCGACCATTCAGTTTTTAATTGGAGATTTTACAGCACAAATCGGTGATCCTACCGGTAAAAGCGAAACCCGTAAAAAACTTCTTCCGGCAGATATTGAGCAGAATGCCAAAAGTTATACGGAACAGGTTTTTAAAATTCTCGATCGCAACAAAACTCAAGTGCTTTTTAACTCGGAGTGGATCAATCCTCTGGGTGCATCAGGAATGCTGGAGTTGACGACTACCTATAACGTGGCGCGCATGCTGGAACGGGATGATTTTGAAAAACGTTACAAAAGCGGTACGTCGATTTCCATTAGTGAATTTATCTATCCGCTGCTTCAAGGTTACGACAGTGTTCATTTAGAGAGTGATATTGAGATCGGCGGTACCGATCAGAAATTTAATTTACTGATGGGACGTCATTTGCAGCGTGCCTATGAAAAGCAGAAACAGCAAGCCGTGTTAATGATGCCGATTTTAGAGGGACTCGATGGTGTGCAGAAGATGAGTAAATCGCTGCAAAACTATATTGGTGTCTCGGATGCGCCTAACGATATGTACGGTAAAGTTTTAAGCATTTCCGATACATTGATGTGGCGTTATTATGAGTTGTTGAGCGCACGATCACTACAAGAGATTGCACGCTTGAAAGAAGGTGTTACGACAGGATCGTTGCATCCTAAAAAAGTTAAAGAGATGTTGGCTTTGGAAATTGTGGGTCGTTTTCATGGAGATGCAGCAGCGCAAACAGCGCAAGCAGAGTTTGAGAGCGTTCATGCCAAAAGTAATATTCCGACGGACATGGCTGTTGTTGAACTCGAAGGGCCTTTATGGATTGCAAAAGCGCTACAGGAAGCCCAACTTGAACCGTCTACTTCGCAAGCCAGACGAGATATTAAGCAAGGGGCTGTTAAAATAGACCAAATTAAACTCAACGATGAGCAGTTGCAGCTTGAGAGCGGTGAGTATGTCTTGCAGGTTGGAAAGCGAAAATTTGCGCGTGTAAAGGTGAAGTAATGGGTTACAAGTCAGTGAAGATTGGTAAATATGAGATTGAAATACCAATTATTCAAGGCGGGATGGGCGTGGGTATTAGCTGGGATCAGTTAGCCGGGAATGTTTCTAAAGAAGGGGGGCTTGGTGTCATTAGCTCTGTAGGAACCGGCTATTATGAAAATAAAATACATGTAGAACGTCTCGTTGCCGATCGTCCCTTGGAAGCAGCTAACTTTTATTCACCTTCTGCGCTAAAGAAAATTTTTGAAAATGCCCGGAAAATTTGTGGAGACAAACCGCTTGCCTGCAATATCCTCTATGCAATGAGTGAGTACGGACGTGTGGTTAAAGATGCCTGCGAAGCCGGAGCCGATATTATTATTACCGGTGCGGGACTTCCGACCAATATGCCGGAATTTACCGCCGATTATCCCGACGTGGCTTTGGTGCCGATTATCTCTTCGGCCAAAGCCATGAAGATTATTTGTAAACGCTGGCAGAAACGCTACAATCGCCTTCCGGATGCCTTTGTTCTTGAAGGCCCCAAAAGCGGAGGTCATCAAGGGTTTACGTATGAACAGTGCAAATTACCGGAAAATCAGCTGGAAAATCTGGTGGAACCGGTTGTTGAAGAAGCAAAAAACTGGGGAGATATTCCGGTGTTTGCCGCCGGCGGTGTTTGGGATAAAAAAGATATTGATCAGATGATGGCACTGGGTGCTTCCGGCGTTCAAATGGGAACGCGCTTTATTGGAACCTTTGAATGTGATGCTCATGACAATTTCAAGCAGGTTCTTCTTAATGCCAAAAAAGAAGATATTCAGCTTATGGGTTCACCGGTAGGATACCCGGCGCAAGGGATTCGTACCAATTTAACACAATTGATTGAGACGCGAACGGGACCGGCAATCAAGTGTATTTCCAACTGTGTGGCACCGTGTAATCGTGGTGTGGAAGCCAAAGAGGTCGGCTTCTGTATTGCGGATCGACTGAGTGATGCCTATTTGGGAAATACGGAATTTGGACTCTTTTTTTCAGGAACGAACGGCTACCGTTTGACAGAACTCATCTCCGTTAAAGAGTTGATGTACAAGCTAGTAGAAGGCGAAGAATAGCGTGATAATACGCCTACTGTTGCTCTGCCTACTTAGTTTCAATCTCTACGGCACGTCCAATGCAGAGCTTTTAAAGCGTGCCGATACGGCGTTAAAAAGCGGCAAAAAAAGTACTGTTTTTACGGCATATAACAGCTATAAAAATCTCTATTTAAAAGCACTCATAGATGGTGATGTTGCCCTACAAAAAAAAGCACTTCGGGGTATTGTAGCTTCAGGTGACAAGTTGCATATTGATGTCAGCGAGTATCAAAAAAAACTTGCAAAGCATCCCAAAAATGTCGTTAAACATCATGGTTCTAAACCTCAGGTAAAGCGCACCGTTCATCCAACCGCTGTAACAAAACCAACAATAAAACCGGAACATACAAAGAAAAAAATTAAGATAATTTATACGCACAGTATTACCAAGGCACAGTGGAAAGGCAATGAACTCATTATTACTTTCTCCAAAAATCTTGTAAAGAACCGAGTGAACTTTTTTAAACTCGAAGATGCCAAAAAGAAGAGCTATCGCTATATATTCGATATCCATACGTCATTGTTGGGAAAAAATTATAAGTTGCGAAAATCCTCTTTAAAACGTGTTTCGTTGTCTCAGTATAAGCGCAATACGGCACGATTGGTGATTGAAAGTTCACGAAAACTGCCGTTGCGTTTTTGGTACAAACAAAACCAGCTTGTGATTAGGCCGGGGATAGCAGGTAGCATTCATCAAAATGTTTCACTGAAGAAGGAACCGCCGATTGCTAAAAAAACTATTGTTATTGACCCCGGGCACGGCGGTAAAGACAGCGGTGCTATCGGATACAAAAGAAATATATATGAAAAAGAGATTGTTTTTAAAATTTCCAAGGAGTTGGCTAAAGCCTTAAAACGAAAAGGGCACAATGTATATTTGACACGAACACGTGATACTTTTATTAAATTACCGAAACGTACCGAATATGCTAATAAAAAACGAGCCGATATTTTTATCTCTATTCATGCGAACGCCATTCCCAAGAGTGGCAAAATTCACCAAGCCTATGGTATTGAGACCTATTTTCTCTCTCCTGCAAACAGTAAGCGTGCTGCTCGTGTTGCTGCGAAAGAGAATATTAAAGACATGGACAATATGAACCGTTTTGGAAAAGAGAGCTTTTTAAACTTTTTAAATCGTGAAAAGATTCTTGCTTCCAATAAACTGGCTATCGATATACAGCAAGGTATGTTGGGAACATTGAGAAGTCATTACTCTAATATTAAAGATATGGGTGTGCGTAAAGGACCTTTTTGGGTGCTGGTCGGTGCGCAGATGCCGGCTGTTTTGGTAGAAGTGGGATTTGTAAGCAACCCCAAAGAGGCAAAACGTTTAATAAACAGCACATACCAAAAACGTCTCGCGCAAGGATTAGCAGAAGGAATAGAGCGTTATTTTGCTAAAAATCCCTAAGCTTCCGCTTTGGCTGCAAGTGTTCCGGCAACCGACTCGTTTTTATTGATGATTTTCTCAATTTGTTCTTTAACCTTATCGTAGCGAAACTGCTCTTTAAAGCCTTGAATACGCCCCCCAGAAGCATTTGGATGCCCACCGCCGTTTGCCCACTCTTTAGCAATGAGTGAGACATCAACACCATTATTGGCACGCAAACTCATGGTGCCGCGGTAACTCACATCGACAATAAAGTCATATTCGGGATAAGCGAGTAAAAAGCCGTTGCCGATGATGGAAGTATTGCCTACGCCATAGCTTAAAAAGCCGCGATAGCCTTTATAGTAAATGGTCATAGCATCGCGCTTATCACCCAGCAAAGAGACAACCTTGGCTGTGGCAAGATTATCGAGTGTATCGTCTTTACCCTCTATAAAAAAGCTCTTTTTAAAGCGATGAATAGCAGCATCGAGTTCAATATGCGATTGCGCATCTTTGCGCAGAGCGGCGGCCTGTTTCAAGAGGGTTAGTTTGTAGTTTCGGTCTTCATTGTTGAACATGACACGATTGAGTTCTCGCGTTTCGGTAATCAGGCGCATACAGACTTTACCGTACTCAAAATTATCAACATCTTCCTGATGCCATAGATCAACTGCATTGATGACATCGACAAAACCCTGAAGCCACTCCGGTTCATGATTTTTGAGTTCGAAATGTTCCAGTGCATAGTCATAAACAATTTTAGTAGCACAACGTGATGTATCTAAATAGTACCATGCATATTTTTTTGCCGATTCTTCTCCGCTGCCATGATGATCTAAGAGGACAATAGTGATCTCTCTTCCTTTGTCACAGAGTTGTTGTACCTCATTATCGAGCATGCGTGCTTCACTGGGGTAAAGGTTTAAGTCACTAATGAGAATAATGGCATCGTCGTGATGACTTTTGACGGCTTCGAGTATTTCATTGAGGCGTTCAAGCACCTCAGCACCGTAGTTGGCATTGTATGAATGGATCTCATACGGGGTATAGCTCATAACCAGTTGACAGCCATAACCGTCAAGGTCGATATGTGAGAGATGATAGATTTTTTTCAAGAGGTTCCTTCGAATTCAATAGTAATAGATCCTAATACTTCAAATTTGGCATTGGAGTCAATTTCGGCATGCGAAAGTGTAATGACATCCAGACCAAATCGTTCGTAAATTTCTGCAAGGGGACGACGCAATAACGGGTCGACAATAATGATGACCGGCGAAATGCCTTTTTGAAGGAGTTCCGCCGCTTTGTCGCTAGTAGCCTGAATGAGTTGGTTAATCTCACCCACATTGAGTAAAAAGTTACGCACGCCGTCTTGCTCATGAGATTTTTCCAAAAGTTTCTGTTCGCTTTGCGTATCAAACGTCAAGAGCTTAATGACACCATCTTCACCTTTATACATGGTTGTGATAGTACGAGAGAGCTTGGCGCGAACCTGTTCGGTAATGATATCGACATTTTTGGTATATTCGGCAATATCGGCAATCGTTTCTAAAATGGTGAGAATGTCTTTGAGCGGTATATGCTCGTGTAGCAGCGCTTTAAAAATACGTTGAATCAGACCCACGCTTGCCACTTTAAGCAGGTCATCGACAATTACCGGAAAGTCGGCTTTAATCTTATCGATGAGTGCTTGCACATCTTGGCGAGAGAGCAGCTCTTCAGCATGTTGTTTCACCAATTCGCTCATGTGTGTAGAGATGACCGTTGCGGGATCAACTACGGTATAACCGTTCATGATGGCATCGTCTTTGAGTTCGGGTTTAATCCATAGTGCATCGAGCCCAAAAGCAGGTTCTTTGGTTGGCGTTCCCTCGATATTGCCTGTTGCCATACCGCTGTCCATAGCTAAAAAACACTCCGGATCAATAGTACCCTCACCGATATTGGTGCCTTTGAGCATAATCTGATATTGATTGGGTTGTAGATGCAGATTGTCACGTATGCGAACCTGTGGCATTAAAAATCCCAAATCCGAAGCAATTTTACGACGCATGGAACGAATACGCTCTAACAAATCACCTCCTTGAGACGCATCGGCAAGTTTAATGAGTTGGTAACCCAGAGTGAGTTCGAGCATCTCTACTTTTAAGATGTCTTCGAGGGCACGCTCCTCATCTTTGGCAATTTCCTGTTGGGTTTTTTGTGGTTTACTCGGAGTGACGCTGGAGAGATCCGATGGTTTTTTGGCGACATCGTCATAAAAAGAGAGTTCTCCTTTGTCATATTTGTAAAGGGCGTAGCCAAGCAATAGAAAGATGATGCCGACAAACCCCATGGAGAGTGTCGGCAGTCCCGGAACCAGTGCAAACATTACCATAATGGCACCTACAATAATGAGAGTTTTGGCATTGCTCATGAGTTGATTAATGGCACCGTCGGCAAAACTGCCACCGTCATCTGATGAACGCGTAATCATAATGCCCGTTGCCGTAGAGATAATGAGTGCCGGAATTTGGGAAACCAAACCGTCGCCTATCGTCAAAACGGTATATGTCTGTGCGCTGGTACCGACATCAAGTCCAAATTGAAAGACACCGATTAAAAAACCGCCGATAATATTGATGAGCGTGATGATAATTCCTGCAACGGCATCCCCTTTGACAAACTTACTTGACCCGTCCATGGCTCCGTAAAAGTTGGCACTTTGCAAAATTTCGGCACGTCGGGCCTTGGCCTCTTCTTCATCAATGAGCCCGGCATTTAAGTCAGCATCAATTGCCATCTGTTTTCCGGGCATGGCATCGAGGGTAAAACGTGCGGCAACTTCGGCAACGCGGGTTGAACCTTTGGTAATAACCATAAAATTGATGAGGACTAAAATACTAAAAACCACAATACCGATGACATAGTTGCCTCCGACAACAAAGTTACCAAAACTGCTGATAATTTCACTGACGGCATCGGGCCCTTCATTGCCGTGACTTAAAATCATACGTGTTGTTGCAATGTTGAGCGAGAGACGAAAAAGGGTTACAATAAGGATTAATGTAGGAAACGTCGTTAAGTCGGTCGGTTTGGGAATATAGAGTGAAATTAAGATGATTAAAACGGAAACGGCAATGGAAATGGTAAGCATAAAGTCCAAAATAGCACTGGGCAGAGGAACAATAATGATGGCCAAAATGGCCATTACAAAGACCACAATACTTAAATCTCTGTTTTGTACTAAAAAATTAAGTGACAATCCCAGTTGACGAGACCCTTTTTTCGTTTTTGCCAAACGGTTACTCCTCTAAAATGTCGGCTAAAGTGAGGTTGTCTAAAAAGGTGTCGATTTTGCCTTGCAGTCGGTTAAGAAACGGCCAGATACTGCAACTGTTGGCAATATTTGAGGGGCAACAGCTTTGTGATGGCGAACAGTCAAATACTGCCGGAGACTTCCCCTCGGCAGCTTTGAGTATTTCTAAAATGGTAATATCACGACTCTCTTTGGCAAGAGTGAATCCGCCGTTAACTCCTTTGTAGGAATTAAGAATATCAGCACGCGCCATGGCCTGCAGAATTTTGGCCAAAAAACTTTTAGAGATATTGAGGGTATTTGAAAGAGTCTCTGCGCCGAGCGGTTTGTTTGAACGAGCCAAGACAATTAAAGAGAGTAGTGCATATTCGCTAGCTCGAGTCATTAACATAGTTGTAAATTCCTGTTGTAAATTATATAAAGCTATATTATACCGATTCAATATCAAAAGAGAATAAAGTTTTGACAATTTTACAATAATCTGTGTTTCAACCCTCCGGTTGTCTTGTAAAGGAGATCTTTTTTAGATATAATCTCGCCCAAACAAAACGGGCAGCGCAATCTGTTCTGAGTTAAATTTACTATACCTATCAGGAGGTCATTATGGCTTTAGATTCGGCGAAAAAACAAGAGATTGTTAAAAAATTCGGGAAATCAGATACAGATACCGGTTCAACGTCGGTACAAATTGCGTTGCTTTCAGCGCGTATTACAGAGTTGACAGAGCATTTGCAAACGTTTAAAAAAGATCATGCATCACGTTTGGGTCTTTTAAAGCTTGTCGGCCAGCGTCGTCGTCTGATGCGTTACTTGAAGCGTACAAAACGCGATGAGTATGCACAGCTTATTGAAGCACTGAACCTTCGCGACAATATCTAACACTTCTTGCTTGTGTACCGTCTTGCAGAACCCGGGCGGTACATGTATTTACATGTATTTACATGTAACAATCGACTTAATTTTAAAAAATTTAAATACTCTTTATGGTAGGAATGCTTGATTCTTGACAAATACTGGAGATAATGAGTGAATAGTATTTACAGTTACAACTTTTGGAAGTCATTACTTTACAGACAAAATGATTACCATGCGCACGGAGTATTAATTCATACCATACTGGTAGTATATCATCTTTTGAAAATGAAGCAGTACAAAATGGTGATGGCTGGCATAATGCATGACTTTGGAAAACCTTTTACAGCCAAACCTGATGCTAAAGATATTGCAAAAGGTAGAGGGGAACTCTCTTTTACGAATCACGAAGAACTCTCGTATCAGATAATAAAAAAGTGGAACTTTATAAGCAATGAAACAAAACTCTTGGTTCGTTATCATTACCTAATAAGGGGAATGGATAGAGCAAAACAAAAAGGTGAGATGCCAAAATATAGACGACTTAAACGTATTTGGGATGGTTTGTCTTCAGAAATGAAGAAAGATTTAGTCCTTTTTTTAAAAGCTGATGACTTAGCCAAAAAATAAAAGAACGTGAAGAGTCCTCTTAACATATCTACAACCTATGATACTTAAGAGCCCGTTGTAAATCTTCAAGCGTATCAATACCAAAACCGGTACTTGAAACCTTTACCATAGCAATTTTTTTACCATGATAGATGGCACGCAGCTGTTCAAGTTTTTCAATATCTTCAACGGGCGCATCATCCAAAGCGCAAAAAAGATTAAGGCTTTTTTTGGTAAAGCCGTAGATACCGATGTGCCCGAAATACGTCGCATTGCCACTACGGTTGTAGGGAATGAGCGAACGGGAAAAATAGATGGCATTATGCTCGGCGTCCAAGACGACTTTAACCAGATTTGGATCTTTGGCAGATTCGGCATTAATGGCATTGTAGCAGCTTCCCATAATAAAAGAAGCACCGGTTTGTTTCAGAGCATTGAGGCGTACAATGAGCTTTGAAAGCACTTCGGGTTCAATAAAGGGCTCATCGGCTTGAATGTTAATGACGAGATCATCATCATCCAAATCCAGAAGATTGGCACACTCATTAATACGATCGGTTCCGCTTTTATGGGTCTTGGAGGTTAGCATGGCTTCAATACCGTTATGTTTGCATATAGTGATGATACGCTCATCATCAGCGGCAACAACAACACGGTCAAGATGTTCAACAGCTTTTGCCGTGCGAACCACCATAGGCAGACCGCCGATATCTGCGAGAACTTTTTGAGGAAAGCGGGTTGATGCGAGTCGCGCGGGAATAATTATCATGATGATTTAACCTTGACGTTGTATAATTTCAAAATTATACCAAAGAAGGGGAAGAATGCTGCTGTATCAGCCGGAGTCAAGTTACTGTTACAACAGCGATTCCCTTTTTTTATATGACTTTATCTGTCGGTTGCAACCTAAAGGAAGAGTACTGGATGTCGGTGCGGGCAGTGGCGTTATTGGTTTGTTGGTAGCACGTGATTTTCCTAAAGTGACACTGGAAATGGTTGAAAAACAGCATGAGTTTGTCGTTTATGCCACCCACAATGCCCGCGTGAATCATATTACATGTAATATTTATCATCAAGATTTTTTAACACTAAATAATGTAAATAGTTATGACTGTATTGTCTCCAATCCGCCGTTTTATCATGACGGTGCATCGAGAAGCAGTGATGTGATGCGCCATACAGCACGTTACAACATCCATTTGCCGCTTCAGGATTTTTGTACAAAGGTCGCTACATTGCTGCGTCCTCACGGACATTTTGTCTTCTGTTACGACCCCTCGCAGTTTGCCCTGTTGTGTGCTGCGTTGAGTAGTGCGAAATTAAGGGTTGTTACGGTACAATTTGTACATTCAAAAGCAGATAGAAATGCATCGTTAGTTATGGTGCATGCACGAAAAAATTCGAAGTCACTCATGAAGACATTACCGCCGTTTATTGTATTTGACGGTAAAGAGTTCTCTAAAAAGACACAAAGTATTTACAAAAGAGCAAGGACACACAGTATAAAATGTCAACTTTAATTCGGCAAGACGGCTTTGGATATGCGTTTGATTCGAGAGCGTGTGCCGAGTGCGGCGGGCGTTGTTGTACGGGAGAGAGCGGCAATATTTTTGTTAAACGTTCTGAAATAGAGGCATTGGCAACCTATTTGCAGATGGAAGAAGCAGTATTTGCTCAGAAGTATTTACTAAAAAAAGGGTATAAATACACACTTAAAGAGCAACGAGTCGGTATGTCGTATGATTGTATTTTCTACTCCCGAGATGCGGGAGGGTGTGTGGTGTACGATGTGCGTCCAAAACAGTGTCGTACCTTTCCGTTTTGGGATTATTTTAAGAATAATATGCAAGAGCTTCATGATGAATGTCCGGGGATTATTGATGGTTAAATGGGTACCGATACTGTTACTGTTGTTACTGTTTTTCGGATGCGTGCGTCATGAACCGCAACCTCAAATACAAGCAATACAACCGTTTGCTCAAGAAGATGAATATATTATGTACGCTCTCGATGCTGAGGTGAATCAGCACTATGTCGATGCTTCACGTTACTACGATACACTCTACGAACATACGCATAATAAAGAGTATTTGTATCGCAGTATTATGATGCTCTTAGACAGTGATCATAATGATGAAGTAATTGCGCGAACGACACAAATTTTGGAGAAAACATCGACACCGTTACCACAGCTGATGCGTTTTAAAGTTGCGGCACTCATGAAACAAGACCGTCTTGATGAGGCCAAAAAGATTGCATTACAGCTGCTGGATATTACCAAAGAAGAAGGTGATTATTTATTGGTAAGTAAGATCTACCAAAAAGAAGAACATTACAATATGGCAATTAAATATTTGGAAAGTGCTTATGCCATTGCCTATAATGAGAAAGTTTTAGATACGTTAGCCGTCACACTCTATGTCAATCTGGATCGTAAAGAAGATGCCATCTCCTATCTGGAGACACACAACAGGCTTCATGGCTGTTCTCAAATAGTATGCAGCCGTTTGGCAGGATTTTACAGCAATCAGAACAATATTGAGGGGATGCTTTCCATTTATCTTCGTATGTATGAAAATAAGAAAGATCCGCGGGTGGCCGAGGCCATTATTAACATTTACCGCTATAAACAGGAGTTTCCACAGCTCATTATGTTTTTGGAAAAATATCATGCCAATGACAAGATGTTATTGCAGCTGTATGTCAATGCGCAAAACTACAAGAAAGCGGCACAATTGGCAAAAAAAATCTATGACAGAAGCGGAGAGAGCACCTTTTTGGGACAAAGTGTTATTTTTGAGTACGAAGCCAGTGCCGACAAAGAGAACCCGGCCGTGCTTCGTAATGTTATGCGAACCTTAAAAGAGGTTGTGCTTCAAAATGAAGATCCGCTCTTTCTAAATTATTTGGGATACTTGATGATTGATCATGATCTGGGTGTCGAAGAGGGCATCGCGTATGTCAAACGTGCGCTTAAAGTGGAGCCGGAGTCATCGTTTTACTTAGACTCGCTGGCGTGGGGATATTATAAACTCGGCCGTTGCCGGCAAGCACATGACTTAATGCAGCAGGTCATTGCTACGTTGGGTAAAGATGATGAAGAGGTTCAAGAACACATTAATGCCATCGAGAGATGCTTAGAGGAACAAAGTAGATGATTTTAGACGATATAATTCAAAAAACCAAAGAAGATTTAGCCGTTCGCCAAGCAGAATATACCATGGACTGGTTAGGGCGTTCTTTGGCTTTTAATGCACGAGCTCCACGAGAGGTGCAGAGTTTTTTACGATCAAGTGAATCGGAGCCGTACCGTATTATTGCCGAAGTGAAAAAAGCAAGCCCGTCCAAAGGGGTGATTCGTGAAGACTTTGACCCGCTTGCCATTGCACAAGGGTATGAGCGCGGTGGCGCCAATGCAATTTCGGTACTTACGGAGCCGCACTTTTTTCAGGGTGATTTGGAGTATTTGGCGGGCATTCGCCGTTATGTAGGAATTCCTCTGTTGCGAAAAGATTTTATTGTCTCAGAGTATCAGCTGGTTGAGGCCTTGGTGTACGGGGCAGATTTTGTTCTGCTGATTGCTAAAGCATTGAGTCGTAAAGAGCTCAAGTCACTGTTAAACTACACCCGTCATTTGGGTATGGAGGCACTGGTTGAAATTCACGATAAAAGCGATTTGACCAAAGCCATTTATGCCGGTGCCGACATTATCGGCATTAACCATCGAAATCTGGAGACGTTTGAGATGGACATGGAATTGTGTTACAAGCTCATACCGCTCATTCCCAACGGTAAAATTATTGTTGCCGAAAGCGGGATTTACGAGCATGGCCAACTTCCGGAGCTTCATCAAGCAGGTGTCGATGCATTTTTAGTCGGTGAATCACTGATGCGCCAAGATGATGTGGAGAGTGCATTGCATTGTCTGAAAACAGGAGATGCGTGTTCATAATTTACATGTAAATATATTTTACATGTAAATTCTCGTTATCCCAGCAACGTTTTAACGCATGCGTTAATGCGCTTTCCGTCGGCGACATGACCGATTTTGCTTTTAGCGGCGCCCATCACTTTGCCCATATCTTTCATGGTCGTTGCACCGGTTTGAGCAATAATCTCTTTAATGGCGTCATGCAGTGCGTCATCACTGAGTTGCTGGGGCAGGTAGGCTTCAAAAACAGCGATCTCCGCCAACTCTTTTTCCAGTAGGTCATGACGACCGGCATCTTTGTACTGTACGGCAGAGTCGTTGCGTTGTTTAACCTGTTTGGCAATAATGGCCAATACATCATTATCACTCAATGTTTTCCGCTCATCGACTTCTATCTGTTTCATAGCGCTGTCAAGCAGGCGCAGTGCATCACGTTTGGCAGTGTCTTTGGCTTTCATAGCTGTTTTTATGTCATCTTTAATCTGGTTACGAAGACTCATGCTTTCCCTTGGAACTAAATTTGCTTTATTTTATCAAAATAATAATGCGAGACAATTGAATGCGAAAAGAACTTCTGTCGTTAATGGCAATACTGACATTATTGAGTGGGTGTACCGCAAAGTTCAGTGAGCCCAAACTTGATTTTAAACCGCCGGAGTATGTCGAGCAGATGCCCTCTAAAGAGGAAGAGAACAATTATGCCTCCAGTGGCAGTATTTTCGGTCAGGGAGACAATCCGCTGTTTTCAGATCACAAAGCCATGCATGTTAATGATATTGTCACGGTCAGCATTACGGAAAATACAAACAGTTCCAACAGTGTCAATAAAAAAATATCTGAAAGCGATACCACGCAACTCGGCGGCGGTACGTTCAGTGCAGGCGGCAATAATGGCGCTGTCTCCTCTTTGGCCAATAAAGCCACGGGATTGACCAATATTGGATTTAATGCGAATTCAAGCAGTAGTTTTTCAGGAAAAGGGTCCTATTCTAAAGCGGCATCGTTTACGACAACCATTTCAGCACGTATTATTAAAGTATTGGAAAACGGCAACTATTTTATTGCCGGACGGCGTGATATGCTCATTGATGACGAGAAACAGACTATTCAAATCAGTGGGGTGATTCGTCCGTACGATATTGATCAGAACAA
>Ga0256833_1001419_pt1 | contig 17762 bp, 14 predicted proteins | sample 356284metaG_FD_190535 | JGI IMG/M metagenome (GOLD analysis project Ga0256833, IMG submission 190535) | Hydrothermal vent microbial communities from Mid Atlantic Ridge, Atlantic Ocean - 356-284 | ecosystem: Environmental > Aquatic > Marine > Hydrothermal vents | place: Atlantic Ocean: Mid... | reverse complement strand
CTTCCCGACCGCATCAAGCTCCTTCCCAAGGGGCTGGAGGGGGTTCCCGAGGGCAGCCGGGTGGCGGTCCACCTCCGCTACCCCGAGGCGACCGGCGCCGGCGAGGTCGTCGGGGTCTTTCTCGAGCGGCTGGGGGAGGGGGCCGACGACGCCGAAGCCGAGACCCGGGCGGTGATCCTCAAGCACGACCTCAGGGACGCCTTTCCGCCGGCGGTGCTCCGGGAGGCCGAGCGGGCGGCGGCCCAGCCCGTCGAGGAGGCCCTCTCCGGGCGGGAGGACTTCCGGTCCCTGCCGGTCTTCACCATCGACGGCGCCGACGCCAAGGATTTCGATGACGCGATCCACCTCCGGCGGCTTCCGGGGGGGGACCTCGAGGTCGGCGTCCACATCGCCGACGTCGGCCACTACGTCGAGGAGGGCTCGGCCCTCGACCGCGAGGCCCGCGCCCGGGGCACCTCGGTCTACCTCCCGGGGCGGGTGCTGCCGATGCTTCCCGAGCGGCTGTCGAACGGGGTGTGCTCCCTGGTCCCCGGCCAAGACCGGCTCACCCTCTCGGTGATCGCCCGCCTGAGCCCCGAGGGCGAGGTTCGCTCGTACCGCTTCGCCGAGGGGGTGATCCGCTCCCGGGCCCGGCTCACCTACGGCCAGGTCGAGGGCTTCCTCGCGGGCGGTCCCCTGCCCCCCGAGGCCGCCCCGCTGGCGGAGGACCTCAGGGCGCTTTCGGCGCTCGCCGAACGGCTCAGGGCCCGGCGCGAGGCCGAGGGGGCGATCGCCTTCGACTTTCCCGAGGTCCGCGTCGAGCTCACCCCGGACGGGGAGATCGCCCTGGTCCCCCTCGGCGAGGCCCGGGCCCGCGGCCTCATCGAGGAGCTCATGCTCCTGGCCAACCGCCTGGTGGCCCGGACCCTCTCGGAGCGGGGCCTGCCGGCCCTCTACCGGGTCCACGAGGATCCCAGCGAGGACCGCTACCGCGAGCTGGCGGCGGCGCTGGCCCGGCTCGGCTACCGGTTGCCCGAGGCCACCCCGGCTGCCTACCAGCGGGTGCTCAAGGAGGCCGAGGGAAGGCCCGAGGCCCCGGTGGTGGCGATGCTGCTCTTGCGTTCGCTCAAGCTCGCCCGCTACCACGAGGAGAACCTCGGCCACTTCGGCCTCGCCTTCCGCGACTACCTCCACTTCACCAGCCCGATCCGCCGCTACCCCGACCTGGTGGTCCACCGGGTGGTGCGGGCGATGATCCGGGGCGAGCTCGACGAGGGGCGCCTGGCCCGCTGGCGGGCCCGCTTCCCCCAGATCGCCGAGGAGGCCTCGGTAAGGGAGCGGGAGGCCGAGGCCGCCGAGCGCGAGCTCACCAAGTACTACCAGGCCCGCTGGGCCCGCGGGCACCTGGGCGCCACCTTCGAGGGCACGGTGAGCGGGGTCCAGAACTTCGGGGTTTTCGTGGCCCTGCCCAACGGGGTGGAGGGGCTGGTGCGGTTGGAGGCCTTAAAGGACGACTACTACCGCTACGATCCCGAGGCCCTGGCCTTGATCGGGGAACGAACCGGCCGGCGAATCCGGCTGGGCGATCGGATGCGGGTGCGGATTCTGGCGGCCAGCCCGGCCGCGCGTCAGGTGGATCTGGCACCCGAGGAGGAGGTGAAGTCGGTGGAAAAGGAAGGCAAGAAGCGTCGCCGGGTGGTCGGCCCCCCCGAGGGGAAGGACCGCCGCGAGCGTCCCGTGAAGCTCACCGTGAACCGGGTCTACTTTGGCGAGTGGCAGGGGGAAGAGAAGAAGCCCCAGCCCGAGCGGAAAAAGTCCAAGCGCCGTTAGGGACACCGGTCCCTAGGCGGCGGTGCTCCAATGAGGGAAGGGGAACCTGCCCCAGGTGGGTTTTCCTTAAAGGCCCGAGGGGTAAGGTAGGGCCAGGCGCGCCGTAGGCGCGAAAGGAGGGACGGCATGAGCGAAGCGAGGTTTCCCGGCATCCCCACCACCGGGGACGGTTCGGAGGCGGCGGTCTGGGTCGAGACCCACGTCTCCCAGGCGGGGATCGCCTACCCGATCACCCCATCCACCAACATGGGGTACGGCTTCCAGGTGGCGGTGGCCAACGGGCGGACCAACCTCTGGGGGGATCCCTTGAAGTTCCTTGAGCCCGAGAGCGAGCATTCGGCGGGGACCGCCGCCGAGGGCTTCGCCCTGGCGGGGGGGCGGGTGAGCTCGTTCACCGCCAGCCAGGGGCTGGTGCTGCAGAAGGAGGTCCTCTTCGCGATCTCCGGCAAGCGGCTGCCGGCGGTCTTCCACATCGGGGCCCGGGCCCTCACCAGCCAGGCCTTGAACATCCACGCCGGCCACGACGACGTCTACGCCGTGGCCGACACCGGCTGGGGGATCCTGTTCGCGGCCAACGCCCAGGAGGTCGCCGATATGGCGCTCATTGCCCGGCGGGCCTCCGAGGCCGCGATGACCCCCTTCATGGTGGTCCAGGACGGCTTCCTGGGGACCCACACGGTGGAGAACTTCCGGCTGCCCGAGCCCGAACTGATGAAGGCCTTCGTCGGTGACCCCCGGGAGAAGCTCAGGAGTCTGTTCGACCCCGACCACCCGGTGATGAGCGGGGTGGTGGAGAACCAGGACTCCTACATGAAGGGGCGCATCGCCCAGCGGGCCTACTACGCCCGGGTGGTGCCGGCCCTGGAGGAGGCCTTCGCCCTCTTCGGCGAGCTCACCGGACGGCGCTACGACTTCGTCGAGCCCTACCGCCTCGAGGACGCCGAGTACGCCATCGTCGCCACCGGAAGCATGATCGGGACGATCCAGGCGGTGGTCGACCACCTGCGCGAGCAGGGGCAGCGGGTGGGCGCGTTGTACCTGCGCGCCTTCCGGCCCTTCCCCGGCGCCCGGATCGTCGACGCCCTGAAGCACACCAAGGCGTTCGCGGTCTTGGAGCGCACCGACGAGCCCCTGGCCGAGTCGAACCCCATGTTGCGGGAGATCAAGGCGGCGTTCGCCGACGCCCTCGACGGCTACCCCGGCTTCCCCGACCTCAAGATCGAGCGGGTTCCCACCTTCTACGGCGGCGCCGCCGGGCTGGGCGGCCGCGACGTCCGCCCCGGCGACATCGTGGCCACCTTCGAGCACATGATGGCGGATCGCAAGGACCGCCGCTACTTCGCCCTCAACATCAAGCACCCCATCGCCCTCCCCCGCGAGAAGGACCCCGACCTGGTCGAGCCCGGCACCTTCCGGCTGCGGGGCTACTCGGTGGGCGGCTTCGGCTCGGTGACCACCAACAAGGTGATCGCCAGCGTCACCGCCGACCTCTTCGGCCTCTACGTCCAGGCCTTCCCCAAGTACGGCTCGGAGAAGAAGGGCCTGCCCACCAACTACTACCTTTGGGTCGCCGAGCGACCGGTTCGGGTCCGGAGCGAGCTCCGCTACGTGGAGATGGTGGCGATCAACGACCCCCGGGCCCTGCAGTACACCAACCCCCTGGCCGGCCTGGCCGACGGCGGGGCGGTCTGGCTGCAGTCGCGGCACACCGACCCCGAGGCGATCTGGGCCGGGGTGCCCAAGTACGCCCGGGAGCTCATCCGCCAGCACGGCTACCGTCTCTTCGCCATCGACACCGTGAAGATCGCCCAGGAGGTGGCCACCCGCCCCGACCTGGTGATGCGGATGCAGGGGATCGTGCTGCTCGGCTCCTACCTCCGGATCGCCCCCTTCGCCGAGCGGGCCAAGATCGGCGAGGACGAGCTCTGGGAGCGAATCGAGAAGGTGATCCGTAAGTACTTCGGCAAGCGCGGCGAGCAGGTGGTGAAGGACAACATGACCGCGATCCGGCGGGGCTACGCCGAGCTCATCGAGGTGCCCGCCGAGGTGATCGCCAGGGAGCCCCAGGAGGTGGTGGCATGAAGACCGGAAGGTTTGAAGCCGGCGAGCTCGAGCTCGAGCTGGAGATCCTGCCCGAGCCCGAGCCGCTGGACATCGACGCCCATAACCGCGAGTTCGCCAAGGTGGTCGAGGCCTACAACCGAGGGGTCGCCGACGAGGAGCTCCCCGCCGACCTCGACGTGGCCCGCAGCCTGATCGCGCCGGGCACCGGCGCCTACCGCGACTTCTCCTACATCGCCCCGGAGATCCCCGAGTACTACTCCGACAAGTGCACCGGCTGCATGGAGTGCGTCACCGAGTGCCCGGACACCGCGATCCTGGCGAAGGTGATCCCCGAGAGCCAGCTCGAGGCGGAGCTGGCCAAGATCGACGACCCCGAGACCCGCGAGCGGATGCGGGCCCACTTTGCCCGGACCCGGAAGTTCTACGACCTGCCCCAGAAGAAGGGCCAGGAGCCCGGCCTCTTCTCGATCTTCATCGACCCCACCAAGTGCAAGGGCTGCGGCGAGTGCGTCGAGGTCTGCAACGACGACGCCCTGGCGATGATCGAGAAGACCGAGGGCACCGTTCCCGCCTACAAGGAGGCCTTCGCCTTCTTCGAGGGCCTGCCCAACACCCCCCGGGTCTACATCAACGAGCGCACCCCGATCGACCTCATGCTGGACTTCGGCACCCACCTCTACGTCGGCGGGGCGGGGAGCTGCGCCGGTTGCGGCGAGGCCACCGCACTGAGGATGATGGCCGCCGCCAACGCCTTCTACTACGGCAAGGACTGGGGAATCGTCGCCGCCACCGGGTGCAACACCGTCTACTCCTCGACCTACCCCTACAACCCCTTCCTGGTCCCCTGGACCAACTCCCTCTTTGAGAACGCCGCCACCGACGCAATGGGGATCCGGATGCGGTGGGACCAGATGGGCTGGGAGGACAAGAAGCTCTGGGTGGTCGGCGGCGACGGGGCGATGTTCGACATCGGCTTCCAGGCCCTCTCCCGGATGCTGGCCTCGGGGATGAACATCAACGTCCTGGTCCTCGACACCCAGGTCTACTCCAACACCGGCGGCCAGGCCTCCACCGCCACCTACCTCGGCCAGGAGACCAAGATGTCGGCCTTCGGGAAGGTGCTCAAGGGGAAGACCGAGCGCCGCAAGGAGATCGGCGAGATCCTGATGATGCACCCCGACGTCTACGTGGCCCAGACCACCCCGGCCCTCTTCAACCACTTCTACAAGGCGATCTTCGACGCCAACGAGTACGAGGGGCCCTCGGTGGTGATCGCCTACACCACCTGCCAGCCCGAGCACGGGGTGGGGGACAACATGTCGGCCCACCAGGGGCGGCTGGCGGTGCTCTCCCGCACCTTCCCGGTCTTCGTCCACGACCCCCGGAAGGGCGAGCGGCTCTCCGAGCGCATCGACCTCAAGGGCAACCCCTCGATCTACGACGACTGGTACATCGACCCCAAGACCAAGAAGCCGGTGACCTTCATCGACTTCGCCCGCACCGAGGGGCGCTTCGCCAAACACTTCGACAAGGACGGCAACCCCGACGAGGTCCTCCTGGCCGCGAACGAGGACCGGCTCAGGAACTGGCGGCGGCTCCAGGAGCTCGCCGGCATCCTGGACAAGAAAAAGAAGACCGCCTGAGGGACGGTCTGCCGGGCGGCCGGGGCAGGCCCCGGCCGCCCGGCCCTACCCCGCGGCGGCCAGGACCGCGGCCACCCGCTGGGGCCGGCCCAGGGGGAAGAGGTGGACCCCGGCGGCCCGGTGGCGCTTGAGCTCGGCGATCGTTCTCCGGGCCCAGGCGTAGCCGGCCGCCCGGCCCTGGCGGGCGAGGGCCGCCCTGAGCCCCTCCGGGACCCGGGCCCAGGCCGCCACCCGCTCGGCCATGGCGGCGCTCACCAGGGGCAGCACGCCGTAGAGGATCGGTACCGGCGCCGGTCGGCCGAGGGCGCGCTCGAAGGCCTCGACCTCGGCCAGGCCGAAGACCGGCTGGGTCTGGAAGAACCCGGCCCCGGCCTCGACCTTGGCCCAAAACCGCTCGGCCTCCCGGGCGAGGTCGCGGGCGCCGGGGTTCGCCGCCGCCCCGAGAAAGAGGTCGGCGGCGCCCTCGAGGTCCCCCCCCGCCCAGTTCTTCCCCCGGTTCAGGGTCGCCGCCAGCCGCACCAGCTCGACCGCCCCCACCTCGTAGACCGGCTTGGCGAAGGGGTGGTCGCCCCGCTCGGGGGGGTCGCCGCCGAGCAGCAGCACGTTCCGCACCCCGATGGCGCTGGCCCCCAGGAGCTCGGCCTGGAGCGCCAGGGTGTTGCGGTCGCGGGCGGTGAGGTGGGGGATCGCCTCGACCCCGGTCCGTTCCTCGACCAGCCGGGCGATGATGAAGGGGCTCATCCGGAGGTGGGCCATGGGGGCGTCGGAGAGGTTCACCGCGTCGACCAAGGGGGCCACCCGGCGGACCTCCGCCAGGGTCCGCTCGATCGCGGTCCCCCGCGGGGGGTCGACCTCGGCGGTGACCACGAAGCGCCCGCTTTGGAGCTTTTCCTGCAGGGTCACGCTAGCCCCTCCGGGGCCGGGTGCGGTCGGCCGAGTCGAGGAGGATGGTCACCGGCCCGTCGTTCACCAGCTCGACCTCCATCATCGCCCCGAAGACCCCGGTCTCGACGTGGAGCCCCTCGCCGAGGAGGCGCTCGACGTAGGCCTCGTAGAGCCGCCGGCCGAGGTCGGGGTCGGCGGCCTGGGCGAAGGAGGGGCGGTTCCCTTTGCGGGTCTCGGCGTAGAGGGTGAACTGGCTGACCACCAGCGCCTCGCCCCCCACCTCCCGGACCGAGCGGTTCATCTTCCCCTCCTGGTCGGGGAAGATCCGCAGGTTGGCGGTCTTCTTGGCGAGGTAGGCGGCGTCCTCGGGGAGGTCGCCCCGGCGCACCCCTACCAGCACCACCAGCCCCCTCCCGATCTCGCCCACCACCTCGCCGTCTACCCGGACCCGTCCCCAGGCGGCTCGCTGGATCACCGCGCGCATGGCAGCTATTCTATGGGGCCTGGCCGGCGTCGAAGGCGAAGAAGCCGTAGGTCCCCGGTCCTACGTGGCTGGTGATCACCGCCCCCAGCTCGCCGGTGTAGAGCTCCTTAAGCTCGGGCAGCTCCGCCCGGATGCGGGCCTTCAGGGGCTCCACCGCCGCCGGATCGCCGGCGTAGAGGTAGGCGACCCGGGGCTCCCGGCGGCCCTGGCTCCAGTCCTTGAGGGCGGCGGTCATTTCGGCCAGGGCCCGCTTCTCCCCCCGGGCCTTGCCGGCGGGCTCGACCCTTCCCTCGGCCAGGGTGAGGATCGGCTTGATCCTGAGGAGGCCGCCGAGGAAGGCGGCGGCGCCCCCGATCCGGCCGTTCTTCTTCAAAAACTCCAGGCTGGCCACCGTGAACCTGAGCAGCGAGCCGGACTGGGCCGCTTGAAGCCGCTTAAGGATCGCCTCGGCGTCGAGCCCGGCGCGGCGGAGTTCGTCGGCCAGCATGACCAGGGCCCCGATCCCGGCCGAGGCCTCGAGGGTGTCGTACACCCGCACCCTTCCCCCGAACGCCTCGGCCGCCATCCGGGCCGACTGCACCGTTCCCGAGAGCTTGGAAGAGATGTGGATCGAGAGCACCTGGTCGGCCTCGGCCAGGGCCTCGGCGTAGGCGGCCTTGAAGTCCTCGGGGGTGGGCTGGCTGGTGGTGGGGATCTCGGCGCCGGCCTGCACCGCCCGGACCAGCTCGCCGGCGGTGAGGTCCACCCCGTCCTTATAGGTCTTGCCTTGGAGGTGGACGTAGAGGGGGACCACCCGCACGCCGTGGGCCTCGGCCCAACCCGGCGGGAGGTCGGCGGTGGAGTCGGTGACCAGGGCCAGGGGCATCGTTCTCACCATAGCACGGCATATTTATACCTGCGAAGTGGTATGGTTTTCCCGCGATGTGGCGCGTGCTGGTCACCGACGAGATGAAGCTGGGCCCGACCGGGGACCTCCCCGCCGAGGTCGACTACCGCCCCGGCCTGGCCCGCGAGGAGGTCCTGGCGGCGATTCCGGAGTACGACGCCCTGATCACGCGGAGCCGCACCCGGGTCGACGCCGAGCTGCTGGCCCGGGCCGAACGGCTCAAGGTGATCGGCCGCGGCGGGGTGGGGGTGGACAACATCGACCTCGAGGCCGCCAGCCGCCGCGGCATCCTGGTGGTCAACGTCCCCGAGGCCAACACCCGCTCGGCCGCCGAGCTCGCCTTCGGGCTCCTGATCGCCGCCGCCCGGGGTCTCGCCCTCTCCGACCGCAAGCTCCGCTCCGGCGAGTGGGACCGCGCGTTCCTGGGCCGCGAGCTGATGGGGAAGACCCTGGGGATCGTCGGCCTCGGCCGGATCGGGGGCCAGGTGGCCCGCTTCGCCCGGGGCTTCGAGATGCGGGTCCTGGCCTACGACCCCTACATCCCGAGGAGCCGGGCCGAGAAGCTCGGGGTCGAGCTGTTGGACGAGCTCGAGGAGCTCCTCCGCCGTTCCCATTTCCTCACCGTCCACACCCCCCTGACCGAGGAGACCCGGGGGATGATCGGCCGCCGCGAGCTCTACCTCCTGCCCCAGGGGGCGGTGGTGGTGAACGCCGCCCGGGGCGGGATCGTCCAGGAGGAGGCGCTCCTGGAGGTCCTCGACGAGGGCCACCTCTTCGCGGCCGGACTCGACGTCTACGCCAGCGAGCCCCCGGAAAAGGACCACCCCCTGATCCAGCACCCCCGGGTGGTCCACACCGCCCACCTCGGGGCCAACACCCTGGAGGCCCAGCGGCGGGTGGGGGAGGAGGTCTTGAAGCGGGTGCTGGCCGCCCTTAAGGGCGAGATCGCCTACGCGATCAACGCCGGCTTCGACCCCGAGGCCTTCCGGGCCCTCAAGGGCTTCGTTCCCCTGGGCGAGCGGCTGGGGCGGCTCCTGGCCCAGATCACCCGGGGGCGGGTGCAGGCGGTCGAGGTCGCCTTCTTTGGCGAGTTCGCCGCCGACCCCGAGCCGGTGGCCACCGCGGTGGCCAAGGGGCTTTTGGAGCGGGTCCTCTCCGAGGGGGTCAACCTGATCGCCGCCCGCCCCCTCCTGAAGGAGCGGGGCATCCGCCTGGCGGTGCGCAAGGAGCCCGAGGCCGGGGGGTACGCCCAGCTCGTCGAGGTGCGGCTTTCCACCGACCGCGAGGAGCGCACCGCCCGGGGCACCGTCATCGGCGGCCAGCCCCGCCTGGTCGGGGTCGACGGCTACGGGCTGGAAAGCGTGCTGGAGGGGACCCTTTTGGTCTGCCGGAACTACGACCGGCCGGGGGTGGTGGGCCGGGTCGGCACCCTCCTCGGCGAGGCCGGGGTCAACATCGCCGGGATGCAGCTGGGCCGCGACCGGCCCGGGGGGAAGGCCCTCTTCGTCCTCAGCGTCGACGAGCGGCCGGCCCCCGAGGTGCTGGCCGGGCTCGAGGCCCTGGAGCTGATCGAGCGGGTGGACGTCGCCGAGCTATGAACCGGGTGCGCCTGCTGACCCCCGGCCCGGTCGAGCTCCACCCCCGGGCCCGCCTGGCCCTGGCCGGCCCCCAGGTCCACCACCGCACCGAACCCGCTCGGGAGGCCTTCCGGGCGGTGCGTCGGGGGCTCGCCGCCGCCTTCGGAACCGAGGGCGAGGTCCTCCTCCTCACCGCCAGCGGGACCGGGGCGATGGAGGCGCTGGTCGGGGGGCTGTTCGCCCCCGGCGAGCGGGTGGCGGTGCCGGTCTCCGGGAAGTTCAGCGAGCGCTGGGCGGAGATCGCCGGGGCGCTGGGCCTCGAGGTCGCCCGGGGCGACCTCCCCTGGGGCCAGCCGCTGACCCCCGAGGAGGTCCTGGGGCTCATGGCGCCGGGCACCCGCGGGGTGCTGCTCACCCACTCGGAGACCTCGACCGGGGTGCTGAACCCCCTGGCCGAGATCGCCGCCGCCGTCCGGGCCGCCCACCCCGACGCCCTGATCGTGGTCGACGCGGTGACCAGCCTCTTCCTCGCCCCCCTGGCCCTCGACGTCCTGGGGGTCGACGCCGCCCTGGCGGGCAGCCAGAAGGGCCTGATGCTGCCGCCCGGGCTCGCCTTCGTGGCCCTGGGCTCCCGGGCGCAGGCGCGCCTCCGCCCCTACGGCTACTACCTGAACCTCGATCGCGAGCGGCGGGTGCAGGAAAAGGGGGAGTCGGCCTTCACCCCGGCGATCAACCTGGTGCTCGCCGCCCGGGCGGTGCTGGAGGAGCTCCTCCCCGATCTGGACGCCCACCTTAAGCGGAAGCGGGCCTACCTCGAGCGGCTCTACGCGATCGGCGAGGGGGCCGGGCTGCGGCCGGTGCCGGCCCGGGAGGGGGTGCCCGCCCCGATGGAGCTCCGCACCCCGGCGACCGCCGCCTTCCACCTTCCCGAGGGGCTTCCCTTCGAGGCGGTGCGGGACGCCTTCCTGGCCCGGGGGGCGCGGATCGCCGGCGGGCAGGGGGCGCTCAAGGGCCGGAGCTTCCGGATCTCGCTGATGGGGCACTACCCCGAGCCCGAGGCGGACTGGGCCTTCGGGGTGTTCCGGGAGGTGCTAGCCGAGCTCCTCTAGTTCGCCCGCCTCCCAGGCCCGGAGCAGGGCCTCGAGGTCGGGCACCTCGCGGGCCAGGAAGACCTCGACCACCTCGACCCGCCGGAGGTACTCCCCCAGGGCCCCGCCCAGGCGCCGGGGGGCGGCCCCCTCGTCCTCCAGCCGCCGCCGTTCCAGCCGCACCGCCCCGCCGGCGTCCAGGTAGACGGCGAGGGCGGCGTCGTCGTCGCGGCGGCGGGCGACCAGCAGGCCGGGGCGCGCCTCGACCTCGTAGCCCAGCCGCTCCAGCAGCCTCCTTGGGTCCCTCACGGCACCACCTCGATCCTGGCGGGGTCCTCGACCACGATCTCCAGGTGGTCGCGGTAGCGGCGCACCCGCCCCCGGACCCGCACCCGCCGGCCGGGGTAGCGGCCGAGCGGGAAGCGGCCCGCCACCCGGGCCGGGATCACGACGAAAAAGCGCCCCGCCCGGTCGAAGCGCAGGCGGTAGACCGAACCCCTCCGCTCGATTCCCAGCACCTGCCCCTCGACCGCCACCGAAAGCCCCAGGTAGCGGCCGGCCTCCGACCAGGGAACCGGCCCGGCGGGGGCCCGCACGGCCGGGCTCGCCCGCGCCCAGTCGGCCTCCATCCGCGCCTGGAGGCGGGCGAGCGCCGGGCCGGCCTGGAGCACCGCCCCGAGCTCGCGGTTGGCGGTGAGGGCGGCGGCGGTGAAGTTCTGGGAGCCGACGAAGGCCCGCTCCCCGTCCACCAGCATGGCCTTGGCGTGGACCTTGAGCCCGGAGAGGTAGCGCACCTGGGCCCCCTGGGCCCGGAGCCTCTCGGCCATCCGGCCGAAGTAGTGGGAGTTCCGGGACCGGGCGTCGCCGAGGAGCCGGACCCGGACCCCGCGGTCCATGGCCTCGAGCAGGGCTTGGTAGAGCGCCTCGTCGGTGAAGCCGTTTTGCTCGATGAGGAGGTCGGTCCGGGCCGCGGCGATGAGGCCCAGGAGGCGGCGGCGGGCGTTTCCCTCCCAGAAGGGGTGGAGGATCGAGTAGACCCGCTGGGGGCTCCAGACCAGGGCGGCGTCGCTCAGGGCCAGGGCCCGCGCCTCCCAGTCGGCGGCGAAGACCCGGCCGAACTCGGCGACCCAGTCCGGGCGGTCGGTGACCAGGCTGTACTCGCGGTTTCTGGTGAACGAGGAGCGGGTCCAGTTGCCGGTGGAGAACCAAAGCCGCCGGCCGTCGACCCGGGCCGCCTTGATGTGGTAGTGGGCGAACCGCACCGGGCTTACGAACCGCACCTCGACCCCGCCCGCCCGGAGCACCCGGAGGACCTCGGGATCCTGGGGCTCGCCCCCCGGTCGCTCGTCGAGGAGGACCCGGACCCGCACCCCCCGCCGGGCCTCCCCGGCCAGGGTCTCGGCCAGGTCGAGCCGGCCCCGGGTCCAGAGGTAGAGGGCGACCTCGACCTCGCGCCTGGCCGAGGCCAGGAAGCGCTTGAGGTAGGCGGCCCCGTCGTCGGGGGCGACGTAGAGCCGGGTCGCCGCCCGGGCCGGGACCAGCAGCAGGAGGAGGAAGAGCCAGCGGGCCACCGGCTAGGCCTCCTCCGGGGGCTCGGGGTCGGGGGGCGCGGGGGCGCGGTAGGGGGAGGGGATCTTGATCCGCTGGGCCCGGGCCAGGGCGTCCTCGACCAGGGCGGCGACCTCGAGGCCGGCCTCGGCCTCGGCCAGCTCCTGTGGCGTGCTCCGGGTCGCCGGCCGGCGGGGCTCGAGGAAGGAGCAGCAGTCCTGCTGGGGCAGGACGCTGATCGCGTAGGTGCCGATCGCCTTGGCCGTCTCGATGACCTCCACCTTATCCATGCCCACCAGCGGTCGGAGCACCAGGGCGTCCACCGCCCGGGAGACGGCCCGGAGGTTCTCCAGGGTCTGGCTCGCCACCTGGCCCAGGGCGTCGCCGGTGACCAGGGCGCCGGCCCCCTCCCGCTCGGCGACCCGCTCGGCGATCCGCAGCATGAACCGCCGGTAGAGGAGGGTGCGGTACTTCTCCGGGCTCCTTGCGAAGATCTCGGCCTGGATCCCGGCCAGGGGGACCAGGTAGAGCCGCGCCCCGCCCTGCCAGGCGGCCAGCACCTCGGCCTGGCGCTTGGCCTTCACCGCCGAGGCGAAGTCGGTGTGGGGGTAGGAGTGGAAGTGGACGAAGACCGCCTTGGCCCCCCGCTTCATCACCCGCCAGGCCGCTACCGGGGAGTCGATGCCCCCCGAGAGCAGGACCGCCACCCGGCCGCTCGCCCCCACCGGCAGCCCGCCGGGGCCGGCGACGCGGTCGCGGTCGGTGTAGACCCAGGCGCGGTCGAGGACGAACTCCAGGTGAACGGTGAGCTCGGGCTGCTTGAGGTCGACCGCCAGGCCGGTGGCGGCGACGATCGCCGCCCCCACCCGCCGCTCGGCCTCCACCGAGGTGAAGGGGAGCCGCTTGTTGCCCCGCTTGGCGCGGACCCGAAAGCTCCCGGTCCCGGGGGGGATCCGCTCGATGGCCAGCCGGGCCAGGGCCTCGAGGTCGGGGGGGGCCTCGAGGGCGAAGGCGAAGTTCGCCACCCCGAAGACCTTGCCGAGCCGCTCCCGCACCTCGGGCCAGGCGGCCTCGCCGACCCCCCGCACCACGATCCGGCCCGGGAGCCGGCTCACCTTGAGGTCGAGGCCCTCGAGGGCCTCCTGCACCCGCGAGAGCAGGATCTGTTCGAAACGGGCCCGGTTCCTCCCCTTGAGGCCGACCTCGTGGTAGTGGACCAGCACGACCCCGTTCACCGCTGCCACCGGAAGAGCCTCCTCGCGTTCTCGTCGGTGCCGGCCTCGGCCTCGTGGAAGGGGAGCCCCCAAAGCTCGGCGAGCTCGGCCAGGGTGTAGAGGACGTAGGCCGGTTGGTTGTCCCGGCCCCGCTTGGGCTCGGGGGTCAGGTAGGGGGCGTCGGTCTCCACCACCACCCGGTCCCGGGGCAGGGCGCGGGCGATCTCCCGGAGACGCTTTTTCTTTCGGTGGGTGAGGTTCCCGGCCAGGCTCACGTAGCCGCCCAGCGCCAGCGCGGTTTCCAAAAGCCCCTCGTGGCCGGCGAAGGCGTGGAGGACGAAGTTGGGGGGGCGGTGCAGGCGGAGCCAGCCGATCAGCTCCCGCTCGGCGTCGTCGCGGCCGTCCTTGCTGCGGACGTGGAAGACCAGGGGGTGGCCGTGGGCCAGGGCGAGCTCGGCCTGGAGGTCGAGGGCGGCGGCCTGGGCGGCCGGGCTCGCCTTGTCCCAGTAGAAGTCGAAGCCGGTCTCGCCGATCGCCCGGACCCGGGGGTGCCCGGCCAGGGCCCTCAGGTCCTCGGCGACCTCGGGGGAGAGGAGCTCGGCGGCGTTGGGGTGGAGGCCGACGGCGGCGAAGACCCGGGGGTTCGCCTCGGCGAAGGCCAGCGCCCTCCGGTTGGCCTTGGGGTCGATGCCCACGGTGAGCAACCCGGCGAAGTCGGCGGCCCGGGCCAGGGCCCCCTCGGGGTCATCCTGCAGGTCGAGGTGGGTGTGGGCGTCGGTCATGCCCGACCATGTTACCGAATGCGGGCTGGTTCGGACTTTTGCCCCTTTCTTGGTGCTACAATACCCCCTGGCTTTGGGCGGGCGCGCGCCCGCGAGGAGGCGATGAGGCATGCAAGAGGTGGTACTGGCGATCGCCGGCTCCGGCGGCGACGGCGTGATCACGGCGGGGGACTTCATCACCAAGTCGGCGGCCCGCAAGGGGCTCTACGCCTTCATGCTGAAGTCCTACGGTCCCCAGATTCGGGGCGGCGAGTCCTCGGCCCGGATCCGCGTCTCGGCCGAGCCCATCTACAGCCAGGGCGACTACGTCGACGTGCTGGCGGTCTTTTCCTGGAAGGACTTTAAGCGCTTCACCGACGAGATCGAGGTTCGGGAGAACGCGGTCGTCCTTTACGACGACGCCGACAAGACCCCGCTGGAGGCGGTCCCGATCCCGCCAGAAAAAAAGGCACGCTTCGTGGGCGTGCCGTTCAAGCGCCTGGCCAGCGAGGAGCTCAAAGTCCCGCTGGCCAAAAATATGGTCCTGCTCGGGGTGCTGGCCCGGCTCCTCAACCTCCCGATCGACGCCCTCAAGGACTCGGTGATGCAGAAGTTCGGCAGGAAGCGCCCCGAGGCCGCCGAGGTCAACATCAAGGCGATCGACCTGGGGGCCCGCTGGGTCGAGGAGAACCTTCCCGAGGGGATCCCCTACCGCCTCGAGGCCGAGGGGGGCGAGCCCAAGCTGGTGATGACCGGCAACGACGCCCTGGCCTTCGGCGCCATCCACGCCGGGGTCAAGTTCTACTCCGGCTACCCCATCACCCCCGCCAGCCCGATCTTGGAGTTCCTGGCCCGCGAGCTGCCCCGCTTCGGCGGCGCGGTGATCCAAACCGAGGACGAGCTGGCCGCCGCCGCCATGGCGATCGGGGCCTCCTGGGCGGGGGCCCGGGCGATGACCGCCAGCTCGGGACCCGGCATCTCCCTCAAGCAGGAGGCGATCGGCCTCGCCGCCATGGCCGAGATCCCCCTGGTGGTGGTCAACGTCCAGCGCACCGGCCCCTCCACCGGCATCCCCTCGAAGACCGAGCAGGCCGACCTCTTCCAGGCGATCGGCGGCACCCACGGCGACGCCCCCCGGGTGGTGCTGGCCCCGGCCGACGTCGAGGACAACTTCCAGGTGGCGGTGGAGGCCTTCTACCTGGCCGAGAAGTACCAGCTGCCGGTCTACATCCTCTCCGATCAGTTCGTCGCCGAGCGTTCCGAGACCGTCGACGAGGCGGTGCTCTTCGCCCGCGAGCGGGCGATCGCCCGCAAGCTCCCCTCCGAGGCCGAGCTGGGCGAGGAGTACGCCCGCTACAAGCTCACCGAGGACGGGGTGAGCCCGATGGCGGTGCCGGGGATGAAGGGCGGACAGCACTACATCTCGGGCCTCGAGCACAACGAGAAGGGCTGGCCCAGCTCCTCGGGGACCCTGCACCAGGTGATGAGCGAGAAGCGGGCCCGGAAACTGCCCCTCATCGCCGAGGAGGCCGGCTTCGTGCGGATCTACGGCGACGGCGACGCCGAGCTGGCGGTGCTCGCCTGGGGCTCCTCCAAGGGGGCGGTCCGCGAGGCGGTCGAGCGGGCCCGCAAGCAGGGAATGAAGGTGAAGGCGATCGTCCCCCAGCTGCTCTTCCCGGTCCCCGCCCGGGCGTTGGACGAGGCCCTGAAGGGGGTGGAGCGGGCGCTGGTGGTCGAGCTTTCCTTCACCGCCCAGTTCTACCGCTACCTGAGGGCGTTCTACGACGGCCTGCCCAAAGAAACCTACAGCTACGCCCGGGCCGGCGGCAACCCGCTCCGGGTCGACGAGGTGCTGGCCGCGATCGCCGAGCACTACGGCAAGAAGGTGGAGGCCTAGGATGGAAAAGGTCAAGCTCACCGCCAAGGACTACAAGACCCAAATCCCCATCGTCTGGTGTCCGGGGTGCGGCGACTTCGGCGTGCTGGCGGCGATCCAGCAGGCGGTGGCCGATCTCCAGATTCCCCCCGAGAAGCTCGGGGTGGTGAGCGGCATCGGCTGCTCCAGCCGGATCCCCGGCTACATCAACGCCTACGGGTTTAACTCGATCCACGGCCGGCCCCTGCCCATCGCCACCGGGGCCAAGGTGGCCAACCCCGAGCTCACCATGCTGGTGGCCGGCGGCGACGGCGACGGCTACTCGATCGGGACCAACCACTTCGTCCACGCGATCCGGCGGAACCCCGACCTCACCTACATCGTGATGGACAACCGGATCTACGGCCTGACCAAGGGCCAGGTCTCGCCGACCACCCCCACCGGCGACGTTACCAAGACCACCCCCTCGGGCAATCCCGAGCGGCCCCTGAACCCGCTGGCGCTGGCGCTGGAGCTGGGGGCGACCTACATCGCCCAGGGCTTCTCCGGCAACGTCAAGCACCTCAAGGAGCTGATCAAGAAGGGGATCGCCCACAAGGGCTTCGCCCTCATCAACGTGCTCTCCCCCTGCGTCACCTTCCGGGGCAAGCAGGAGTACGACTACGTCCGCGACCACGGCGTCTACCTCGAGGACACCGACCACGACCCCAGCGACTGGAACGCCGCTCACGAGGTCACCCAGTGGATGCTGACCAAGAACCAGGTGCCGCTGGGGATCCTCTACCAGGTCGAGGGCCGGAAGACCCTGGCCGACGAGATCGCCGAGGTCCAGGAGCGGGCCCGGGCCAAGAAGGTCTACCGGGACGTCCGCGAGCTGATCGAGCAGTTCCGCTAGGCCTCGTCGCCGCCGCCCCCGGGCGCTTGCCCGGGGGGCGGTTCTTTCGTAGCCTTGGGGTGCGGGCGGTTAGCTCAGTTGGTCAGAGCGCCCGCCTTACAAGCGGGAGGGCACTGGTTCGAGTCCAGTACCGCCCACCAGGCTCCGGGGCGCCCCGCCCCGGTTTTTCGCGTAGGCTGGGGGCATGAGGGGTCTGGTGCTCTCTGGGGGTGGGGCCCGGGGCCTCGCCCACATCGGGGTCCTGGAGGTCCTCGAGGCCGAGGGCCTCGCCTTCGAGGGGGTGGCCGGGGCCAGCATGGGGGCGATCATCGGCGCCCTCTACGCCGCCGGTCACCCCCCGGGGGCGATCCTCGCCATCGCCCGGCGGGCCCGCTGGTCGGGGTTCTTCCCCTTCGTCCCCGGTCGGCGGGCCTACGCCCGGCGGCGGCTCTTCGCCTTCCTCAAGGCCCACCTCCCGCCCCGCTTCGAGGACCTTAAGCGGCCCCTGGTGGTGCCGGTGGTGAACCTGGTCACCGGCCGGCTTCGCTACCTCTCCCGGGGGCCTTTGCCCGAGGCGATCCTGGCCTCGGCCGCCCACCCCCTGCTGGTGGGCTCGGTCGAGCTCGGGGGCGAGCGGCTGATCGACGGCGGGGTCCTCGACGACCTGCCGGTGGCCGGGGCCCGCTGGCTGGGGGCGACCGAGGTCTGGGCGGTCGACGTGACCGGCGGCGAGGAGGGACCGGTGGCCCGGAACGCCCTGGCCGAGGCCCAACGGGCGGCGGCGATCATGGGCGGGGCGCTGACCCGGGCCCGGCTGGCCCTCGACCCCCCCGAGGTCCTGCTGCGGGTGCCGCTGCCCGGGGTCGGGGTCGCCGCCTTCGGCCGTCTGGCCGCGATCGTCGAGGCCGGGCGCCGGGCCGCCCGGACGGCGCTGGGGTAGCCGTGCGCGAGCGTCTCGTCGCCCTCTTCCGCCGCGCCCTGGCGGCCACCGAGCCGGAGGCGCGGGTGCGGGCCGCCCTCGGTCCCGAGCCCCCGCGGCCCCACGTGCTGGCG
>Ga0256833_1001418_pt1 | contig 17768 bp, 14 predicted proteins | sample 356284metaG_FD_190535 | JGI IMG/M metagenome (GOLD analysis project Ga0256833, IMG submission 190535) | Hydrothermal vent microbial communities from Mid Atlantic Ridge, Atlantic Ocean - 356-284 | ecosystem: Environmental > Aquatic > Marine > Hydrothermal vents | place: Atlantic Ocean: Mid... | reverse complement strand
GCCCCTACATCAAGGAGGCGGTGGTCTTTGGCGGGGCCGATTTGCCTTTCATCACGGCCATGGTCAATATCGATATGGGCAATGTGGGCAAATGGGCGGAGAAAAATCAGTTGGCGTACACCACCTACACCGATCTGGCGCAGAAGCCCGAGGTGTACGCGCTGGTGCGCAAACATGTGGTGCAGTCCAACGCCGATCTGCCGCAATCGGCCCGCATCCGCCGCTTTCTGTTGCTGCACAAAGAGCTGGACGCGGATGACGCCGAGCTGACCCGCACCCTCAAGGTCCGCCGCCGTTTCGTGGCCGAACGTTACAAAGACATCATTGCCGCTCTTTACGGCGAGAGTGACCATCTGGATGTGGAAACGACTATCACCTATCAGGATGGCCGCACGGCTGTGATCAAGACACGCCTGAAGATCGAGGAGTTGTAATCTATGGACAAATTCCTGCAATTGACTCTGACCGGATTGACCAGCGGCGCGGTGTATGCGCTGGTGGCGGTGGGTTTTGTGCTCATCTACAAATCCAGCGATGTCATCAACTTCGCCCAGGGCGAGTTTCTGCTCATCGGCGCTTATCTGGCCTATTTTTTCATGGGCCAGTTGGGGCTGCACTGGAGCATCGGCATCATCATCACCATCATCGTCGCCGCCGGCCTGGGCGTGATCATCGAAAGGCTGGTCTTGCGGCCGCTCATCGGCGAACCCATCATCTCGGTGATCATGGTGACCATCGGGCTGTCCAGTCTGCTCAAGGCCATGGTGGGTGGCATCTGGGGCACCAATCCCCAGGTTTTCCCCGCTTTCATCCCCAAGACCGAAGTCCACATCTTCAATGCCGTGGTCACCGCTGACAAGCTGTGGGCCATCGGCATCGCCCTGGCTTTCCTCCTCATCTTCACCCTGTTTTTCCGCTATAACAAGGAAGGCATCGCCATGCGGGCGGTGGCCGATGATCAGCAGGCGGCCCTGAGCATGGGCATCAGCGTGCAGCGCATTTTCGCCCTGGCCTGGTCCATCGCCGCCATGACTGCGGCGGTGGCGGGCGTCATCGTGGCCAATGTGCTGGAAGTAAGCCCCAATCTCTCGGGCGTGGGCCTGCACGTCTTCCCGGTGGTCATCCTGGGCGGCCTGGACAGCATCCCCGGGGCGCTCATCGGCGCAGCCATCATCGGCCTGCTGGAGGCTTACGCCGGCGGCTATGTGGGGGATGGCAGTCTGGCCCAGGTGATCTCCTACGTCGTCCTCATCATCATCCTCATGATCCGCCCCTACGGTCTCTTCGGTCAGGAGATCATCGAACGGGTGTGATGCGCGAAGCGCATGGTTTCATTCATCCCGGCGGCGACTCATCTTCGCTGACGTTTTCATTACGCTGAATCATTTCAGGAATCACGTCTATGGAAAGTGGCATATTTCACTCGACTTACGAAAAGGATATGGCCCTGCGCCATACGCCCATCGAGAAAATTCGACTGGCGTTGGTCATCGCTCTGGTGCTGGTTTTTCCCTTTTTCGCGGATAATTATCTGCTGAATCTGGCGAACACCATCGGCGTGGTGGTGGTGGGCGCGGTGGGGCTGAACATCCTCACCGGCTTCACCGGGCAGATTTCGCTGGGCCAGGGCGCATTCATGGCGGTGGGAGCCTACACTGCGGCGCTGCTCTCCATCAACTGGGGCGCGCCCATGTGGCTCACCATCCCGGCCGGCGCTATTTCCACAGCCATCATCGGCGCCATCTTCGGCATTCCCTCCCTGCGGCTGAAGGGCCTTTATCTGGCCATCGCCACCCTGGCGGCCCAGGAGATCATCCTGTGGGTGATTACGCACTGGGATGCAGTCACCGGCGGGGTGGACGCACTGAACGCCAAGAATATCCTGTGGTTCGGCGGTGAGTCGCACTATTTCTCCGAGTTCCAGTTTTATTGGATCATCATGGGCTTTGCGGCGCTGACGACCATGGTGACGGTGAATCTGTTTCGCACCCGCATCGGTCGGGCCTTCATCGCCATTCGGGATCAAGACATCGCGGCGGAGGTGATGGGCATCGATCTGTTCAAGTACAAGGTGCTGGCTTTTGCCACCTCCTCGTTTTTTGTGGGTCTGGCTGGCGCGCTCATCGCCCATTGGCGACAAATTGTCACCTGGGAGCGTTTCACCATCGAGACCTCCATCTTCTATCTGGCGGTGATCATCATCGGCGGGCTGGGCTCAGTGTCCGGCTCCATTTACGGCGCTATCTTCATGGTGCTGCTGCCCGCGATTCTGAACAACATCGGGCGATCGCTCAAGGGCGTGATCCCGGCCATGGATGTGCTGATTCCCTTCATTCAGCAGGCTGTTTTTGGCCTGGTCATCATCCTTTTCCTGATCCTGGAGCCGGAAGGCATCGCCAAGATGTGGAAAAACGTGCGCGATTACTTCCGGCTATGGCCTTTCAGTTATTGATCTCACGCAGAGACGCCAAGGCGCAAAGAATGAAAAGAGGAGAAAGAGGACGCAAATGAAACTGAACACTGATTACTGACCACTGATTACTGATCACTCCCCAGGAGGCGCTTATGTTTGTTCAAGATGCAATGACAACCAATCCTATCACCGTCACAGTTGATGCGACCCTGCCCGACATCGCCCGGCTGATGCACGATAAAAAAATCCGCCGCGTGCCAGTGGTGGATCAAAGCGGCAATCTGGTGGGTATCATATCAGATCGAGATGTGCGGGAGAATATGCCCTCGCCCGCCACCACCCTCAGCAAGTGGGAGATCAACACCCTGCTGGATAAATTGAAGGCCGGCGAAATTATGACCTCGCCGGTGTTGGTGACGGCGCCCGATTGTCCATTGGAAGAAGCCGCCCGGTTGCTGCTGGAACGAAAGATCGGGGCGCTGCCAGTGATGAAGGATGGCGATCTGGTGGGCATCATCACCGAGACCGATTTCTTCCGCGCGTTTGTGGATATGCTCAGCGGCGGCGACGTGCCGGGCCTGCGTTTTGTGCTGCGGGTGGAGCGCCATAAAGGCATTCTGGCCACCCTGGCCAACATCATCAATGAAAATGGCGGCGGCATCATCGCCATCGCCACCGAAAATGATGCGGATGGCGTGCACAAAAAGGTGCTGGTGAAAGAAGAAGGCGCTGACGCAGCGGCAGTGCGCCAGGCCCTGGCCGAAGTGGATATCGAGGTGCTGGACGTACGCGAACGCCGCACTTGCGGTTTTAACACTGTGCCGTAGATAAAATCGGAAACGGAGATAACGCTGACGGAAGCAGATTCCGGTAGATCGAAGAAGAAATCCATTCCTTTTCCACTCCCACTCCCACATTCACCCCAACCCAACCCCATTTTTCTCACAAGGAGGAGGTCGTGAAAAAGCAGTATTTTCTCATCGTTGGATTAGTCCTGGTTCTGGCGCTGGCGCTGGTCGCCTGCGGCGGAAGCAGCGGCGGCAAAGAGGGCCCCATCAAGATCGGCGCTATTTATGACATGACAGGCCCGACCGCGGATGTGGGCGCACCCTATGGCCGCGGCGAGCAGGGCTATGTCGACTGGCTCAACGCCAACGGCGGCGTCAATGGCCGCAAGATCGAACTCATCGGCCAGGATTACGCTTACAAGGTGGATCAGGCTGAGCAGCTTTATTCCCAATATGTCAACCAGGACAAGGTCCTGGCCTTCCTGGGCTGGGGCACGGGCGACACCGAAGCGCTGCGCGGCAAGATCGCCAAAGACAAGATCCCCTTCATGTCCGCTTCTTACTCCATCAATCTGGCCAACATCAAAGAGGCGCCCTACAACTTCCTGGCGGGCGTCACTTATTCCGATCAGATGGTCATCGCCCTGCAATGGGTGCTGCAAGATGCGAAAGCCAAGGGCGTAGACCCCAAAGTTGTGGTCTTCCACCATGATAGCCCCTTTGGCCAGAGCCCGGTGCCCGACGGCAAGGCCTTCGCCAACGCCAACGGCATCGCCTACACCGACATCGCCATGCCCAAGGGCGCCACCGACCTGACGCCGCAATTGACTCAGGCCCAGGATTTCGGCGCCAACTACGTGGTCATCCAGAACGTCTCCAGTCCGGCGGCGTTGCTGCTGAAGAACGCCAGGAGTCTGGGCATGACCGATCAGACCCAGTTCATCTGCCTGAACTGGTGCGCTGACGAGCTGTTCGTCAAGCTGGCCGAGGGCGCGGCCGAAGGCGCTTTGGGCGTGATGCCCTTCACCTCCGATTTCTCCGTGCCGGGCGCCAAGGATCCCGCCGCATATCTGAAATCCAAGGGCAAGAGCCTGGATGATGAGGGGCTGCACTACGTACAGGGCTGGTGGACCGCCGCCACCATGGTCGAGGGCATCAAGCAGACCCTGGCCGCCAAGAAAGACCTGACCGGCGAAAATATCAAGGCCAGTCTGGAAGGCATCAAAGACTTCAGCACGGGCGACGTCACCGCTCCCATCAGCTTCAGCCCCACCGATCATCGCGGCAACGATAAAGCCAAGGTGCATCAGGTGCAGGGCGGCGTATGGACACCTATCACCGATTACATGCAAAGCCGAATTCCCGTTCAATAGTCTCATCTTCGGGCGGGGGCGTTTCGACGCTCCCGCCCCGCATCCCCCACGGTCAAGAACTTATGCTCAGCCTGAATAATATCGAAGTCATTTACGACGATGTCATCCTCGTGCTCAAAGGCATGTCCATGCAGGTGGAGGAGGGGCAGATCGTGGCCCTGCTGGGCGCAAATGGCGCGGGCAAATCCACCACCCTCAAGGCTATCTCGGGGCTGCTGAAGCCGGAGGATGGCGAAGTCACCGATGGCGAAATCATCTTCGAGGACCAACCCATCCACAACCGGGAGGCGTCATCCATCGTGCGCATGGGCGTCTTTCAGGTGATGGAGGGGCGCCGCGTGTTCGAGCATCTGACCGTGGAGGAGAATTTGCGCGCGGGCGCTTACATCCGCAAGGATCGAGGGAATGTGGGCAAGGATATGGCCCTGGTGTATGAGTATTTTCCGCGGCTGAAGGAGCGGCGCAATCAGACCGCGGGCTATCTTTCGGGCGGAGAGCAGCAGATGCTGGCCATTGGCCGGGCGATGATGGCCCGCCCCAAGCTGATGATGCTGGATGAGCCCTCGCTGGGCCTGGCCCCGCTGCTGGTGAAGGAGATCTTCAACATCATCCAGCGCATCAATCAGGAGCGGGGCGTGACGATTTTGCTGGTGGAGCAGAACGCCCGTCTGGCCCTGGGCATCGCCGACTACGCGTTCATCATGGAGAGCGGGCGCATTGTGCTGGAAGGGGAGCCGGCGGTGCTGGCCGATAATCCCGACGTGCGGGAGTTCTACCTGGGGCTGACCGAAGTGGGCAAACGCAAGAGCTATCGCGAGGTGAAGCACTACAAGCGCCGCAAGCGCTGGTTGTCGTAGTGCGGGCGCATGATGCGCGTGGGGGCGAGAGGATGACGCCGGGGTGTTTGCGACGGGCGTCATCGATTCTGCGATGAAAAGCATTCGGGTGCGTCCTATTTCAGTTGGAGGTTAACGTCTGCCGCCTCCGCCTGGGGCTGATAGGCCCAGGCTCATAGCTGAAAGACGCTAAAGCGCCTTACTCATATGCGACGTATCGCCACTACTGCTTCGTAAATAAAGTTATGTTTACGTCATTCCGAAGGAGCGCAGCGACTGAGGAATCTCCCCGTCTGCAAACGCGAGATTCTTCGCTCCCGTTGGTCACTCAGAATGACACAGACGTTTTTTCATTCTTATCGGCGAGCATTCGCTCATGGCTACCTGTTCCGAAAATAAACGTTGGCGTCGTTTGCAGAGACGCTCTCGAAGCCAACGTTGGCCTGGCGCTCAACCACGTAATCCGTAAATCGTAAAACGTGAAGACCTTACGCATTACGCATCACGTTTTACGGGCTTGGCCGCCCGCGCCAAATAGGCTTGCACATTTTCATCCTTATCGGCGGGCTGCCGCCCATGATGCCTGCTTCGTAAATAGAACGCTGATGACGCAGAAAAGTCTGATCTGCATCTTTTCCCCCGTCCGTCTCGGAATGGCGGAGGGCAGTGACGCCGCACGAAAAAGGACGCCCTTAACCCGGATACTAAACCAATAAGGTCAACCCCACAAAAAAGCCCCCGCCGCGGCGGAGGCTTTCGTATTTTTGAAAAAGGGTGTTACTTGAGGGTCATCAGATATTTGACCAACTGATTGATCTCCTGCTCACTGAGTTCATCTTTGAAGGTCGAAGGCATGGTGCCGGCGGGGAAACCTTCAGTCACATCGGCGTCAGGATTCACGATGGATTCGCGGATGAAATCCTCGCCTTTGCTGGCGATGCCGGCCAAAGAGGGGCCAACGATGGTCTTACCAGGCTCTGTCGAGTGGCAGGTGACGCAGCCGGGAGAGGAGCCGAGCACGGTTTTGTTGAACAAGGCCTTGCCGGCGGCAACGTCGGCGTCACCGCCGCCAGCGGCTTTATCGCCACCGCCGCCGCAAGCAGCAACCGCTACCAGTAACAACGAGAGAATCAGGATAACAAAGATCATTTTTTTCATGAGTAGACGCCTCCAAAAGGGAAAATGAGAAGGTGATGAAAATCGGATGGCTGCTTGGGAAACTACATGAGAGAATCATTATAATGCAGCCCGCGAAGCGTATCAACTGAAATTTTGCATGAACAGGTAAGTGGCATTACAGAAATGATGTTATTTCAGCGTCATCAGGAAAGCGATGATGTCGTCCATATCCTGATCGCTGAGTTTGTCGGCGATATCGGGCAGCATGGCGTTGGGAAAGCCCTCCACCACGTAGGCGCCCGGATCTTCGATGGATTGGCGGATGTATTCTTCGGCGCTCATGCCCGGCACGCGGGTGGCTGCGCGGGTGGCGATGCCTGCCAGCGAGGGGCCAACCTTGCGCTCGCCCGGCTTGATGGAATGACAAACGCGGCAGCCGGTGCTCTGACCAATGCTGCTGGCAAAGAATAGCTCGCGGCCGCGCTCGGGGTCCCCGCCGGTGATGCGGGCGTCCTTGATGGTGATGGGAAGAATTTGCCGCGTCTGCAAGGTGACGTCGTTTTCGAACACGACTTCGGGCTCAGTTTGATTCGTCTGATCCGTTAGCGTTACCCGCACATGATGTTGGCCGGGTGAGAGATAGATCATCTCGTAGGCGTAAGCCAGAGGCTTATCTCCGCCTTTCTGGATGAAGGTCTTATCCACCCGGGTCTCGCCATCAATTTGTAAGACGAGATGCGGGTTGGCTGCTGTTTCCAGATGGAGCTCTTCGGGCCCCACCGCCTGTCTTTCTCCCGTCCAGATTGGCACGCCGCTGCGATGTTGCATCTGAACCTCTATCGCAGCTTGATCGTCGCCGAATGCCTTGTAGGGCATCAGGCTCAGTCCCACCGTGATGGCCATTAGCAGGGCCAGCAGGCCTAAGGCGGGCAATAATCGGCTGAACGATTGCTGTCTGAGGTTGAATCCATAGGATGTGGCTTCGGTTTGATGTTCGGATGTGCGCAGCGCCCGGGAGAAATCATTGGGCGGAACCCAATCCATGCTGATGGGAGCGCCCGCAAACTTGCGTTTGAGTTTGGGCTGACGCTCTCGTTCCAGTCGTAGCTCCTCCCACAGATTCCCCTCGCGATTGGCGCAATCCTCAGGCGGGCAGCCGATGACCTGCACTTCTGCCGCACCCGCTTCCAGCGCTCGGGCCACCAGATTAGGGTGGGCCATGGCGGCGCAGGTCAGGGGCACAATCTCCAGGCGCTGTTCATCCGTCTCCAGGGAGCCGGGATGCTCCTTGTCGAACATGACGCCCCTGGCTCCCTGGAAGATATGCCGTTCGCAGGCGAAGACAACCTTGACCGGCTTCTCGCCCTGCTGCGATGCCCGGGCCACCGTGTCCATCCAAACTGCTTCTACAGGCTGATCGCCCAGGGTGAGCGCATCGGTCGGGCAACTGCCAATGCAAACGCCGCATGAAACGCATAGCTTGGGATCCACCACCGCCACGAATTTATGGGGCTTGCCGTCGGTGCGCGGCGCCATCGTCAAGGCGTTGTAGGGACAATCTTTAGCGCACAGCGTGCAGCCAATACAGGCGTCCTCGTGCACCGTGATGGGCTCCAGTTTCGGGCGCACCCAATTGCCCAACAGCCAGGGAATGGCGGTCAGCAGCGCCAGCAAGACGAAATTCAGTCCCCAAAACGTCGCAGGATTCCAGTGCAATGCTGCGGGCAGCGCCGCCAGATACCAGAGATCGATGTTCATGGATCCGGGCAACTGCACGATGTTATGTTTGGGCAACATGCCCACCGGGATCAAAATTGCAGCCACTGCACTGAAGCCCAGCGACAGCCATATCCAGTAACGTGGCGGCAAGATCTTGCCCCGCTGCAATCGTTTGATATGCAGCCACATGAACAAAATCAGCAGCAGCGGCAGACCGATATGGATGAAAAAAAGCGAAACAAATAGCACCCAGCCCGATGAGTCTGCGATGGGGCTGAAATGATTGAGGATTAGCGCATCGCCGTTGGGAAGCTGTGCGATGAGATCGATGAAAATCTGATTGATGGTCTGCGCCCGCACATCCGCCACCATCCAATAGCCGGTCAGGCCTGTAAACCAGATGGCGACGGCCATCACCATGCCCGTGACCCAGGCCAGCCAGCGCGGGCCGCGGAAACGATCCATAAAGAACATGCGCCAGGCGTGAAGCAGCGCCATGATGATAGCCAGGTCCGAGGCGTAGCGGTGCGCTCCCCGGATAATGTGTCCCACCAGGCTCTTTTGTACGATGGAGACGGCCAAATAGGACACATCGAATCCAAACTGATAAAACATCAGCAAGTAAACGCCTGTGATGCTGATGAAAATCAGCAAAAAGACCGTTATCGTGCCGGTGTGATACAGCGGGTTCAGATGGGGCTCGTTGACCACGCGATTGATTGGTTTTTCCAGCGCCAAAGAGAGACGCTCAAAGATATTCAATAAACTCCTGACCCAATTCCCCTCTCTCTTGGGCCAATCCACCGATTTGTGAAAGGCTGACCAGCGATTTGAATGACGGATCGACGGTGAAACGTCCGATTTTTCCTGAGGAGTTTTATCCATTTCTTCGTCCGGATCAGACTGAGACATAGAAGATATTTCTCCTGGGTAATATGGTTGTGATTCTGCCCCGCTAGAAAACCGCGAAGATCACGAAGTCACGAAGATGCGGGAGATAAAAAGAAGGGGTCTCTCTCCTTTACAGTTCTTGTGCTTACATCGAGTTTTCGCGGCCAGGAATACGGGCTTACGGTATAATAGCATTTGCCCCGGCGTCACACAAAAGCGACGCCGGGGCGCGGGAAGGATGGCGAAAAAAGAGAGGTTACCAGACCCGGAAGCCGGGGGATGTGAACTGAGCGGTGCTGATCTGGTAAATGAGCTGCGGGCCGTAGGCAATGATGAGCAGGATAGCAGCGCCGATCAGCCAGGGAGCCCAATGATCCAGCCATCGGGGCGTGGTTTGCGGATCCAACAGGGAGTCGGCCACAGGCGGCTCGACTTCCTTTTCCACCTGTTTCTTGGTGAGAACAGAGCCGACCATGACAGCCACGAAAAGATACAATGAGAAGAGCAGGATGACGCCGCCCAGACCCACGCGGAACAGATGCCCCGCCCATTCTTCGGGGATGTAGGGCGCCTGGCCCAGAGGCGTGCGCCGGGGAGCGCCCAGCAAACCCACCACGTGCATGGCGTTGGAGAAGATAGTCATGCCAATGAACCACAGCCACACCTGAATCACCGCACATTTCTTGCACCAAAGTTTTTTGCCGGTGAGATAGGGAACCATCCAGTAAAGGATGCCCATGAAGGTGAGGGTGACGGCGGTGGAGACGGTGAGATGGAAGTGGCCGGGCACCCAGGCCGTGTTATGCACCACCAGGTTGACATTGTAAGAGGCATTAATCAACCCGCCGATGCCGCCGAAGAAGTAGAGAATCCCCGCCAAAAGCTGCGCCAGCACACTGGGGTCATTCCACGGCAGCTTGGCGATCCACCCCAGCAACCCCTTGCCGCCATTGGCCCGTCCGGCGTTTTCCAATGACGCCACCACTGTAAAGGCTGTGATCATGGAGGGGAAGAAGACCGAATAGGTCAGCAACGAGTGCACCATCTTCCAGCCCGAAGGGACGCCGGGGTCCACATATTGATGGTGGAAGCCCACCGGCACCGAGAGCAACAGGAAGAGCCAGAAGGAGAAGCGGGCCAGGGAGTCGCTGAACAGCTTGCCCCCCGCCTGCCGGGGCAGGAATGCGTACCACGAGATGTACGCGGGCAGCAGCCAGAAGTAAACCAGCGGATGTCCCGTCCACCAGAAGTAAGTGCGATCAAGCTGGGGATCCAGCCCGGCGCGCAGTCCCAACGACCAGGGGATCAGGTCCACCAGCAGCTCCGCTGCTGCGCCCAGGGTGGCGATCTGCCACATGACCATGGTGATCAGGGCCATGAAAGCAATGAGGGGCGTGCGGGTTTTGGGATTTTCCTTGCGCCATTTCATGTAGGTGAGATAAAAACCCCAACCTTCGATCCAACTGCCCACCACCACCAGGGTGACGCCCACATAAAAAGCCCAATGCGCCTTCATGGGAGGATAAAAGGTGTAAAGCACCGAGGCTTCGTTCAGCAGGATGGGAATGGCCGCTGTGACCAAACCGACCACCATCGTCCACCAGCCGATTTGGTTAAGCCAGAAATAGCGTAGCGGACGTTTAAGCCCGTAGATGACAAGGAAGGTCATGAACCCGGTGATGAAGAAGGTCGTCCAGATCAACGCATTCAAGACGCCGTGCAGGGTCAGGCCCTCGTAATAAGAATGGAAAATAGGATTCAGAAATTTCGTGTAAAAATCCCAACCGGCGTGCTCCATGGCCTGGAACGGGCCAAAAAGGCCGCCGATGGAGATGGCAGCAATGGCAAAGATGAAGTGTAAGCCAATGAAGCGTTTTTCTTTGGCTGTGAGTTGATAAGTATTTGCAGTCATAATTTCTCCTCAGAACAATTCAAACGTGGGGTATGCAAATCGGGGCGCAAACCTTAGGGAACGACAATCACCTTGCCATACATGGCTGCATGGCCAATACCGCAGTATTCGGTGCAGATGAAGTTATATTCGCCCGGTTTGTCGAATTTCACAGCCAGACTTGAAACCTGTCCGGGGACGATTTGCATGTTCACATTGGTGTTCTGCAATTTGAAGCCATGCTGAACATCCTTGCTGGTCACGTAAAACTTGATGACGGACCCCACGGGCACGGTAATTTCGCGAGGATTGAATGACCAGGTTTGGGCGACGATGTAGGCTTCGTATCGCTTGGGAGCCACCTCTTTCAGACCGGGCTCGGCGAAGGTGACGCTGGCGGCCAGATCGTTGGGGTTCACCCGCGAAACAGGATCGGGCACGCGCACGCCAAAAGAAAGACCGGCGACAGTGACAGCCCCGAAGAAAACGACGAGCATCAAAATGCTGACAATCATCCAGGTCCTTTCATACGCATCCATGTGCATGGATTCATGTTTATTAGCCATAGAAACTCACTCCTCTCGAAAGCATAATCAGATAGACGGAGCCCCAGAGAATGATAATGATGAGCATGAAGATGGCCATAATCACAGCCGTGCCCTTCGGATGCTCAAAGTTATCATTTCCGTTGTCGGGCAATTTCTCGTTGGACATACGTTTGCCTCCATGAAAATAAAACTTGGATTGAGATTTATAATGCCTCTACAAGGTGATCGATGGTGATATCAACAAGTTGCTGTCGCTGATAGACGATCATCTTGTTTTCATCCAGAATGATAAAAAGCGCTTTGGTTGGCCTATCGCCATCCAGGGAAAATCCTTCCATGTCAGCGATAATGACGTCAGCGTATTGATAATCGGCGATAAGCGTGTCGGGATGCAGCGTTTCGAGCAACACTTTGGCCTCGTCCCATGATTCAGCGGCGCCAATGATTTCGACTTGACTGGCATAGGACGATAGGACGCGAGCAAGACCTTCCTGGAACAATCCGCGCCCAACCAGAAGAACCTGAGTGCTCATACTCCAATTATAGCTTTGTTCTTTACGCCCGTCGTCGCTCCGCCCGCTAGAATTTCATACCCGCTTGGTTGCAAAAAATAGCAGTTGTATACCCAAAAGGATTACGCCAAATGGTCATCCCCTGTCGTCAGGCCGTGGCGCTCGGCCCAGGCGGCCGCCTGGGTGCGACTACGCAGTCCCAGCTTATCCAGAATATGCCGCAAATGCGCTTTGACCGTGTGGGGCGAGATGGAAAGCGCCAGCCCGATCTCCTTGTTGCTCATGCCATTGGCGACATAGCGCAGAATGGCCCGCTCGCGTTCGGTCAGCACATCCTGCGGCCGCTGACGTTGCCCTTGCGAAAGCGCCACAAATTCGTCCAGCAGTTTGGCCGACATGGCTGGCGAGATGGCCGCCTCGCCGCGCTGCACGCGATAGATAGCATCCACCAGTTCAGCGCTGGTGCTGCTTTTTAGCAGATAACCCCGCACGCCGGCCTGCACCGCTGTAAACAGGGTCTCCCGGTCTTCGGAGACGGTTAGCATGAGAATGCCTAGATGCGGGTCGTATTTCCGCAGCCGCCGGGCCGCTTCGATGCCGCCCATGCCGGGCATGTTGACGTCCAGCACCACGACATCGGGCTGATAGCTGCTGATAGTCGCCAGGGCTTCTTCGCCGCTGCGAAGACTGGCGACGACTTCGATGTCGTCTTCATCGTTCAGAATTCGAGTTAATCCCTCACGAAAGAGGTGATGGTCGTCGGCGATGAGTACGCGGATCATGAGCTGGCGGGAAGTGGGGCTGGGAGGTCGGCGTTGGGCGCATCGGCGGGAGCCGGCCGTTGTTTCATCGGCACAATAACGGTAACGACGGCGCCCTGTCCGGGCCCGGTGACCAGGGAGAGACGGCCGCCGATGCTTTCCGCCCGCTCGCGCATCGAGGTGAGACCGTAGCTGTGATAGCCATTCTGCTGTTGGGGGCTGTCGGGAAAGCCTACGCCATTATCCGCCACCCGCAGCTCAATCTGACCCTCGGACCATGAAAGCTGCACTTCGACGCGGTCCGCCTGGGCGTGTTTGCGGATGTTGGTCAGGGCTTCCTGGGCGATGCGGAGCATCTGCAAGGTGATGTGACTGGGGGCTGTCAGATGTTCGGGCGAGGAATGGAAATGGGCCTCGATGTCGGTTTGCAGAGCGAAATCGCGGATGTAATTCTCCAGATTATATGCCAATTGCTCCGGATCATCCACCCGTAGCCGCAGGCCATCGATGGCCTCCCGCACATCCATATAGGCCGAGCGCACGACCTGACGCGTTTCGTTGATCTCCCGTTCGATTTTGTTGTACTGTTTTTTCTGAAACATGCGCTCCATGCGATCCAGTTGCAAGCCCAAATAGCCCAATGTCTGCGCCAGACCATCGTGGAATTCCCGGGCCAGACGATAGCGCTCCCGCAGCATGGCTGTTTGCTGCACTTCTTCGTTGAGCTGGGCGTTGCGAATGGCCAGGGATATCTGGTGGGCGATGGTGAGCAGTAGATCCGAATGTTGCGGCAGTAGACCATGCTTTCGTTTGGCCCCCAGGAACAATGCCCCGAACGCTTCGCCCTCGGTGATGAGCGGTAAGGCGGCGATAGAGCCCAGATCGTGCGAGGCGCCATCGGGTATGGCCGGATGCAGGATCAATGTCTGCTCGCCAAAAGCGCGTTGCGCTGTTTCCTGGGCAAAGGCGAATCGCGGTGACGCAAAGCCTCCAAGCCCCTCCTGGGCCAGACAGAGCCAGCGATCTTCTTGGGATTGATACAAAAAGATGGCCCCGGCCTGCGTCTTCCATCCGCGCATGGCTGTTTGTAATGTCTGCGCAGCCAACACATCCAGCGTGTGCTGGTTGCGAGAGACGTCGTCCAGTGAATGAAGCGCCTCCATCTGGCGTTCTCGCGAGCGCAGGCTGTCTACGGCAAAGGCAATGACGCCGCCGAGGATGTTGAGAAGCCGGGCCTGTTCTTCTTTGGGGCCATCGGCCGACGGGAAATAGGCGGTGAGCACCCCCACCCGTTCTTGATCGGTGTTAATGGGCACGCAAACCAGTGATTGAATGCCGTCTTGCAGCGCTTCATCATGCACGCCGCCGAATAAGGGACAATCGCTTTCGACATGAGCGTGCAAGGTGGAGCAGGTGCGGCAGCGTTCCGCCGGCACGCCATGATCCAGATGATTGCGCAGGCTGCGGGCGTAGGCCGGGCTCAATCCCCACGCCATCGCCAGATTCAATGTCTGTTTGTCCTCATCGAAGGTGATGATGGTGGCCGATTGCGCCTCGGCCAGATGGGTGGGCGCCTGCACCGCCACCTTGTAAACTTCGTCTTCATTGGGGGCGGCGGCGATGTATTGCCCATAACGATCCAGGGTCAGTAGTTTTTGATGATTATCCTCCAGTTCGATAAACGCCCGCCGTAGATTCTGCTCGGTCTCGGCCTGCCGGGCGGCAGTTTTGGCGATGTAGGAGACGCCCCACCAGGATACGATACTGCCCGTCACAGTATAAAGCAATAACTCCAGCCACCATCCCAATGATGAATCCAGCGGACGGATGACCGTCTGCACAAAAAGCTGATGCAGGGCCGCCAGCGCCAGAACGATCATGGGCAGATTCCATCGCAGCAACCGCAATTGGGTGTGCAACGGCTGTTGCCGCAAATGCCGCCATGTTTCCTGGACTTTAAGCATCGATGCCACTGACCGCCTGGGAAAGAGAAAGGAACGGAGAAAACAAGCAACTCGCTGGGGCGGTTTCCAAATTGTATGCGTTGACGCCGCCCACATTTTTACAGTATGAACCTTACTCGAAGTGGCTGATTCTGTCAACTGCCCGACAAATCATCACTGTGGCGAAAATTACAAAATAGATTGCAACTCTCTCCCTGAGTCTGCTACAATAGCCAGGACGCCGTATCTCATCTCATTCTCACCATCCGAGGCATTTGTTGAGCGCCACTCAAGTGACCACAGAGCGATTTCAGGCCGGCGCCCGCGGCGCTGCCCGAATCGCCAGGGAGACGCTGGATTATTTCACGCAGCCGGTTCATATTCTGCGGGAGTATCAGCGCGGAGCGCTGCGTTTCGATTTGATGGCCGGATTGTCGGTTGCTGTCATTTTACTGCCTCAATCCATTGTTTACGCCCTCATTGCGGGCATGCCGCCGGCCGCGGGATTGTACACCGCTGTGGTGGGGACGATCATTGCGGCGCTGTGGGGGTCCTCGCGGCAGGCGCAGTCGGGCCCCACCAACACTCACGCCCTGCTCACCCTGTCGGTGGCCATGACTGTGGCGCAGGTCGGCTCGCCGGAATATCTGGCGGCGGTGGCGCTGTTGGCGTTGATGGTGGGAAGCATCAAGTTGATCGTCGGCATTACGCGGTTGGGCATCCTGGCCAATTTTGTGTCGGATGCGGTGATTGTAGGGTTCACGGCCGGTGCGGGCATTCTCATCGCCATCAATCAATTGCCGCATCTGCTGGGCGTTCGCCTCGAACACAGCGCCAGCTTATTGCAAACCATTCCCCAGCTCTTCCAGCATCTGTCCGAAGTTCACTGGCCCAGTCTGGCTCTGGGCGTGTTGGCCATGACCGTGATTCTTGCGTTGCAGAAGATCAATCCCAAATGGCCCGGTCCGTTCATCGCCATGATTGTGGCGGCGGCGCTGGTGGGCGTGTTTCATCTGGATAAACTGGGCGTGGCTGTGGTTGGCGAGTTGCCGCGGGGGCTGCCGCCGCTGGCGCATGTTCCTATCACCGATTGGACGCTCATCAGCAGGTTGTCTACGGGCGCGCTGGCGGTGGCGGCTATCGGGCTGGTGCAAACCACCTCGGTTACCCGCTCTCTGGCCAGCGCTACCGGTCAGCGACTGGATGCTAATCAGGAGTTCGTGGCTCAGGGTCTGGCGAATATCGGTTCGGGCCTGTTTTCGGGCTTTTTGGTCACCAGTTCGTTCAATCGTTCGGCGCTGAACCTGCAAAGCGGAGCTCGCACCCAGTTGGCTGCGGTGTTCACTGGCGTCATTGTGCTGATTGCGATGTTACTATTGGCTCCTTATGCGGCGCTGCTCCCAGGGGCGGCGCTGGCCGGGGTTTTGCTCATCATCGCTTCGCACATGGTGAACGTCAGGGAGATGTCGCGAATTTGGCATGGCAGCCGCGGCGATGCAGCGATTATGATCACGACGCTTGTGCTTTCTCTGTTGTTGCCCCTGGAGTTTGCAGTGCTGGTGGGCATCACGTTATCGCTGGGACGCTACATCTTGCGCACCAGTATGCCCAGCGTCTTACCCGTCCTGCCCGATAAAAGCTACAAGCATCTCATTTATCAGCCCGACAGGCCGCCATGCCCTCAACTGGCGGTCATCGAAATTCAGGGCGATCTTTATTTCGGCGCAGTGAATCATGTTGAAGAAATTCTCATGGAGAACATGCGCCAACATCCTGACCAGCGTTTCTTGTTGCTGCGAATGCAGAACGTGCAACTTATCGATATCAGCGGCATCCATATGTTGGAACATTTGCTCAACGCATATCGAGGGGCGGGAGGCGATATGTATTTGGTCAAGGTGCGCAGCAAGGTCTACGCCCGGATGAAAAGCCTGGGGTTTGCGAAACGTCTGGGCGAGGATCATTTTCTGGAGGAGGATGAGGCTATTTCATTCATGTTTTATCATGTGTTAGATCCGGCGATCTGCATTTATGAATGCGATACGCGGGCCTTTGCCGAATGCCAGAATCTTCCCCGCCCGGTTGAGCGCCTGGATCTGCCGCCTCTGCCGCCCCTCATTTCATCTGATCTGCCGCACATCACCGCCGAAGAGCTGTATCGGGCGCTGAATGGCCCGCATCCGCCTCTGGTGGTGGATGTGCGAGAGCCTCGGGAATTCAGACGCAGTCACATTCCCGATGCTCGCAACATCCCTCTTTCCCGATTGTTGAACGGCGGCGTCGATCTGCCGCGCGAAGCGCCCATCGTGCTGGTGGGCCGCTCCACCCGCCGGGGCCGACGCGCAGCTTATGCGCTGCAACAGCAGGGCTACCAGAACATCCGATTATTACAAGGCGGGATGGTGGCCTGGGAAAATGCCGACCTGTTGACCGCCGTCGAAATTCTGGACGCATGGGAGTCATGATCATGACGCAACTTCTTCGTCGAAATCTTGGATTGGACCTGGTGCGCGTCACCGAGGCCACCGCCATCCAGGCCGGCCGCTGGATGGGGCTGGGCAAGCGCATCGAGGCTGATCAAACAGCCATCGAAACGATGCTGCGCACGCTCAACGAGATCGATATGAATGGCCGCATCGTCATTGGCGAGGAGTCCAAAAGCGGGCTGCATTCAGCATTGGATAGCGGCAGCGCTATTGGCAACGGCGCCGGGCCCGAGATGGACGTCGTTCTGGATCCCATCGACGGCACCAATTTGCTGGTGCACGGGCGCTCGGGCGCTATCTCAGCGGTGGCGGTGGCCCCGCGGGGAACGATGTGGTCGCCGTATCCCGCCGCCTATATGGAAAAGCTGGTGGTGGACCGGGAAGTGGCTCACGCCCTGGTGAAGGAGGCGCTGGATGCGCCCGCAGCCTGGACCCTGGCCATGATCGCCCGCATCAAAAAGAAAACCATTCGCGATCTGGTGGTGTTC
>Ga0256833_1001417_pt1 | contig 17776 bp, 21 predicted proteins | sample 356284metaG_FD_190535 | JGI IMG/M metagenome (GOLD analysis project Ga0256833, IMG submission 190535) | Hydrothermal vent microbial communities from Mid Atlantic Ridge, Atlantic Ocean - 356-284 | ecosystem: Environmental > Aquatic > Marine > Hydrothermal vents | place: Atlantic Ocean: Mid... | reverse complement strand
AGATGGTGAAGATATGGATAATAAAAATGAGGAGGAAGAGCAATGAGAGGATTTTTGATTTTTTTTGCTATTACGATGCTTTTGATGGGAGGATATATCTATTATAACCTTCAACATCCAACAGATACGATGATTGTGAGAAATGGGGCTTATTGGACGATGTTTGAGCATAACAAGAGCAAGAGATAGTCATACTCTTATCTTGCATCAAGACAGAGGCAATGAAAAGTTGATATGATTATGCTATAAAGGACAAAAGATATGAAGCACAGCATTATTATTTTTACCATACTATGTACAACTATCATGCATGCAGACAGTGGTAAAAAAGTCTTTGAAACCTACTGTTGGGGATGTCATCATCAAACAGCTATGGCTTTTGGTCCTCCTTTTTCTGCTATCGCAGCCAAGAGAACGCCTGAGGAAATTAGGGCTATGATTACAGACCCTGAAACAGTCTCTAAAGTTTTGGGTTATAAACGTAATGCCATGCCAGCATTGCAATTGACACAAAAAGAGCTACAAGCCATTACAGCGTATATATTGTCTTTTAAGAAGATAACACAAAAAGACGAGAACCAAAGTAAAGAATCCAACAAAACAATCATCAAAGACCCTTATCCCAACATAGCTACAGCCAAGGAGGCACACTAATGTTTAGACTTTCAAATTTACTGAAATCGGTTGTAGAGGGCAAACCTGCAAGAGTGCTAGATGGGAGCATCGCTATTTGGAACTTTACCAACCGTTGTAATCTCTCGTGTCTACACTGCTACTCCAAGGCAGATTTGGATGCGGTAGATACTCTTAGTACCGAAGATATTATGGAGACCTTACCTAAGCTTAAAGCCAATGGGGTAAAATTCCTTATCTTTTCAGGAGGAGAACCGCTGACTAGAAAAGATATCTATGAGATAGCAGCAGCGTGTAAAGCATTGGGGATTGTGACCTATCTCTCTACCAATGGTTTGTATGTCAAACACGCTAATGCAGAGCAGATTTTAGATACTTTTGACTATATCGGCATAAGTATTGATGGTAGCGAAAAAGTACATGACACATTTCGTGGGTTAGAAGGTTCCTTTAGAGAGTCTATGAAAGCAGTCGATTTGCTCAACAGCTATGGTAAGACCAAAGTAGGGATACGTTTTACTATCACCAAGGACACCTATGATGATTTGGCGTTTATCTTTGATTTGGCAGAGCGGCATCACATTCCTAAAATCTACATCTCTCATCTTGTCTATAGTGGTAGAGGCTTAGAAAATTTAGAAATGGATTTGAGTAAAGAGAAACGCATCACAGCGGTCAATTATATTTTGGACAAAGCCTTTGCATACCATGAGAGTGGACGAGACATAGAGATAGTCACAGGCAATATGGAGATGGATGCGATACTCTTTTATGACAGATTTGTTATCAAATACCCAGAACATGCAGAGGAGATGAAAAAACGTCTGATAGATTGGGGTGGCAACTCTGCAGGACGAAAACTATTGAATATTGATAGTGAAGGGTTTGTCAAACCTGACCCTTTCTTTCCTCTGAAGATAGGTAATATTTTAAGACAAGACTTTTCCGATATTTGGACGAATGAGCCTACGGATATGTTAGAAAAATTAAGAATACATCCAAGAGAGTTGGGTGGTAAGTGTGCACAATGTCAGTATATCCATATATGTAATGGTGGATCACGTAGTCGTGCCTATGCGATACATGGTGACTTATGGGCAGAAGACCCTTCATGCTATTTGACAGAGCGTCAAATATCAAGTGAAGAGTGATGAGTGAGGAATGAAGAGTGATTGTATGCTTTTATACAAAAAGCGATTATTAAATAAAGGAGGGTGTAATGGGTAAAGTCTATTTAACAGGTGCAGGACCGGGTGACATTGATTTACTGACTGTCAAGGCATTACGTGTGGTGAAACAAGCAGATGTCATTATCTACGATAGACTTGCCAACCCAGACATACTGGCAGAAGCCAAAGATGGTTGCGAGTTCATTTATGTAGGCAAAGAAGATTCGCACCACACCTTACCCCAAGAAGAGATAAACGAAGTCATTTATCAAGCAGCACTGAAACATGAAGTAGTGGTACGCCTCAAAGGGGGAGACCCTTTGGTGTTTGGACGTGGTGGAGAAGAGGGAATTTACTTACGTGAGCGTAATATAAAGTTTGAGTTTATTCCTGGGATTACCTCGGCTATCGCTGTACCAGAGTATGCAGGTATCCCTGTGACACATCGTGGGGTAACTGTCTCTTTTAGGGTAGTCACAGGCCATGAGTCTAAAAAATCAAAGTCTCAGATACCATGGGAAAATTATAAAACAGATGATACCATTGTCTTTTTAATGGGATTACATCGCTTAAAAAATATTGCCAACAAACTAATAGAAATTGGCAAACCCAAAGACCATCCTATAGCAGTCATCAGTCGTGGTACCAGACCCGATGAAAAAACAGTGATAGGTACCCTGGAAGATATTTATGAAAAAGCCAAAGATTTGCCTACCCCTGCCTTGATAGTGGTAGGTGAAGTGGTAAATCTACACAAACAACTAAGCTGGTTTGAGAGGTAAACACTGTTTAGAATACTCTCTTACTAGAGTTATGCTATACTGAATCTCTAAAGAAGAGGTAAATAGTATGGTAGTAAAATTAGAAGAGATACCGATGTTCTCTGCATTGAGTGGGGTACATAAACAAGAATTATATAATGCAATTCATATCAAGCACTATGCAAAAGAGAGTATTGTGTTTTACGAAGGGGATGAGAGTGAATATTTACATATTCTTATTGAGGGAGATGTAAAGCTTTATAAAACATCTCCTAAAGGTTCTCAGATACAGATTAATCGCCTTTCTGCACCCAGTCTTATTGCAGAGTTTGCCTGTTTTGAAAAAGAGGTTTTTCCTGCTACTTGTGAATTTGTCACAGATGGGGCTATAGGATTATTACATTTTGATACCTTATATACATATCTTAATCAACCAGCATTTTCACTAGAACTAATTAAATCTTTGACTTCCAAAGTGATGTTACTCTCTTCATTGGTGCACAAAGAGACCATACTCTCTTCCGAAGCAAAGGTAGCAGACTTAATGATAAAAAAAGTGGGTATTTTTAACCGTTTGAAAAACAATGAAATCGCCTCTATCCTCAATCTTACACCTGAAACATTTTCACGCATATTGACGAAGTTTAAAAAAGAAGGCATTATTTCTGTGGATAATCATGTGTTAAAAGTGCTGAACACAGATGCCTTGTATAGTATTGTCGATACCAATACGATGAAAGAGTGCACCAATTGTATTGCACAGTTTAAGGCTGAGATAGGGTATAAGGATTAAGGCTTAAGCACTCTGGATGAGTGCATCTTCTTCCCATGCCTCAAAGGTATCATCAAAATAGACTAGGCGTTGTTTTTTAAACTCTCGTGTAGAGTAGAGCTTTCCATACTCTGTCAAGCCACTCTGCTGTGCCATCTCTTCTATGAGGGTGTCACACTCTTCTTGGGTTTTGGCATGTACCATGGCAAAAAGATTGTAAGGCCAGTTGGGGTAACTGGGTCTAAGATAACAGTGGCTTACAGCAGAGAACTCTGCCATCTCTTTGCCTATGCGTTCTCCCTCTGCTTGAGGTACTGCCCAAACAGACATGGCATTGGCACCAAACCCTGCTTTTCTGTGGTTGAGTATGGTAGCAAAGCGACGCATGACACCGCTCTCTTTCAGCTCTTTTGCTAGGTCGAAAAATGCTTCATAACTCAGGTTTAACTTCTGCGTCGCTTTTTTAAAAGGCTCAGAGATCACTTCTATGTCTTGCTGTAATGCTTTGATGACCACGACATGACGTGCAGTGAGCATGAGCTCTTTATGGGCTAGCTTTTTGAGCTTCTCTTTTTTGGCACGTTTCCCTGTGGTGTCCATCTTGACAGAGATTTTAAACATTTTAAGTGTAGGGAGGATAATGGCATCTTTGGCTTTGGTACGTGTTTTGAGTATCTCTATGGTTTTTTCTAGTCCTAGTTTGCTCTCAGGTGTTACGGCCATAGTAAACCAAATGTTATAGTCATGGTTACGCAGATAGTTATGGCTTACCCCTGGATGTGCATTGATAATCGCAGCGGCCTCTTCTATATCTGCTTCATCGACTTTAAAAGCCACCAGTGATGACTTGTAGCCCAAACGCTTGGTATCAAATATAGCAGAGGTCTGCCGAATGATTTTATCGTCTTTGAGTTTTTGTACCATACTGAGTACTTTTTCTTCACTGATTCCTAAGGTATGTGCCAGTGTTTCAAAAGGCTTTTGGGTTAAAGGAAAGCTGTTTTGCATGTGGTAAAGTAGTTCATTTTCTAACTCTTGCTGTTCCATTGTATGCTCCTACTTATAAAATAATACCTACATTATAGGTCAACTTTATCGGCTAAAGGTTGATGCATATCAAAAAGAGGGTGGGGTTATAAGAAATAGCAGTTCCTTCTATATTCGGTGCACTCTTGTATTGAGATTTAGTTATCATTATCACAGACTCTTTAACTCTTTTGGGTATCTACACACTTTTGTAACTTTTTATCAAAAGTGTATACTTCATCTACACCAGCATATGCACACAAAAGACAATCTACAAAATCTAATTTTTTCTGTGCAAATATCTCTAGTGCCTTGACAAGATTATATTTGTCTATCACATGTATATTGTCTGCTTGTATTAAAGCACGTAACACTGTAGATATTTTTTCTTTTTCCAAGTCATATACACCCTCCAACACATACACGACTTCTACCCACACTTCATTGGCTATATGTACTTCCTTGTGGAGTATCACTTCCTCTGCGAGTGTTGCCGTTTTTTCATTATCGTTTAGTAAGTAGCGTAAAATGTAGTTGGTATCGAGTCTAATCATTTACTGTACTTTTTCAAGAGATGTTGTTTCCAAACACTATCTTCTGTATCTACTTTGCTACTATCGGCATAGCTATGCAAAATACCTCTAAGTGATGTCTGCTCTTTGTTTGTACTCTGCACCTTATGTGCTAGCTCTTCCACAAAAGAAGAATATTTACTCTCTATGAAGTAGCCTTTAATTTTATTACGTTTTTTATCGATGACTTCGATGATATCAAAGTTATCTAAGTTGTGCAGGTTACGTTGTATCTCTGAGATAGATATCTGATGCATCTTCTATCCTTCATATATATTTTCATATATTATAGGGGGTTGGGGGTGGTTTGTCAAGGATGGGTGGAATGTAGAAGGGTGTATTTTCAACGCCTTATTCTTTTTTTGAAATATCAGTCAGTATAAAGATTGATTTATATATAATTCAGTCAGTACATAGGATAGTAGATGAATAAAGATAAAATATTTGAAATATTAAATGACTGGAATTTTTGGTTTAACCCTCTGCCTAAAACGCATATATAATGAACCCAAAAACTTAGACCACTAAAACAACATTTCTTATTTCATTTCTCTAGAAAATGCAGAAAAGGGAACGAGGCTACTTTACTAAAGCTACCTAGACTGAATCAAAGCTCACCCGTTGTAATCTCCGCCTATGAAATATACCATGCCTTCTAACCCCTTACGGCGATAGCGTGACTTCATTCATATTACCCAAAAAACAAAAAAAAATCCTGGTGTTGAATAACTATCCCTATAACTTTCTAAAATACAAAATACACAACTTTTTTTAGCCTACATACACCATATTTTCAAAGCTTAGAAGTTTATTTTTGCTTTAAATAAGAGTACATTCCAAACATATAAACAAAAAAGAGGAATAGACTCCTAAATTCCAATGCCAAACACACCTACGCCATTGATACACATCAAAACATTTATGCTACACTTTTGGTAAATTATGACACAATCGTGTTTTAGGAGCAATAATGGCGTATTTCCCAATGTTTATGGACATGACAAAGTTAAAAGTGTTGGTGGTTGGTGGTGGGGTTGTTGCTACTGAAAAACTTGAAAAACTCATCGACTTTACTACAGAGATAACCGTGATAGCACTAAGGGTAGATGAGGAGGCACAAGCCATTATAGACCAACATGCTTTGGTGTTACACCAAAGAGCGTATGAAGTGGGGGATATCAAAGGTTTTGATATCGTGATAGTCGCTACCGACACGCAAGTGTTGCATCAAGAGATCTATGAAGAGAGCAGGGGTAGTAGAATCTTGGTGAACTCGGTGGACAATACCGCGTATTGTGATTTTATCTTCCCCTCGTATGTCAAAAAAGAAGATTTGACCATAGCTTTTTCTACAGGAGGTGCATCACCAGCCTTTGCCAAACAGATACGCCAGCATTTTGAGAAGGTTATACCTGATTCGGTAGGAGCATTTTTAGAAAAGATGAAAGCACTACGCACAACTATGCCTAAAGGCAAAGAGCGTATGGCATATTTTGATACCTTGGTCACAGAGTATTTTCAAAAACATTTTAAATCTTGATATAAGTCAACACAATCATTTTAATAAGGTATTATAATTCTTTATATTTAAATTAGGAGTTATTATGTCTGAAATAAACAAACAACCTTTAGAAGTAGAAGGTGCGAATGTACCTTTTTTTACCTATACGATAGAAGATACGCAATATATAGAATTTGATACATCAAAATGTGGACCACCAGACCCTATGGTCAATGCGATGGCAGGACTAAAACTGCTTGATGCACCCAACAAAAAAGTAGTGATGATTAACCATAAAAGCCCTGGGGGACTTCTGGCTAAAATAGGTGAAAACTATGAGATTTCAGAAGAGAAGCTTGACAATGGATTTGTCAAACTGACATTTAGCTATAAATCAGGAGAGAGTGAAAAAGCAAACCTGAGTGATGCCAGCTGTCACGGATAATTTATGAACCCCATCTCTAGAGATTTTGCACCACCACTAAGCTTGATTGCTCCATTTTTTAAATATGGGGTACTTTTTTATCTATTGGCTATGGGAGCACTGCTTTTTTTCGAACCTACATTTAGCTATGCACAGATGGATATCGCAGGGTGGGTACACCTCTTTTTACTCGGCTATGTGATGATGATTATTTTTGGTGCCATGGCACAGCTCATACCTGTGGTACTTGAGGTAGGGCATGTGGTTGTGGATGTCTATTATGTCATCTTGCCATTGCTTGGTTTTGGTGCTGTGATGATGGTAATAGGGTTTTGGTTGATGCCTGCACTGCTTCCCTATGGTGGGTTATTGGTACTTGTCGCCATGCTTATCTTTGCCTTTGAAAATATAGCGACACTCAAAAAAACTGAAATACGCACCCTGACAGTAAAAACAGTAGCGTGGAGTAATGGGTATCTGCTTTTGGGTATTCTTACTGGATTTGTTATTGCCTTGGGCTTAAGTGGTGATTTGGGGATTAATGTCTCTTTGATGCTTAAAGCCCATGTCTATGCGGTACTTGGTGGGTATGTAGTGTTGACCATTATGGGGCTTTCACTCATTCTTATACCTATGTTTTCCCTAGCCCACGGCTTTGATGAAAAAGCGATTCATATAGCATTTAGGCTGGTTATCACAGGGGTAGGTATTGTCTTTATGGCTGCACTTATATCACAAGAATGGCTCATGATGTTCGGGTATGCTGTGAACACTTTAGGCATATTTTTTTATATGTGGCAAATGTATATTATCGCAAAACTTACCGTGAGAAAAGAGTTGGATGTTTGGGCTAAGTCTATCATCTTTGCTTTCGTTTCACTCATACTCGCTATAGCTTTAGGACTACTTTATTTTGTGATAAATAGTGAAAGTATACTTCATGCTTCTGTATGGTTCTTACTCTTAGGGTTTATCTCTTCATTCATTACAGGACACCTGTATAAAATCGTTCCATTTTTAGTCTGGTTTGAACGCTTTGCACCCTTGGTAGGTAAAGAAAAGGTACCCATGCTGCATGAAATGTACTCTAAAGAGGGTGCATCTATGATGTTTGGGTTTAGCGTAGCAGGAGTGATTTTAGGAGGTGTAGGGCTACTCTTTGAGAGCGATATAGTGTTTAAAGCAGGGGCGAGTTTTTTGTTTGCGGGAGCTCTTTTTCTTTATATAATCATGAAAAAGATGTTGGCGTATGGAGAATAATATATGCTCCACCTGAGGACAGGAGGAGCAAGAGTATAATAAAAGGAAAATAAAATATGTGTAATATAACAAAAGAGACAACATTTGATGCGATATCTACAGTGATTGACCCAGAAGTAGGGTTTAACCTAGTAGAGATGGGACTTATCTATGATGCCATTATAGATGAAGCATGTAATGTACATGTGATAATGACGCTTTCTACACAAGGGTGTCCTTTGCATCAGATGATAAAGCAGTGGGTACAAGAAGCCGTAGAAAAATTAGATGGCGTTGGCTCTGTAGAAGTGGAAGTGGTATGGGAACCTGCGTGGAATATCTCTATGGCTGATGAGAATGTGAAGAAAGCTTTGGGTGGATAGTATATAGTTGCCCAATATTATTTAGTAATATTGATTTATATTTTAACCCAAATTATGCAATAGAAATCACCAAACTAACAAAAGTCATTGCACCGTGGGCATTTACAAATAATCATCGATTAACCTTTGGGTTAACCTCAAATTCTTTGCAAACGCCCACAGTACAAGCACTATCGCTAATTTTGGCAATGCTATTGCATAATTTGGGTTTAAATATTATTGATATGCATCAATAGATATGTTTCTCTCAAAAGATAAAATAGGTAGTAAAACTATTTTAAAGGAGGAACAATGTCATTAAAAAGACGTGATTTTTTAAAAAACTCAGCAGTAGTAGCAGCGGCAAGTGCAGTAGGTATTTCGGTACCCAAAGATTTAAAAGCGGCAGCAACAACCGCTGAATCTGATTGGAGATGGGATAAGGCGGCTTGTCGTTTCTGTGGTACTGGATGTGGGATTATGCTCGCGACCAAAGGTGGTAAGATTGTTGCGGTAAAAGGTGATCCAGCAGCACCAGTAAATAGAGGACTTAACTGTATTAAAGGATACTTTAATGCCAAGATTATGTATGGAGCCGATAGACTCAAAACACCACTGCTTCGTATGAATGACAAAGGTGAGTTCGATAAAAAAGGTAAATTTAAACCTGTCTCATGGCAAAGAGCCTTTGATGAGATGGAAAAACATGCCAAAAAGGCACTCAAAGCCTCTGGCCCAGAGGGTGTAGCAGTATTTGCCTCTGGACAATATACTGTTATGGAAGGGTACGCTGCACAAAAGATGATGAAGGGTGGATTCCGCTCTAATGCTATTGACCCCAATGCCCGTCACTGTATGGCATCTGCGGTTGTAGGATTTTATCAAACGTTTGGGATAGATGAACCAAGTGGCTGTTATGATGATATTGAGATTACCGATACCATTGTGACTTGGGGTTCAAACATGGCAGAGATGCACCCAATTCTTTGGTCAAGAGTCTCTGATAGAAAACTCTCTAATCCAGATAAAGTGAAGATTGTCAATATCCAAACCTACACACATAGAACCTGTGACATTGGTGATATTAATATTATCTTTTCTCCAAATACTGACCTTGCTTTATGGAATTATATTGCACATGAAATTGTCTTTAGAGATAAAAAAGGTGGAGGGAGTGAAGAGATTATAGATTGGGATTTTGTCAATGAAAACCTTGTCTTTACGGCAGGACCTGCCAATATCGGTTATGGCATGAGAAGAGCAGGAGAGAAGTCACTCAAAGAGGGGAAATACAGTGATTTAGAGATGGAAACCATCAAAAAAGAGATGCGTAAAAAAGTTTCAGCAAAAGAGGCACCTGCACTTGAACCATTTGGGTATAAAGAGGGTGATACAATGCAGAACACTGCGGGTACACTAAAGCACTGGCATATCTCTTTTGAAGAGTATAAAAAATCTTTAGAGCCCTATACTCTTGATTATGTAGCCAAAATTGCCAAAGGTGATCCAAATGAGTCTATTGAGGATTTCAAGAAAAAACTTCAGGCACTGGCTGATCTCTATATAGAAAAGGGTAGAAAAGTAGTAAGCTTCTGGACGATGGGTATGAACCAGCATACACGTGGAACATGGGTAAATACACTCTCTTACAACGTGCATTTTATGCTTAATAAACAAGCACTTCCAGGCAATGGAGCATTTTCACTTACAGGTCAACCTTCTGCTTGTGGTACTGCTAGAGAAGTAGGTACGTTCTGTCATAGACTCCCCGCAGATATGATGGTGAAAAACCCAAAACACAGAGCTAAAGTTGAAAAAGTATGGGGGCTTCCTGCAGGTACATTAAATCCAGTAGGCAATCAACACATCATGAAAATTCATAGAGATATAGAAGATGGCGTTGTGAAGTTTGCATGGGTGAATGTATGTAATGCTTATCAAGATTCTGCATCGGCTACCCACTGGATTAAAGCGGCAAGAGAAATGGATAATTTTATCGTGACTTCTGACGGATACCCTGGTATTTCAGCCAAAGTTTCTGACCTTGTATTGCCTTCGGCGATGATTTATGAAAAATGGGGTGCGTATGGAAATGCAGAGCGTCGTACACAACACTGGAGACAGCAAGTCCTTCCTGTGGGTGATGCGATGAGTGATACATGGCAGTGGGTGGAATTTTCTAAAAGATTTACAGTCAAAGACCTTTGGGGTGAGCAACCATTGCGAGGTAAAAATAAAGATGGAACACCTAAAAAACTTCCAAATGTGATCGCTGATGCACTGAAAATGGGATACAAAGAGGATACAACGATGTATGAGATTTTGTTTGCCAATGAGAAAGCAAAATCGTATAAAGTAGCCACAGACAAATTCCCTCAAAAAGGCTTTGATAACTCTGAAGTATTAGGAGACAGTAGAAAAGTAAAAGGGAGCGATGGTAAAGTCTTTGAGGGGTATGGATTTATGATTCATGAGTATCTCTTTGAGGAGTATGCATCATTTGGACGTGGTCATGGTCATGACCTTGCACCATTTGAGGTATACCATAAGGTACGTGGACTTAAATGGCCAGTGGTTGATGGCAAAGAGACACAGTGGAGATTCAATGTCAAATATGACCCTTATGCAGCCAAAGCAGCCAAAGAATCAGGAAGTAAGTCTACACATGCATTTTATGGTCCATTGGCTAAAAATCTTCTACAAGGTAACTTACTGGGTCCAGATAAATCAAAAGGTAAAAAAGCACTGAAGAATAAGGCTAAAATCTTTGCTCGACCGTATATGGATCCACCAGAAATGCCAGATGAAAAATATGATACGTGGTTATGTACAGGTAGGGTTCTTGAACATTGGCACAGTGGTACGATGACCATGAGAGTACCTGAACTATTCCGTGCGGTTCCTGAAGCACTTTGTTATATGCACCCTACAGATGCTAAGGCAAAAGGTCTTAAGCGTGGTGAGCTTGCATGGGTTGAATCACGTCGTGGCAAAGTCAAAGCTAGAATTGAGACAAGAGGACGAAACAGACCACCACAAGGCTTGGTATTTGTACCTTGGTTTGATGAAAAAGTATTTATCAATAAAGTCTGCCTCGATGCCACTTGTCCTATGTCCAAACAGACAGATTATAAAAAATGTGCTGTAAGCATTAAGAAGGCATAAGAGATGGCTACATCTAACAACAGACGAAAGTTTATGGCGACTACATTTCAAAGTGTAGGGCTTACAGCGCTTGGTGGTTTGTTGTGGAGTGGTTATAGTGATGAAGTGAAAGCCTCTCCTTTAGTACTTAGACCTCCTGCTGCACTACCAGAAGATGATTTTTTAAAAGCATGTATCAAGTGTGGGCTTTGTGCAGAAGCATGTGTCAATAGAGAGAGCAATCAAAACAGAGACGGTTCACAACGTAAAGGTACTCTACAGATGGCAAAAGGAGGGGATCATAGAATGATTGGCACGCCCTTCTTTGTCCCTACAGATGTGCCGTGTTATATGTGTGATGATGTACCTTGCGTCCCTGTTTGTCCATCAGGTGCATTGGATATGCCAAGTATTCTTAATGAGAAAAAGGAACTTGATATTAACAAAGCAAAAATGGGCTTAGCTGTGGTGCATAAAGAGTCATGTATAGCCTTTTGGGGCATACAGTGTGATGCTTGTTACAGGGCTTGTCCTATTATGGATGAGGCGATTACTTTAGAGTATCAAAAAAATGAACGTACAGGAAAACATGCATTTTTGTTGCCTGTAGTTCATTCGGATATCTGTACAGGGTGTGGCTTGTGTGAGCAGGCATGTGTGACAGAAAAACCAGCGATATTTGTGTTGCCCATAGAACAGGCTACAGGTGTAGCAGGAGATCACTACGTGAAAGGTTGGGACAAAAAAGATCAACAGCGTGTCCAAAATGCAAATGAGATACACACAAAAAATGAAAGAAGCAAACAAGATGCTTCTGAGTACTTAAATATGGAGGTAGAATACTAATGTCAAATATGAAGTATCTACTTCTTAGAAGGGTAACACAAATGACACTGCTAGTACTCTATTTTGGTGCCAATGCCTATGGTTGGCATATACTTGAGGGTACTTTTGGTGCATCACGTTTATTTGGCTTTATCCCTTTGGCTGATCCCTATACGACGGTGCAGGTATTGGCCTCTGGATTTGTATTGGGGGCAGATGTACTTTTGGGTGCATTGCTGATTACTGTTTTTTATATGATTGTTGGCGGAAGAGCGTTTTGTTCTTGGGTTTGTCCTATCAATATGGTCACAGATTTAGCCAACTGGCTTCGACGAAAACTGAAACTTGATAAAGAAGAGGTTAACTACCGTTTTTTAAAACGTAGAACACGGTACTGGATTATGGTGCTTGGTATAGTAGTATCTGCAGTAGTCGGTGTGGCTGCTTTTGAGGTGCTTAGTCCTATTACGATTATGCAAAGAGGTATTGTCTTTGGATTTGGTGCAGGTATTGCAGTGATTATCGCGATATTTCTTTTTGATCTTTTTGGGGTCAAAAATGGATGGTGTGGACACCTATGCCCCTTGGGTGCAGCCTACTCAGTTATAGGAAGTAAAAGCCTTATTAGAGTCAAGCATACTCATGAAAACTGTACCAATTGTATGGAATGTAAAGTAGTTTGTCCTGAAAATCAAGTCTTACATATGATAAACAAGTCAAGTATAGCAGTAACTGATGGAGACTGTACCAACTGTGGTAGGTGTATAGATGTGTGCAATGATAATGCACTGGAGTTTGGTGTGAGAAGTTTTATGAAGCAAGAGACAAGAAGTGGAGACTTTAGTCACACTTCAAAATAAAAGAGTTGGTAGGTGGGACTAAAGTCTCCACTTACAAATGCAAAATATATTAAAGGAGAAGAAGATGAAGAAAGTTGTAAAAATAGTAGCATTAGGTACACTACTAGCAAGTTCGAGTGCCTATGCAGTCAGTACAGCTGCCTGTGCAGGATGTCATGGACAATATTTTGAAAAAGTGGCTATGGGTAAATCAAAAGTGGTTAAAAATATGAGTGAGGCTGATATTTTTATGGCACTTAAAGGGTATAAAGATGGCTCTTATGGTGGAGATATGAAAAGTCTCATGACAGGGCAAGTTGCAAATCTTTCTGAGGATGATATGAAATCTATCGCCGCTTCTATTAAAGGAGGTATTGGTGTAACAACCGATAAGGCAACAGAACATGCCGCTGCTGCAGCAGTAGCACAAGCAGCTGTGATTGATATCAACAAAGATGTCTGTATTCCCGAGAGATTAAACAAAGAGGATCTTGGAAATAAAAAAGAGGTGAGTGAGTCTACTTTGGGATTGAGAAAGGCAGATCTTTATACAGAAGAGACAGTTAAACCAAATGCAGCTGATTTTGATAGACCCGCACCAGGGAGTTCTACCAAATTTGAGAGAGCCTATGTCAATGCTCCACCGATGATTCCACACTCTGTTGAGGGCTTACTTCCAATTACACAGAACAATAATCAATGTCTTGGATGTCATATGCCGGAGTCAGCAAAAGCGATGGGTGCCACACCTATTCCAGTTTCTCACTTTACTAACTATAGACCAACCACTGAACTAAAAGATGGAGAGTTGGTCAAAGAGGGTAAAAAAGTGGGAATTCAAAAAGGAGATGAGCTAGGTAATGTGGGTGATATTAAAATAGCGAAACCTAAAAAACTTGACCATCTCTATCAAGGTAGATTTAACTGTTCTCAATGTCATGCACCACAAGCCAAAATAGATACAGCAGTAGGTAATACCTTTCAAGCAGATGGGCTTAATGATACCTTGAAATCACATTCTAATTTATCTGATGCGATGAATGAAGGGGTGGAGTAGTGACAAATAGACGAGATTTTTTTAAATCTTTTGCAAAGCCATTAGTGAAGAGTGAAGAGGAGATGACCTCTTCTTTGCTTCGTCCACCTTATGGCAGCACTGAGTCTCTTTTTCAGAGTGAGTGTCCAAGCTGTGAGAGTAAAGCTTGTGTTGCTTCTTGTGATGAAAAGATTATTTTTATTACTAAGGATGGTACACCTATTTTAGATTTTTCTAAAAATGGATGTACTTTGTGTGATGCCTGTGCAGAAGTTTGTGAAGCAGGTGTTTTGTCTTTAGCAAACACAGAGAGTGCTACGAGGCTCAATGCTGTATTTAAGATTTCACTTGATGCCTGTGTGGCACATCATGGGGTCATATGCCACTCGTGCAAAGAACCATGTATTGATGATGCGATACTTTTTAATGGGATGTTTAATCCTGTGATTGATGATGAGAAATGTACAGCCTGTGGATTTTGTATCTCTCGCTGTCCTACACAGGCGATAGATTTTAGGGTAATGGAATTACAAGGGCAGACACACGGGCAACCACAAGGGCAACCACAAGGGATTGCCCCTACGGTATAAAATTGAATCAAAATTGGAGGTAAAAGAGTGATGTTAAAAGAAAAATACCCAAAACTTTTTGAGAAGTTTGAAGACAAATCATTGGATCTACGACATCTTTTGAATGTGGATGAAAATGAGGAGGATTTTGATTCTGAAGAGTATGAATTTGACTATGAAGATTACAACTATGTGATTTATATCGCAGAGCCTATTCAAAATGCTTTGGGAGCAAAAAAGATGGAGGAGTTTATGCTAAAACTACATGATAAAGATGCTTTTACACATTTTTTAGCCAGTGAAAAAGATTTGTATGGAGTGAAGAGTCATTTGAATAAAAATGAAGTGACCACAGTCGTACTTGACTTAGTAGAGGCATTGGTTTGAAATATATAATATTCTCCTTACTTATGAGCGTGTATGTGTATGCGGTAGAAACATTGATGCCTACAGGAACCATAGAGGTTAATGGGACAGTAAAAGATATGGTATTGGTGGAGGATAGGCTGGTTGTGGCAACAGATATGGGGCATATAGAGATTTATGATGCAAGCACAAAGCAAAAGCTAAAAGAGATTGCTATTCCTAATATCAAAGATTTTATGGGAGATTTACTCCCAGCTAGAGTTTTAAGTGCAGATCTACTACATGGTAAATATCTGCTGCTTAGTGATAGTGGAAAAGGAGGGTACTCAAATCTTTTTGTTTATGATAAAACATTAAAGCAAATCTTGTCAGCAGAGGATAAAAAAGCTATCATTAAAGCACGTTTTATAGATGATAAACATATCTTACTCGGGTATTTAAGCAATGAAGTGGCATTGCTGGATATAGTGCATAAAAAAGAGCTTTACCGTGTACAGTTGAGTGAATCTAAATTTTCTGATTTTGCACTCAGCGAAGATAAAAGTCAGGTGGTTTTCTCTTGTGAAAGCGGTGTACTCAGTGTCGTAGATGTACAAAGCGGTAACATCCTCAAGGTACTCAAAGGGCAAAATGTTGACAATGTCTACAGGGTTGATTTTAAACATGGTATGATATCAGGAGCAGGGCAAGACCAAAGAGGTGCATTGTATGATGCTAAAAATGGAAAGGGTGATTATATCAAAGGCTCTTTTCTTATCTATAGTACAGCACTAAGCCCTAGTGCAAAAAACGTAGCTTTTAGTATGGATGAAAAGAACAATATCTCTATTTATAATCGTATAAGCAAAGCAAAAATAGCTTTACTCAAAGGACAAAAAAGTACACTCAATGTGATACTCTTTCAAGATGAGCATAGACTCTTTTCAGGCAGTGATGATAGCACCATTATGATATGGGATTTGCAAACAAAATAAAGGATAGACCTTATGAATGTATCAAGTATCGTAGTACAAGCATTACAAACCAATATAGATGCCCTAGTAGAAACGTTTAAAAACTCAGAAATTTGTGAGTATCATCTCCATGATAAAGCCAAAGGAAAAATCATCATTACCATTGAGGGTAAAGATGTAGGTGAAGAGATAGAGAAACTTGTTAAAATACAAGAGATGCCTCTAGTCATGGCAGCAGATATGATGATGACGTACCAAGAAGATAGCCTTGATGAGGAGATTAAAATCCTCAATGCGCAAGATCCCGTACCAACGATGCTAAATGATGATACCATAGAGGCACGTGACATCGTCTATAATGGTGATTTAAAGAAAAAAGATTTTGGATTTTAGGAGGAGAGTATGGCAGGTGTCATTGAATCAGTAATCAAGACAAGCCCTCTAGGTAGGTGGTATATCGAACTATCAGATACGATGCAAGATAGTGAAGCGGTTATCTGTATGGATGTTTATGAATACGCAGACAAAATAGAAGAGATAGGGCGAGAGTATGGTGATGAGATAGAAGTGATATGGTCAAGTGATGACAATGTGACTCCCGAACAAATCAATGAAGTACGTATGCAGATGAATGCTTACGAAGCAGAACTTGAAGCACAAAAAGAAAATGCTACACACATGCCAGACGGTACCCCGAACTTTAATGCCTAAGTTTTTAAAAGAAATCTACGGTGTAGGCATACTCTTTTTCTACTATATGAAGTACATCATCCTCTTTGGGTGGCCACTGCTTCGCTATGGACTTGCGTATAAAGAGAATGTGATTATGAATGTTTTATGGGTTTTTTGTTTGATGCTTTTTGTGAAAGACTTGGTGTATACGTTTGTACTAAAAAAGCGCTATTGTGATGATGGGTCTTGTACATCCAAAAAATAAAAACCAATTTTATAGTATTTCCAAAATAATACTATAGATGGGTCACACTCTATTAAAACACAAACTAAGCCTACCCCAAACTAACCACAAGCCACCTCATCCCCCACAGGGATAATATCAACTTTGATAGATTTAAATCGTGCGGTGTAGATGAGCTCATCTGCTTCATCTCCAAATACCGCATTGATACGTGACATAGCATGGTGGAAGGTACAAAAGAGTGTGCGCGATTTGACCTTTTTTGTGTACTTCACAGTGAGTGCTTCACTCTCTCCATATTGTGACTTCAAGATAACTTTATTGCCCAATTTCTGTTCGTCTTCTAGTGGTGCTAACAATAGGTCTTCATCATATTTACGCAATAGCTTGTCTGTTTGTTTGGTCTGTGCTGCGTTGTTGTAGTGTGCTAGGGTACGTCCTGTGGTAAGGTAGTAGCCCTCATAGCTCTCTTTGTAGAATGTACCATCTAGTATCTCTTGTACTTGACCACGAGGCTTGTATTGCTTATAGACGTATTTACCCAGCCCATCATCTGTACGGAAATCCAGTAGGTGTAGCACAGGTGTGTCTTCTAAATAGATAGGCCATTGCATACCACGTTTACGGTGACGCTCTAGTCTGTAGTAGTTTGCACCAGAGAAACGTACA
>Ga0256833_1001416_pt1 | contig 17777 bp, 13 predicted proteins | sample 356284metaG_FD_190535 | JGI IMG/M metagenome (GOLD analysis project Ga0256833, IMG submission 190535) | Hydrothermal vent microbial communities from Mid Atlantic Ridge, Atlantic Ocean - 356-284 | ecosystem: Environmental > Aquatic > Marine > Hydrothermal vents | place: Atlantic Ocean: Mid... | reverse complement strand
GCTCCTTTGATCCGGGTAGAGAATCCCTTTATGTTCGTTTGGCTGTTCGGCATCTATGCCACGTGGCGTGCCCTCATCGATGGGCCTCGCGGTAGATGGTGGCTGGGCGTTCCCATTTTCTTCGGAGGGGCTTACCAGCTAAAGAGCGAAGGCGCCGTTTACTTTACGCTGAGCCTGATGCTGATCTTTCTGATATGGTATCGCCGATACCGTCCTGGCACGTGGGCTCCTGCCCTGCTCTTACAATCTTCCATTTTCCTACTCATCGCTCTCCCCGTCGTCGTCTGGTTGAGCGGGCAAACAGGACGTCTGACCACGGACACCAAAGGCCTTATTAATTACACCATCGCTATTCGCATTGCCCACGGCATGGACTATCACCACGCCGCGTATGGGCTGGCCGCAGGAGGCGCTCCCGCGGGACCACTTCTGGACCGTAATCGCATGGTACGCCTGGGGGTTGGACAGAAACGTCCCGCCTTGGAAGATCCGGCCTACCGCCAAGGCATGGTGCGGACGTTGATACGGGAAAGCCAACTCTTGCGTTGGCCGCTTTTGGGATATTTGTGGATAGGGGTGGCCGGAGTGGGTGTAATCTTAGGGCTCACTCGGAGAGACGCCTGGAAGATCCTGTTCCCGGCTTGGTATGTAATCCCCGCCTTCTTAGGGGTCTCCACCATCCTCTTTGTGTGGACTCGCTACCTGTTGCCGGTGATCCCGTTGACCGCGCTGTGGGCCGGTTACGGTGTGGATGAGCTTGCCAAAACCATCGCAAAAGCATGGCGGACATCCCCTCGTACCACAGGCCGTGTTTACATTATTGGAGGCGGGCTGATTCTGCTCTTCCTCATTGGACTGCACCCATACACGCGCATCGCTTGGAGACAACGCACGGTTGTCCACGACTTGGAACAGGAACAAGCCGGTCTGTGGCTGCGCGAGCACGATTCCCGACCGGATAAGCGCATTATGTCCACGACCAGTCAGGTTCCTTACTACGCGGCAGGGGTTCACGTGCCCATGCCCGTGGACGATCGCCATCTCATCCTCCAGTACATGGCCCGACGACACGTGGAATATGTGGTCATCAGTGAAGCGAAAGACAAGGGACGCCCCACCGCGTACTGGCTAGACCCCAACCATGCTCCCCCCGGTTGGGAACTCCTCTTCCGCAACGAGAATCCCCGGCAACCGGCCATTCTCATCTATCACGTGAAGCCACAGAATTGTGGCTGTGGACAATGACGTCATCGGTGGAGGCATAACATGAACTGGACACCGGCCCGTCGTCTACAGGGCATACAGGAATCCATCATTCGGGAGATGACTCGATTGGCATTAAAGCACAACGCCATTAATCTCTCCCAAGGCTTACCGGACTTTCCCCCACCTCCTGAAGTGCTGGACGCCGCCCATCAGGCTCTGGATGAAGGCTACAACCAGTATTCCATCACCTGGGGATTACCCGAAACCCGAACCGCTATTGCCCAAAAGGTTCGCCGCTTCTACGGGGTGGATGTGGATCCGGAACACCATGTGACGGTGACATGTGGTGTCAGCGAAGCTATCATGGCCGCAGTGTTCTCCGTGGTCAACCCCGGCGACGAGGTCATTCTCTTTGAACCCGCGCACGAAAATTTCGTCCCGGCCATCCGCTTCGCGGGTGGCCGGCCGGTTTTCATCCCTCTCCTTCCACCCTCTTTTGAGTTGGATGAGAACGCGCTGCGCCGAGCGTTCAGCCCACGCACCCGCGCCATCCTCGTAAACACCCCGCACAATCCCACGGGCAAAGTCTTCTCCCAGGAAGAATTGCGCATTATCGGCGAACTGGCGGAGACCTGGAATACGGTGATCATTACCGATGAAATTTATGAACACATCGTTTATGACGGACGCCGACACGTTTCCCCCCTTACACTGATGGGGTTAGAACAACGCGTCATCTCCTTGGGAGGACTATCCAAAACGTACGCGATGACAGGCTGGCGCTTGGGATACGCGATCTCGCTGAACCTTACCTTGAGCACGGCGTTGCGCACAGTCCACGATTATTTAACCATTTGCGCGCCGACCCCATTACAAAAGGCCGCGATTGTGGCTTTGAACGTACCGAACACATATTACGACAATTTAATTCGGGAATATACGGAACGCCGGGCCGTAATGATGCGCGCGTTACACGACGCGGGCTTTATCGCACACCCTCCCCAAGGGGCATACTACGTATTGGCCGATTTTCAAGCCCTGAGAAGACGGACAAGCGCGATGGACTTTGCCCGTTGGTTAACCAAGACGGTCGGAGTGGCGGTGGTGCCGGGAACCGCGTTTTATTATACACCGGGGTTAGGAGAAACCACCGTGCGCTTTGCGTTCCCCAAACGGGTGGAGACACTGGAAGAGGCAGGACGGCGTTTACGGCGAGTCACGACGCTCTTGCAAAGTGAAGGTTAAGCGGGGCGCCCATCCCCGCGCGGCATCAAAATGTACGGTAAGGGAAAGGCGCCCCGCCGTGTCTCATACCTATTTGGCGTACTCGGTTGCCCGCATCTCCCGAATGACGGTGACCTTGATCTGGCCGGGGTATTCCAAGCTCTCTTCCACTTTCTGGGCAATGGCTCGTGAGAGTTCGATGACACCCAAGTCGTCGATTTGATCCGGTTTGACGATGATGCGCACTTCCCGCCCGGCTTGGATAGCATAGGCCTCCTCCACGCCGGGGAAACTTTTCGCCAACTCTTCTAAAGCCGTGACCCGCTTAATGTACGCCTCCAAGGATTCCCTCCGGGCCCCCGGCCGCGCGCCGGAGATCGCGTCCGCCGTGGCCACAATGATGGCCTCCAAACTCTTGGGTTCCTCTTCGCCGTGGTGACTGGCGATACAGTTCACCACTTTCTCCGGCAAACCGGCCCGTCGCGCAATGTCCGCGCCGACCAGGGCATGCGGTCCTTCCATCTCGTGGCTCACGGCCTTGCCAATATCATGTAGGAGACCTCCCAGTTTGGCGGTGTAAACATCCGCGCCCAGCTCTGCGGCCAACAACGCGGACAGATGAGCCACCTCTATAGCGTGAGCCCATTGGTTCTGTCCGTATGATGTGCGGAACTTAAGACGTCCCAGCAGGCGAACCAAATCAGGATGCAAGTTGGCGATACCTGTTTCTAACAGGGCTTCTTCGCCCGCTTTTAAGATGATTTCTTCAACTTCCTCGCGGGCTTTCTCTACTTCTTTTTCGATGCGCGCGGGGTGAATACGCCCATCTTGTACTAACCGTGTGAGGGCACGCCGAGCCACCTCTCGGCGCACAGGGTCAAAGGAGGAAATAGTGATGGCTTCGGGTGTATCATCGACGATGATGTCCACGCCCGTCGCGTTCTCGATAGCGCGGATGTTCCGGCCTTGCCGACCAATGATACGCCCTTTCATGTCATCACTGGGCAAGGGCACGGATGTCACCGTGGTCTCCGAGACATGTTCTGAAGCCAAACGTTCAATGGCCAGGGTAATGATCTCCCGGGCGCGTTCTTGAGCATGAGCCTTGGCCTCTTCTTCAATCTCTCGAATCAAGCGGGCCATGTCCTCCCGCGATTCCTGCTCCACTAAGCGCAGGAGTTCTTCCCGAGCCTCCTCCACGGTCATAGACGCGACTCGTTCTAACTCCGCGCGGCGTTCCTCTTCTAAGCGAGAGAGTTCCTCTGCCCATTGCTCCAGTTCTTGCTCTCGCTGGTTGAGCGTGCGCTCGCGCGTTTCCAATTGTTCTAACCGCTTTTCCAAGTGTTCTTGGCGACGCTGAAGTCGGTCTTCTTGACGTTCGATCTCCCGACGCCGTCGTTGGACCTCACGCTCCGCTTCCCGCCGGATCTGTAAAGCCTCGTCTTGGGCCTCAAGCACGATTTGTTTTGCTCGCCCTTTAGCCTCTTCTATCAGACGATTTCTTCGGTGTTCGGCTTCTTCATGGGCCGTGCGAAAGCGTTCTTCGGCAATTCGTTTTCCGATAAGATATCCCACTACGACGGCGACGAGAGCCAACGCCACGATGAAGACCACCATGCTTACGTGTCCCAATCCCATGACTTGCTCCTCTCGTCTTCGGTTTTCAGTGCTTCCCACGCATCCGTAACAACATCACGGATGACCTCGTAAGGGAATCCACGGCGGGCCAGAAAGTCTTGAGCCTTCTTGCGGAAGGTGCGTTCATCCAAACGCGCCCATTGACGCAATTTGGGTTCCAAGGCCCTCCGGGCTCCGGCCTCTACATCCACGTGGGCCAGCACGTTGTCAATAATCTCCGGTGGAATGCCTTTCTGTCGCAATTCATGCCGCAGGGCCATGGGACCCCGCGGACGAAAGCGCTCCCGATCTTCCACCCAAAACCGGGCAAACGCCTCATCGTTCAGATAATTCAATTCTTGCAGGCGTTGGATAACCTGCTCGATGATATCAGACGTAAATCCCATTCGGTGCAAGTAGGTGCGTACCTCCATCGTGCTCCGCGGGCGCACGGCCAGATACCGCAATGCCCTATCACGAGCACGGGCATACGCATCCAGTGCCTTTAGGCGCTCGATGTCCTCATCGCTCAACCACTGTCCGGTGTGCAGTGTGGCCGCGACATCGAGGGGTACACCGAACGCGAACTCACCGTCAAGATATACGTTCACGCGTTGCTTATCGCGCTTTTGTAAACGCAAGGCCGTTATGGTACCGGCCATGGTTCTCCCTCTAAAGTGCCAATAAACGCAAACAGGCCGGGACACCCAAGGTCTCCGGCCTGGCACATGTCTACCCGAGGGCAGAAAACACACCTTCCCCCAGGTCACGATCGACACTGCGTGCACGTATTCAGCACAACAGGAAACGTTTTCCCATATTCTTATCTCTGTACTTTACGTGCATTGAGCCCTTCACGCGTTCCGGGTACTTTTAAATCCTCCGGTCTTTTCAAGATCTCACGTGATGGGTTCCGGTTATTTTGATGTGACAACGGGCACCTGCGCCCGAATTTCCGCACACACTCACAGGTTTAAGATGTGCGCGACGTGCTCTCCAATAAAACAAAGGCGTGTAGATGACCGTCACACATATCACTTTATTGCTCTGTCGAGGAAGCATCAGGTGCTGCTTCCTCTCTCATGGCCAGGCCGAAGTGCTCTCGGATTTGGTTTTCAATTTCGCGAGCCAGGGTAGGGTGCTGCTTTAACGCCTGTTTGGCCGATTCCCTCCCCTGGGCCAGACGTTCACCTTTATACAGGTAATAAGATCCTCGTTTCTCAATAATGCCTAATTGAACACCCAAATCGAGGACATCCCCTTCGTAACTGATGCCCTCATTGAACATAATGTCAAATTCTGCGACACGGAAAGGCGGGGCCACCTTGTTTTTCTTAACGGTGACTCGCACCCGGTTACCGATGATTTCACCACCTTGTTTGATGCTCTGAATACGACGTACGTCCAGACGCACAGAGGCGTAAAATTTCAATGCCATACCCCCGGTCGTGGTCTCCGGGTTGCCGAACATCACACCGATCTTCTGCCGTAACTGATTGGTGAAGATCATCGCCGTGTTCGATGCTTTGATCGCGCCGGAGAGTTTGCGTAGAGCCTGACTCATCAAGCGAGCCTGCAGGCCCACATGACTATCGCCCATCTCACCTTCGATTTCCGCTCGCGGCACAAGCGCGGCCACCGAATCCACCACAACCACATCTACCGCACCGGACCGCACCAGGGCTTCCGCGATCTCCAGGGCCTGTTCTCCGGTGTCAGGTTGGGAGACCAGTAAGTTCGCGACGTCCACACCGATACGGGCCGCGTACAGAGGATCCAAAGCGTGTTCGGTATCGATGAACGCGGCCACGCCCCCTTGCTTCTGGGCTTCGGCAATAACGTGCAAACAGATAGTCGTCTTACCTGAAGACTCAGGCCCGTAAATTTCGGTGATCCGGCCGCGGGGAATACCCCCAACGCCTAGCGCAATGTCTAAACTAATCGATCCGGTAGGGATAACTTCGATATGTTGAGCGGCTTCATTGAGCCGCATAATCGCCCCTTCCCCGAACCGTTTCTTCAACGTCGCGAGCGTTGTTTCCAAAGCACGTTCCTTACCATTGGTTCGCGTTGCCATGCCTACTTCCTTTCCTCACTCGTTCCTTACCACGTTAGGACTTTGCAGTGTGCTAACAGAGTATACGCCGAGTTTTCATGTACGTTTTGGTTGAACCGAGAAATTTCTCCATCCTTCTTTAAAACATAAGCGCGAGGCAGCGTTTTGTCGGTCAATCCGTCCTCCAACTTCTATAGTGTACCAGAGGAGGCCCCATCGTGCAATCTTATGGGATGAAACGTCTACTCTCGCTTTAACGGTAAACGAGGACGCGGGAGAGAAGGGCGTGGCATCCGTTTGCGCATCCTATGCGTCCACGCGTACAAGGGCAATAACGTCAAAGAGACTTTCTCGGACACGGCCACCCGAGCATTCCACGCCCGTGTACGCACACGACGCCATCCCGTCTGCAGTGCCTGTGGAATCGGCCAATCCTCCACCAAAATCGCCTCATTCTCCGAAGAAATGGGCTGCCAGTGCCACACGGCCGCGCCCCATGTCAAACCTGCCCCAAACCCCACCATAACGATATTATCTCCCGGCTTCACCCGGCCTTGTTCTAACGCCTCCACCAAAGCTAAGGGAATGGACGCGGCCGATGTGTTCCCGTACTTGTCGATGTTCACCATCACCTTCTCCATCGGGAACCCTAATTTCTTGGCCGCGTACTCGATGATGCGCAAATTCGCTTGGTGGGGAATAAGCAAAGCAATGTCTTCCGGTGTTAGCCCGGCCGCGGCGATCACGTGCCGGGTGGCTTCGGTCATCACCCGAGTGGCAAATCGGAACACCGCGCGGCCGTTCATGCGAATCGTGTACAGTTTCTTGTCGATCATCTCGCGATCGGGAGGATGCGCTACCCCACCCGCCGGGATCATCAACGTATCCCATTGATACCCATCCGCCCCCAGCTCAAACGCGAGCAGACCGCCCGGCGTTTGGGAGGCTTCCACAACTACCGCTCCTGCCCCATCTCCAAAGAGTACACACGTAGTGCGGTCGTCCCAGTTCACCGCCTTTGAAATCGTTTCCGCACCGATAACCAAAACTCGGTCATACGCGCCCGAGGCGATAAACTGATGTGCATTCACCAGCGCGTACACGAATCCTGTACACCCGGCCACCAACGCAAAAGACGGCACATCATCCGCCCCCAAATCCGCCTGGATTTGGGTGGCCACAGTAGGGAGCAAGTGATCCGGCGACGACGTGGCAACAATAATGAGATCCAGATCCTTCGGCGAGATCCCGGCCACTGCCAGGGCCTGACGGGCGGCGGCTACAGACATGGTCCGCGTCGTTTCGCCCGGTCCTACAATGCGACGCTCACGGATACCCGTGCGCTCTACAATCCACTTATCACTGGTATCCACCATCTGCTCCAGATCAAAGTTCGTGAGCCGTCGTTCAGGCACGTACATTCCCCAGCCGGTAATGCGGCTGTACCGATGCATGAAGGCGCCTCCTCGTCCATCGGGTTAAGCGGCCTGGGACCGACGTACAATGTAATATCCCACTCCGCTGGCTACGGAAATCAAAGAAGCAATAGCCCCCCAAACCCAATAGGATCGCAACGCCCGCTGAACCGTGTTCGACCACCACAGTTTTCGGCGAACAGAGCGACCCAAATTCTTCCTCAGGCGGTGCCGAAACTCCCGAGATGGAACCACGGGCCGATACACGTGGTGGATACGCTCGGCCACATCCATCAATGAAAGAAGTTCCGGAGATGCCTGGGCCAAGGACCGCACACGCATCCGTTTCACCTCATCGTGCTCGGCCAAGGCCTGAGCATGTTCATCAAGTACATCCCACAACACGAGAGCCTCCTACTGTTCCAAATCCGCGGGATAAGCAACAATGCCCACCGTGCCCGGTCCAAGATGGACCGCTACCGACGTCGCAAGAGAGGTTGTAATCTCCGAAACGACGTTTAAACGCCTCCGAGCCAAACTCAATAAACGCTGCATGGTGTCCGGTGCCCTCGCGTGCATGGAACCGATGTGCAAGGGCCGTTTATCGTGCTCCTCCGCCACCAATTGCACCAGACGTTCCAACGCCCGTTGCCGAGTACGCACTTTATCTGTAGGGACTAAACGCCCGGTCCGCACCGCCACAATCATCTTTAAACGCAACATAGAAGCCACTACCTGTTGTACAAACGTGACACGGCCACTCATCTGGGGAAACTTGAGATTATCCAGCATAAGATAAATGCGCATGGCCTCTCGCATACGTTCCAGCCGTTGCAGCACACTCTTGAGAGATTTCCCTTCAAGGGCCATCTTCGCCGCTTCCAACGCCATAAATCCCAACCCTCCGGAACCGGACAAACTATCGAACGGAATAACCCGCATTTTATCGGCGACCATGCGCGCGGCTTGTACCGCAGACTCATAAGAGCCGCTTAGGTGCGAAGAGATGTGGATGGATAAGATCTCTCGAACACCTTCCTGATATAACCGTTCATACGCTTCCACCAACTGTCCCGGAGTCACTTGAGATGTCTTGGGAATAACCCCGCGTTCTTCAATCAGGCGATAAAAATCGTCCTCACTCAAATCCACCTTATCCAGGTACGTTTCCTCACCAAAGTGAATACGAATAGGAACCACCACAATGCCATATCTCTCCACAAGATCCGAGGGTAAATCCATGGTGGAATCGGTGACAACTCGCCACATCGCCCGCTCCTTTGGCTATTTAACCCACTTCGTCAACTGACGCCGCAGGGACACCAATGTCCGATGATAAAGGGATTTCACCGCGCCCTCCGTCCGTCCCAACACCTTGCCTATCTCCGCGTTGGGCATGCCCTCCACAAATTTGAGATAAAGCAACAACTGTCGCTCCGGAGGTAACTGCTGAATCATCCGCAGCAACATCTCCTGTTCCTCCCGAGCCATCACCACCTCTTCGGGATGTTCCCTCTGATGATGACCACTGTCCACAACATCCAGCGATACCTCCGGGTGCCGCGACCGATCGCGCAACCAATTGGCCAACATGTTGTGAGCGATACGGTACATCCACGCGGACACCGGCACACCCCGATCTTCAAATAAGTGGATGCGCTCTATTAACCGATGAAAGAACCGGGACGTCAACTCCTCCGCGTCATCGTGGTTGCCGGTGCGATAATAAAAATACGCGTAGATACGGTCCACATACCGCTCGTACAGCACGGCAAACGCGTTCGGATCGGTACGTGCCTGCAAGAGTAAATCTATGTCTGACGGCGTCGAGCCGTTTTCACGCCGCCTCCTTCTCACTCTTCCCCCGTCCGTACCGGCGCCCCAAAGTAGGAACACCGGAAATAGTCAAACGTTGCGAAAACAGTATAATGGAAGGCCACGAGCCGAGCAAACGATACGCGCGGAACGTTCGATGAACAAACAGCCAACCGGAGGAGCAAACACGACATGCCCGGGCAACCTCACGTCATGTCTTGCATTGGGATTCCGGGGATCCCGATTATTCAGCAGGGAGACAATCTGGCAGATATAATAAGTCAGGCCATCCGCGAAGCGGGGGAAACACTGCGAAACCACGATGTGGTCGTTGTGGCCCAAAAAATCGTGTCCAAAGCAGAAGGACGGCTCGTCCACTTGCAGAATGTACACCCCAGTCCCCGCGCAGTAGCACTCGCCCACCAAGCGGCTAAAGATCCCCGCTTGGTTGAACTCATCCTGCGGGAGAGTAACGAGATCCTGCGCGTCCGACCGGGACTCATCATCGTGGAACATCGTTTGGGATTCGTGTGCGCTAACGCGGGCATTGATCACTCCAACGTCCTTGGAGATGAGGACCATGTGCTCTTACTGCCCGAAGACCCGGACCACTCTGCCCAAGCCTTGCGTCGCGCGTGGATGAAAGATTTTGGGCTCAACCACCTCGCCGTCATTATCAACGACAGTCACGGTCGTGCCTGGCGACTGGGCACGGTGGGCGTGGCCATCGGCCTCGCAGGCATGCACCCCCTGACCGACCGACGCGGCGATCCTGACCTCATGGGTAGGACTTTGCAGGCCACCGTCATCGGCACGGCCGATGAGATCGCCGCGGCAGCCTCCGCGGTCATGGGCCAAGCGGACGAAGCCATTCCCGTTGTCATTGTACGAGGCGCACGTTACGAGCCAGGAGAAGGGCGTCTGCGTGATTTGCTACGTCCCAAAGCACTGGACCTCTTCCGCTGACAACCCGGATGGGGAACGCGCGATTATATCGCCCCCGGCACGGACGATTGAAGTTGTTGCCATCGCGCTATCTCTTTCTCCTTGAGCACCCCGCGCAACGGACGGTCCGGATCGCTCACCACCCAAACTTTCTGAGGCACCACTCGGATATCCAGTTCCCGGGTGCCTTCAATAATGGCCTCGCCATCCGTGTGCACAGGGACCGGGATGTCCGTGCGCACGGTCACGTGAGAACCGCGGGCCAACGTATAGGCAGGATCAAAAATATGCTTACCCGTGATCGCTTTGGGCAGCAAGCGCAAGATATTCACTCGAGACATGGCTCGCGCCATGCCGATCTCAAGGAGTCCGTCGTCCACCTCCGCAAACGGTGTAAGCCAAAACCCCCCCCCTGCCCGACGGCCGTTGCCCACAGTCACCAGGAGCATATGTTCCGAACGTTCTTGATGATCCCAACGAATCGTCACATGCGGCTGCCGATAGCGTATCAACGCGCGAAACACCGCCACCAAATAAATGAAAAATCCCTGCAAACGCTGAATGCGCCGACTTTCCAAATTCACTTGAGCCTCAAATCCAATGCCGCAATTGTTCAGAAAATACCGACGAGGACGGGTAGGTCCTACCATATCATAACTGTGGACCACCCCTGCGTCCACCAACCGGCGTTTATTATCCAACAGGTGGCGAATCATACCGTCGGGATCTCGGGGAATCCCGAGCACGCTGGCAAAATCGTTACCCGAACCGATAGGAAAGATCCCCAAGGGCATCGTAGGGCTATCATCGGCAGCACGACATAATCCGTTCACTACTTCATTCAAAGTACCATCCCCGCCTCCCGCCACAATCACGCCGTAACGTCCGGATTGGGCCGCCTCTTCTGCAATGGTCATTGCATGACCGGGCCCCGCCGTAAGTAAAACCTCGTAATTAACCTTGTATGCCTGGAGGAGTCTCTCCAACCTGCCCCACCGCTTACCCGAACGCCATCGATCCGAAGCAGGATTGACGATGAACAGGTAGTCCGGCATGATCCTACGCCTCCGTCCTTGGGGTGTGCTCTTCCTCCCGCGGTAACCTCACAACGGCTACCACGGTATCTCCGTCGGACAAGGAAACAACCCGCACGCCTCGGCTGTACCGTCCCTGCACAGAAATTTGGGCCACGGCCATGCGCACGGCCATTCCCAAAGAAGTGAGAATAATGATTTGATCGTTCGGCAGCACGACCCGAGCGGAAACAATGGGACCAATTTTGTCCAACCGACGATGATCGATAATCCACACGCCCATGCCGTTACGACCGCGGCGCGGAATGTCTTCCAAAGGAACCAACTTGCCAAACCCCTGGGCGGTCAGAACCAACAATTTCCCGCCGGGGCGCACAGCCGTGAGAGAGGCCACCTCATCCCCTGCGGACAAGCGAATGCCCTGAACGCCGCCGGCCTGTCGCCCCATGACCCGAACTTGAGTTTCAGGGAACCGCAATGTGCGCCCTAACCGGGTAGTAATGATCAAATCCTGTTGTCCCGTGGTAATTCGAGCCCATCCCAACTCATCGTCTTTCTCCAGTGTGATGGCAATGAGCCCGGTGGATCGAACGCGTTCAAAAGTGGAAAGCGGGAGCCGCTTCACCTTGCCCCGATGGGTGCACAGGGCGATATAACGATCCTCCCGGAACGTGGACACCGGGACCAACGCGGTCATGTACTCATCCGGCTGCAAGTGGATCACATTGACCAATGGAAGTCCCTTGGCCGTCCGACCACCTTCCGGCAAGTTGAACACACGCTCCGCGTACACCCGCCCCTGATTGGTGAAGAAGAGTAACGTATCTAAAGAGCGACATCCCACCGCATGAGCCACACGGTCCTCTTCGCGAGTTTCCATGCCTTTGATACCGCGTCCCCCACGCCGCTGAGCACGAAACACACGGCTGGGCGTACGCTTGATGTACCCGTCCGAGGTCACCGTAACCAGCCAATCCTCTTGAACGATGAGATCCTCTTCGCGAAATTCGGCCGGTCCCTGAGCCAAAATTTGGGTACGGCGCTCATCTCCGTATCGGGATTTGACATCTTCCAAATCCTCGCGGATAAGCGCCAATATCTTCTTCGGATGGGCCAGGAGATCTTCCAGGTAGGCGATGCGTGACAACACGTCCTGGTACTCATCCTCGATCTTCTGGCGTTCCAAAGCCGCCAATCGCCGCAACTGCATGTCTAAAATAGCTTGAGCCTGCACCTCAGAGAGGCCAAAACGATCCATCAATGTTTGCTTAGCCCTTTCCGCGCTCTCCGCCCCTCGGATAATAGCGATCACTTCGTCAAGAAATTGGAGAGCAATGCGTAGCCCCTCCAAAATATGAGCCCGCGCCCGTGCCTTCTCCAGTTCGAATTTCGTCCGACGGGTGAGCACCTCACGGCGATGTTCAATATAATGGAGAAGCATCCGCTTAATGGGAAGCAGCCGGGGTTCCCCATCCACCAATGCAAGCATCTGTACCCCAAAGGTGGTCTGAAGGGGCGTATATTTGTACAACTGGTTGAGCACCTTACGCGCGGCGACCCCACGCTTGACCTCGATGACAATGCGCAACCCTTCCCGATCGGACTCGTCGCGCAAATCGGTGATGCCATCCACCCGGCCACTGCGGACCAACGCCGCGATGCGTTCGATAAGCGTAGCCTTATTCAACTGATAAGGAATTTCCGTGATGATGATGCTGTACCCGCCCCCACGACGTTCCTGAATCTCCGCCACCGCACGCAATGTAATGTGCCCTCGTCCGGTTGCATACGCCTGCCGAATGCCATCTCGTCCCAAAATCTGAGCGCCGGTGGGGAAATCAGGACCGGGCAGGATAGCCATAATGTCCTCCACCCCCACACTGTCCAGGTCGTCATACCGGTCGATGAGATACATGAGCACATCCGCCACCTCGTTCAGATTGTGGGGAGGAATGTTCGTCGCCATCCCCACGGCAATACCGGACGCGCCGTTAATAAGCAGATTGGGAATGCGGGCCGGAAGGACCACAGGTTCTTGTAGGGACCCGTCGAAGTTAGGTTGCCAATCCACCGTATCCTTGTCGATGTCCTGGAGCATCTCCTCGGCGATGGGGGAAAGGCGGGCCTCGGTGTACCGCATGGCCGCAGGACTATCGCCATCGATAGAGCCAAAATTTCCTTGCCCGTCCACCAAAGGATAACGCATGGAGAAATCCTGAGCCATACGGGCCATCGCGTCGTACACCGCGGCATCTCCATGGGGGTGATACTTTCCCAACACCTCTCCCACAATACGGGCACTTTTACGGTATGGAGCATTGGCCCTTAGGCCCATATCGTGCATCGCGTAGAGGATGCGTCGATGTACAGGTTTCAGGCCATCCCGGACATCAGGGAGGGCACGAGCCACGATAACACTCATGGCATAGTCCAGGTACGCGGCCTTCAACTCTTGTTCGATATCAATCGCCTGCACCTGTCCGAAGGCTTGAGGTGCATTTATCTTATCCTGTCCGTTTGTAGGTACAGTCGGCATGGTCCTCCTGCGCTGTTTCCTGAAGTTGCGGGCTTCGACGATCAAATCCCCCAAGGGGACTCAAGTAACCATCTTAAGAAGACGACTTTGCAAACACGGTCCGGCCGTTGAAACAGACCTCCTGACGCGGCTATGCGAGCATTTTCCATCTCTGAGATCTGTGCTTGAAGTCGGTGAAAGCCCCGTCAAAGTATACCTTATTTCGGATATTTAAGCGAGCGTCTACCGGTTCCAAGGAAGACGCTCTTGAAATTTTCTCTCTCGGAATAACGGAAGTACAATGAAGGTGTAAGCACACACTCAATCTCCTAGGAAGGCATATCCATGACCAAAAGAGAGGTAATTCACACTGACAAAGCACCCGCAGCCGTTGGGCCGTACTCTCAAGCCATTCGTGTGGGGCAGTGGGTGTTCACAGCAGGACAGATCGGCATCAACCCGACGACAGGTAGACTGGCCGAAGGGCTGGTCGCCCAGACCCGGCAGACCTTGCAGAACTTGGAAGCCGTGTTAGTAGCTGCCGGAACGAATCTCCGCCACGTGGTGAAAACGACTATCTACATGGTGGATCTCTCCGAATTTCGCACAGTAAACGCCATCTACGGCGAAGTGTTCGACGAGAATCCCCCGGCTCGCTCCACCGTTCAAGTCGCAGCCCTGCCATTAGGCGCTCTAGTAGAAATCGAGGCTATTGCCGTCTTGCCGAACAATGAGGAATAGCCCCCGGTAAGGGAAATGGATAAAATCTTCTTCCCCTTTCAGGCCCACGCATGAAGGGGAAGAAGCACATTTGCCAACCCCACGAAGCATGTTATAATGTGCCGTAGCCGTAAAGACTTTTGGAAGGATTGTACAACCCATGGACACAGGAATGACACAAGACACCGCCCAACAACCCGACGTGGAAAACACTGTACCTACTGAAGAACCTACTGCTACCGACGTCGCGACCGAGAAGACGGCCGCGAATGCAGTCTCCGAGGCCCCGGTGACAGAGCCGAGGGAAAGCACGTCCGCGGAAGAGGTCCCCGCTACAGGACCCGAAGACCCACACGAAGAAGAGGAGAGCATGGAGTCTCTCCTCGAAGAGAGTTTAGCCCCGCGCCGCTTTCACCGTGGAGAAATGGTGGAAGGCGTGATCGTGCTGAAGACCGACAAAGAAATTGTTATCGATATCGGTGGGAAATCCGAAGGCATTGTGCCCCCACAAGATTTGGAACGTTTGGATCCAGAGTTCATCAACAGCCTGAACGTAGGTGACACCGTTGTCGCGTATGTCCTGAAGCCCGAAGGACGTGAAGGGCACACTGTGCTCTCCTTGAGCAAAGCACGGGTTGAATACGAATGGCGTCAGGCCCAAGAATGGCAAAAATCCGGCACGATTCTTGAAGGTGTGGTCACCGAGGCCAACAGCGGCGGCGTCATTGTTCGGTTGGGTCAACTGCGCGGCTTTATCCCCGGTTCTCAACTAGAACGCCGAGAAGGGACACGCAGTGACAGGAAAGAAGAACGATTTGCCTCTCTGGTCGGGCAAACCCTGAAATTCAAAGTCATTGAGGTGGATAAAAACCGACGTCGTCTCATCCTCTCCGAAAAAGAAGCGCTGAAGGAAGAACGCGAAAAACAACGCCAACGCCTCCTGGAGGAGTTGCGCGAAGGTGAAGTCCGGCATGGAAGAGTGACCAGCCTGACCAAATTCGGCGCGTTTGTGGACCTGGGCGGCGTCGACGGGCTGATCCACATCTCCGAACTGTCCTGGGGCCGCGTGGAACATCCCTCCGAAGTCCTCAAAGTAGGCGATGAGATAGATGTCTACGTCCTCAAAGTGGATCGAGAAAAGGGGAAGGTGAACCTCAGTCTCAAGCGCCTGTTGCCCAAGCCCTGGGAAACCGTCCTCGAACGGTACGCTATCGGGCAGGTGGTCGAAGGCACGGTCACCCGTGTTTTACCTTTCGGCGCCTTCGTACGGCTGGACGACGGCATAGAGGGATTGGTTCACATCTCGGAACTCTCCCAGGACTTTGTCTCCCATCCTCATGAGGTCGTCAAGGAAGGACAACGGGTGCAGGCCCGTATCATAAACATCGATCCGGACCGGAAACGGATGGGATTAAGCATCAAGCAGGCGGATGAGGAAGCCTACGTGGAGATAGATTGGGACGTAGCCGACGAAGAAGAGGCGGGAGAGGGAACCTGGGAGGTCCTGGAAGACGTAACATTAGAAGAGAGTGACGCGACCGCTACTTCAGACACGGCAGAAGTACAGGAGGCAGAGGAGGAAACACCTGCGGAGCCGGACACATCCGAGGAATCCCCGCCCGGCCAAGAGGGCGAGGAAACAAACACCTCCTCTTAAGGTCAGTGCATCCTTCGCGGTGGCACATTAACAAAGGGACACGGCGGTTCGCCCTCCCTGCAAGTGCCCCGCGATGTACAATCTAAGCGCGACGAAGCGGGGGCACAGGTGTGCCCCCGCTTTGCGTAAAAAGACCGACACAGGTTATAGATGGACGAGGTTAGGTGAATTGCTATGAATGAAAGAGACAAGTTCGACCGCTTTACAAAACGGGCTCGGCGAGTCCTGGCGTTAGCGCAGGAGGAGGCCGTGCGGATGCGACACAGTTACATCGGGACCGAACACCTCCTCCTGGGATTGGTCAAGGAAGAGAACGGTGTAGCCGTCAAAGTCCTGCGAGAACTGGGCGTGGAACCGGAGCAAATCATTCGAGCCGTAGAACGCACGGTGGGCTTTGGGGAACGCCGTCCCATGGGAAAACCCACCCTTGCACCGCGCACGAAACGGGTCATTGAACTGGCCGTCGAAGAAGCGCGCCTGATGGGACATCATTACATCGGCACCGAGCATCTCCTATTGGGCCTGGTGCGGGAAGGCGAAGGAGTGGCGGTGAACGTCCTGCGCTCCCTGGGCATCAGCCTTGAGCGCGTGCGCCATCAGACCGCGCGCAGCTTGCTTCAAAGCCAAGTCGAAATGAAACAACGGGCCAAGGAACGTAAAAAGATGCCCCTCGTCGAGCAACTCGGGGTAGATCTCACGCAACTGGCCGAAGAGGGGAAACTGGATCCGGTGATCGGCCGGGAAAAGGAGATCGAACGGGTCATCCAAATCCTCTCACGTCGGACCAAGAACAACCCGGCGCTGATCGGCGAACCCGGAGTAGGCAAAACGGCCATCGTTGAAGGACTCGCTCAACGGATTGTCCAGGGAGATGTCCCGGAAAGTCTAATGGACAAGCGGCTGGTCATGTTGGATGTGGGCTCCCTGGTCGCGGGGACGATGTATCGCGGCCAATTCGAAGAGCGCATGAAAAAAGTTATCGAGGAAATCATCAACGCAGAAGCCATCCTCTTTATCGACGAATTGCACATGCTCGTAGGAGCCGGAGCAGCCGGCAGCGCGGTAGACGCGGCCAACATCCTCAAGCCCGCATTGGCCCGAGGAGAACTTCAAGTCATCGGGGCCACCACGCTGGATGAATACCGCAAGTACATAGAAGGAGATGCCGCGTTAGAACGCCGGTTCCAGCCCATCATCGTCGAAGAGCCCACCATTGAGGACACCATCGAAATCTTGCGGGGCATCCGATCCCGGTATGAAGATCACCACAAATTGGAGATCACCGACGAAGCGCTTCGGGCTGCCGCTCACCTTTCTGCTCGCTACGTGCCCGACCGCTATCTGCCTGATAAGGCCATAGACCTCATCGACGAGGCAGCCAGTCGTGTGCGTATGTACAAAGCGCCACTGGCCATCAGCCTGCGAGAAGTGTATGCCCAACTGCGGGAACTCCAACGACAAAAAGAAGAAGCGCTCCACAAGCAGGAGTATAACAGCGCCATCGAACTCCGCCAGCGCGAAATGGACTTGCACCAAAAGTTAGAGCAACTGCGAGCCGGATGGGATGATCCCA
>Ga0256833_1001415_pt1 | contig 17781 bp, 14 predicted proteins | sample 356284metaG_FD_190535 | JGI IMG/M metagenome (GOLD analysis project Ga0256833, IMG submission 190535) | Hydrothermal vent microbial communities from Mid Atlantic Ridge, Atlantic Ocean - 356-284 | ecosystem: Environmental > Aquatic > Marine > Hydrothermal vents | place: Atlantic Ocean: Mid... | reverse complement strand
CTATTTCTCATGAAGTGAGACGTAATAGTTATTCTATTGCGCCGATCTTCGTGGAAAATATCGGCAGATTTGGCAAGCTAAAAATAATTGGACTTGATCAGGGTTTCCATATGAGAGGAGGCTATCTAATGAAAAAAAACACTCTTACTAAGCGAACCAAACAAAGCCTAAGCACTTATTTTATTTCTGATCTGCATCTTCACCCCTCTCATCCCCATCTCTTCAAACTCTTCAACGACTTTATTAATGATATAAAAGATAAAGCTGAAGCACTCTATATTCTCGGTGATCTTTTTGAATTCTGGATTGGCGATGACATTATCGACAAACCTGCAGGCAAGCCCTATCTACCTATTTTGGATGGATTAAAATCACTCGCTGATTCTGGCACACATATCTATTTCATACAGGGTAATCGTGATTTTCTTGCTAAAGAGAAGTTTGCCAAACGTATTGGAGCAACACTTTTGCCTGACCATGAAACCATAGACCTTTATGGAATACCCACTCTTATTATGCATGGCGATACGCTTTGTACGGATGATAAGAACTATCAGCGAATGCGTTTCTTATTGCGTACTAAACTCGTGCAAAAAATATATTTATTACAAAGCACTGAGAAGCGGCAACGTATAGCCAATAAAACTCGCAATATTACCCAGAATGAAACAAATAAAAAATCACTCATGATTCTCGATGTAAATCAGCAACAGGTAGAAAAAGTGATAAAAAGGGGGGGGATGGGTTTATTAATACATGGGCATACACATCGACCTGCGGAACACGAGTTCCAGCTAGATGGAAAGACAGTGAAGCGAATTGTATTAGGTGATTGGCGGGATAAGGCTTGTTTTCTTGAAGTGAGCCAATCTGCTATGAAAATGGTATTTTAAATCTGAATTACCTGAATCCGTGAGTCCAATGCGGATAGCAGGGGATAAGCTATTGGTTTAGCACGGGATTTAAAAAATCTTAGCTTCACCCTTAGGTTAAGCGGGTATTTTTAAACCCGTGATGAATCAATAGCTTATTCACTGTGCCGTAGTGGACCCATGGATTCAGTAATTAGTAAAATCACTACGAATTCAGCTTAAGCAAAGCTTTAGTAAATTTCTCAGCATCAAATTCTTGCAAATCATCAATGGACTCACCCACACCAATAAAGCGCACAGGAATGCCGATTTGTTCGGCAATCGCAAATAAAATACCGCCCTTTGCCGTACCATCAAGCTTTGTCACCGATATACCCGTTAGCCCCAGCGCGCTATTAAATTCTTTGGCCTGAGCCAGTGCATTTTGACCAATGCTAGCATCAACAATTAGCATAATTTCGTGAGGCGCATCCACATCTATTTTTTGCATCACACGTTTGACTTTTTTTAGCTCTTCCATAAGATTGCTTTGGGTATGCAAACGACCTGCGGTATCTGCTAACAAAACATCAATATTTTTTGCTTTGGCTGATTCCATTGCATCATAGATAACCGAAGCTGTATCTGCCCCTGTGCCTTGAGCAATTACAGGAATATTATTGCGCTTACCCCAAACTTGCAGTTGCTCTACAGCCGCAGCACGAAAGGTATCACCTGCTGCCAACATGACTGATTTACCATCATTTTGGAATTTTTTTGCCAATTTTCCTATAGTTGTGGTTTTACCCGCACCATTTATACCAACCAGTAGAATAACTGTTGGTTTATGCTCTGGTTTAATCTCCAAAGGTATGGCTACTGGTTGTAGTATCTTGGTCATTTCGTCATTAAGTGCCGTCATTAAGGCATCCGTATTATTCAGCTCGGAGCGTGAAATACGTTGTGTTAAATCTGCAATAATACGCTGTGTGGCTTCCATGCCAACATCTGCCATTAATAGGCGGGTTTCCAGCTCCTCGAGTGCATCATCATCAATTTTCTTCTCGCCTAAAACGAGGTTCTCCATGCCTTCTGTAAGCGCATTACCCGTTTTTGACAATCCAGAACGTAGACGTTGAAACAAGCCTTTTTTAGGGGCTTCTTCTGTATTTTCTTGAGAATTATCTTCAGCATTAATTTCAGTATTGGCTTCTGTATTGGCTTCTGTATTGCCAATATTTAATTCTTCAGTTTGTTTTTTTTGCTTGAATAGCTTAAACATCGTATATACTTGTTTCTTATGTGAGGATTAGAAAAGGTAAAAATAATGATCACCAGTTTAACATCAGAGAGGCTGGCGCGTGCCAGTTTTTTGTTTATACTCATTATGGGGCTTTCTGGATTGTTTTCCAGTCTTGCCACCGCAAAAGCAGAGAACAACACCAGCAACACTACTAACAGCGATAACAATAAGGTGCATGAGTACCAGCTTAAAAATGGCATGAAAATCTTAGTCAAGCAGGATAAACGTGCGCCTGTTGCCGTAATTCAAGTCTGGTATCGAATTGGCACCAGCTATGAACACGAAGGTATTACGGGGCTTTCACATTTGCTAGAACACATGATGTTCAAAGGCACAAAAAAGTATGCCTCTGGTGAATTTGAGAAAATGGTTTCTGCCATAGGCGCTAGAAACAACGCTTTTACCTCGCAAGATTACACGGCTTATTACGAAGTGCTGGCAAGTGACAAGCTTGAAACTGCCATTGAAATTGAAGCAGATCGTATGCGTAATCTGCTCTTTGACCCTAAAGAATTTGCTAAAGAACTTGAGGTAGTAAAGGAAGAACGCCGTTTACGCACTGATGACAAACCTAGCTCACTGACTCGTGAACAGTTTAATGCTGTTGCTTTCTTAAACAGCCCTTACCGTGCGCCAGTAATAGGCTGGATGGTTGACCTTGAAAATATGAAAGTTGAAGATGCACACGCTTGGTATAAAAAGTGGTACACACCAAATAATGCAACCCTAGTGGTTGTTGGTGATGTTGACCCTGAGAAAATCCACGACTGGGCGCAAAAATATTTTGGAGTCTATGAAAGCAACCCATTACCCGTTGTAAAAGTTCGCACTGAGGTGGAGCAACGAGGCATTCGTCATATCACTATGAAGCTTCCTGCTAAACTGGCAAGTTTACGCATGGGCTTTAAAGTACCTGCCATGATCACCGCAAAACAAGGCAAAGTACCCAAGTGGGAGCCTTATGCACTGGAAGTTCTCGCGAATATTCTGGATGGTGGTAATAGTGCCCGTTTTTCCAAAAATCTGATACGAGGTAAAGAAATTGCCGCCTCAGCTGGTGCAGGATATTATGGCTATGGTCGCCTCTCTAATCTATTTATTATCACTGGAATCCCATCAAAAGATGTTACTATAGCTGATTTACAAAAAGCACTTTTGCACGAAGTTGAAGTTCTTAAAACCGAACTGGTTAGCGAAACAGAACTCAAGCGCGTTAAAGCACAGGTTGTTGCAGGAGAAGTATTTGAACGCGACTCAATTGAACACATGGCAACACTACTTGGCTCATTAGAATCTGTCGGATTGGGCCATAAGTATATGGATGAGTATGTGCCTGGTGTACTTGCCGTTACTGCTGAACAAATTCGTGAGGTAGCAAAGAAATATTTGCTTGAAGATCAACTCACTGTTGCTGAGCTAATACCTCAATCGCTGGATCAAAAAAAGCCAGCAACAACTAAAAATATTAAAAAATAGGGGGGGATGGGTATATGAATATTTCAATGCAATCATTAATGCAGTCATTTACAAAAGTATTGGCAGGACTACTGCTTTTAATACCACAATTATCTACTGCCGCTCCTAAGATTGAAAATTGGGTAACAGAATCTGGCTTACAGGTCTATTTTGTACACGTAGCTGAGCTACCCATGCTGGATGCACGTCTAACCTTTGCCGCAGGTAGTGCGCACGATGGTAAAAAAGTTGGCATAGCCAGCATGACCACTGCCATGTTAGACAAAGGTGCGGCTGGTCTTAATGCCGACCAGATAGCCGAGGCGTTTGAATCGGTAGGCGCGGAGTTTTCCACAGGATCAGCACGCGATATGGCTTGGATTAGCCTACGCACAGTGACTCTCCCTGAACAGCTGACCCCTGCCCTATCAACTTGGCAAAAAATTATTGCTAGCCCTGATTTTCCTGATACTGATTTCTCACGATTAAAAAAGCAGGCTTTGATTGGTTTAGAAGCCGAAAAGCAAAGCCCTGCGGCTATTGCTAGTAAAGCCTTTTATAAACACCTCTACCATGATCATCCTTATGCGCAACCTCAAAATGGCACGGAAGCAAGCATCGAAGCCATGACGATTGAGGACATCAAAGCTTATTACAAACAATTCTTTGTCGTAAAAAATGCACAGCTCGCACTCGTTGGTTCAATTAACCGTAAAGACGCTGAAAAACTTGCCATCAGTATTGCTAAAGCATTAATGAGCAACGACAAAGGCGTAGGTGAAAAAGCCCCCGAAGTGCCTGAAGTACAACCATTGAAGCAGGCAAAAGTGGTACATATCCCATACCCATCAAAACAAGCGCACATTATGATTGGTCAACCAGGTGATAAACGTGGAGATAAAGATTATTTTTCGCTATACCTTGGCAATCATGGCTTGGGTGGCAGTGGTTTCACTTCACGTCTAATGAAAGAAGTACGTGTTAAGCGTGGCTTGGCATATAGTGTTTATAGCTATTTTATTCCTATGCAAGAAAATGGACCCTTTATGCTGGGCTTGCAAACCAAGCTTTCTCAAACCGATGAAGCATTGCAAGTTGTTCGTGATGTATTGACCAAATTCCAAAAAGAAGGGCCATCAGAAGAAGATTTAAAAGCCTCCAAACTCAATATCACAGGAGGTTTTCCACTTCGCACAGCAAGTAACGATGATATTATTGGCTATCTTGCCATGATAGGTTTTTATGGCTTGCCGCTGGATTATTTAGACACTTTCACCAACACCATCAATAACATTAGCAGAGATGAAGTTATGGATGCCTTTAAGCGTCGCGTTCATCCAGATAAAATGCTCACCATTATTGTCGGTGGTGAAGCAAAAGACAAAAAAGACGAGACAGCAAGTGGTCAGAAAAGTGACGAAGAAAAGAAAACCACAGAGAAAAAATAATGTCTCAAATACGCTAAGAATCATAGGTGGTGATTGGCGTAGTCGCAAGCTGACCTTTGTTGATGCTGTGGGTCTTCGACCCACACCAGATCGAATTCGTGAGACATTATTCAACTGGTTACAGGGAAAAGTTCATGGCTCGCGTTGCCTAGACTTGTTTGCTGGTAGCGGAGCACTGGGTTTAGAAGCTCTTTCAAGAGGAGCAAGTGAAGTTGTTTTTGTCGAAAAAAATAAAAATGTAGCCACACAATTAAAACACAATTTAGAAATACTCAGTGCAAACGCCGATGTCCATCAATGTGATGCATTACTTTACCTCAATCAACCAACCCAAGCCTTTGATATTATCTTTCTCGACCCACCTTATCGACAAGAGCTATTACAAAAAGCACTAGAACAAATCAATCAACAAAAACTACTACACAAACATTCTTTAATTTACTTAGAACACGAAGCCGAGAGCCACCTAGATTGGCAAACTTTTGGCTTTCAAGTCATCAAACAAAGCCAAGCTGGGCAGGTGAATTGCTTTCTTCTGGAGACTATCTGAGAACTAGTATTCCATCAATATTGGCTTGATGGAATACTAAATAATTTACTAAGAAAGAAATTTAATATCGCCAATGAGCCATATATAAAACCAGTATATCCAGTTCTTGCCGAAACATTTCTATATCCTGAATCCGTGAGGCTACTACGGCATGATGAACAAGTTATTGATTCCACTGCGGTTTAAAAAATACCCGCTTAACCTATGGGTGAAGCTAAGATTTAGTGAGCTTCCCATCTGCGCTAGCAGATGGTGAACTCAATTATGTAGAGCTTTTTAATTCCACTGTGAAACCAATACCTTATCTCTCATATCCGCATTAACCTCACGGATTCAGGTATATGCTAATAACTGTAATATATACATATTACCCATCCCCCCCCTTTTTTATATTTTTTTAAAAGATTTCAGTTGCTCTAGTGACAAGCCTTCTAGCTCTAGCAATGAATCCAGTCGATGCCGCTGGATACTTATATCTATCAGGTATTCTCCTTTTTCTGAGATGGTTTCACTAATAACTGCATCATCCTCATAAAACTGTGCACGAAGACGGGCAAGAGCGGGGGGCAAACATAGGTCTCCCCTGTAAATATTTTTTGAAAAAACACATGCTAGCTTTTCATACAAAATATCTAAGCCTTCTCCTGTTAAGGATGATAACCAAATTCTTGCGGGTAGTTCATTATGCTCTTCATCAATATGAGCCGTTTGTTCGGTCAGATCAATTTTATTCATTACTTCAATTTGAGGTACATTTTCAGCACCTAGCTCATGAATCACATTATTAACTTGCTCCCTGTAAAAATCACGTTGCTCATCATTGCTATCAATCACATGTAAAATCAGGTCTGCTTCGATGGTTTCTTGTAAAGTCGCACGAAAAGCTGCTACTAGATCATGAGGCAAATCACGCACAAAGCCAACAGTATCAACTAAAACGATTGATTGTTGATCTGGTAGCTTCACTCGGCGCAAAGTAGGGTCTAGTGTCGCAAAAAGCTGATCAGCCGCATAAACTTCTGACCCTGTAATCTTATTGAATAATGTTGATTTTCCTGCATTGGTATAACCAACCAGTGAAACTGTAGGGATTTCTGTTTTTTGTCGAAGTTGCCTGCCCTGTTCACGTTGCTTGCTAACTTTTTCTAAACGTTTGTTGATTTGTTTAATACGAACATTCAACAAACGACGGTCAGTTTCCAACTGTGTTTCTCCAGGACCGCGCATACCGATACCACCTTTTTGCCGTTCAAGGTGTGTCCAACCACGCACTAAACGTGTAGACATATGTTTTAGCTGAGCTAATTCAACCTGTAACTTGCCTTCATGTGATTTAGCGCGTTGCGCAAAGATATCAAGAATAAGAGCTGTACGATCAAGTACACGGCACTCAATTTGCTTTTCAAGGTTTCGTTCTTGGGCGGGGGAAAGCGCATGATCAAATATGACAACATCTGCATCAGATTGGATTACTGCTGTTTTAATTTCTTCTACTTTTCCTGATCCGACAAAGTAGCGTGGGTCAGGAGAATACCTTGACCCTGTTATTAGGGTTGAACTTATTGCACCTGCCGATCTTACAAGTTCTTTGAATTCTCGCTTATCCAGAACTTCATTATTTTTTCCAAAATTAATCTGCACTAATACAGCGCACTCAATCAGAGTCTCACCCTGACTGAGCTTATCAAATAATTCCAATTGTCTGCTCCCCTAAATTCAATTTAGAGAAGCTCTTCTCTAAACTTAATCTTCGTCTTCAATAGTAAGCTTGATAGGTCGCGCTGGAACAATGGTAGATATAGCATGCTTGTAAACTAATTGGCTTACAGTGCTACCTAAAAGTACGACGAATTGATCAAACGACTCGACGTGACCTTGTAGTTTAATACCATTGACAAGGTAAATTGCGACGGGTATCCGCTCTTTTCTTAAAGCGTTTAGGAAGGGTTCTTGTAGCATATGCCCTTTTGACATGGTGTACTCCTAATTTATTATTGGGTTGTGGTTATTAATATTTTATTTACTTGAGCAAGTTGGGGGTTACGCTCTATTGCATCCTTGCATTAGTGAATAATAACAGGTTTACAGAAAAAGTAAAAAAGCAATTGACTGTCAAGTGATCAGGGGTAGCTTTTCCAGACTAATAGTATTTAACCACTTATTAGGATCTAGCACTACTACAACATGATACCGTTTTTGGGCTCGCTCGAAGGGGGAACCTAATGCTATTGGAGTACTATGCTCTAAATTGCTTCATCTAAAAATTTTTCAACATCCATGAGGATTTTTGATAAATCATATTCTTTTGCATTATAAGAATTAATGTTTTTTTCAGAGCGCATCCAAGTCATTTGTCTTTTAGCTAACTGTCGTGTTGCAATAATAGCAAGTTCTGTCATTTCAGCATAAGTAGTTTTACCCTCTAAATATTCCCAAACCTGCCGATAACCAACGGAACGCATTGCGGGTAAATCAGAACTTAGATCGCCTCTACTATATAAGGATTGAACCTCTTCAATTAAACCATTATCCAGCATTTGTTTGAAACGAACTGCAGCCAATTCTCTTATCCATTCTCTGCTTTCAGGTATTAATGCTATCTTCATAAGCCTATACGGCAATGCATCCTTTTGAGCTTCTTTTTGATGTACAGTAAGTGCTTTCCCTGTAAGTTCATAAACCTCCAAAGCACGCTGAATCCGCTGTTTATCATTCGGATGAATTCTCTGTGCTGATACTGGATCTACCTCTTTTAATCTATCATGAAGATATGCCCAACCATTTTGATTGGCTTGCTCTAATAGCTTTTCCCGAATCAAGTGATTTGCCGATGGCAGTTTAGCCAATCCATACTCCAAAGCTCGAAAATACAGCATTGTTCCACCGACAAGAACAGGAATTTTTCCATTTGCTGTTATTTCCTGCATTTCTCTTAGTGCATCTTTACGAAATTCAGCAGCTGAATAAGGTTTTGATGGATCAAGAAAGCTAATTAAGCGATGTGGAGCCAGTCGTAATTCTTCTTCAGTCGGCTTAGCAGTTCCTACATTCATTCCCTTGTAGACTAATGCCGAATCTACACTTATTAACTCTAGTGGAAAATACTCTTTTAATTTTATTGCTAAACTAGTTTTTCCTGAGGCAGTTGGACCAATGATAAAAATTGCTGAAGGTTTATTTTTAAGCATATCGAATTATATATTTTCAGAAACAAAAAAGCCGCAACTAAGTGCGGCTTTTTTTAACTCATTAAGACATGAGTAATAACAAATTCATAAAGAACTTGTTTTACATTACACCAAGCTTTTCTAAAACATCTATTGTTAACCCACCAGTAGGCAAGCCATTTTGTCTTTGGTATTTTTCTACTGCAATCATTGTTCCACGACCTATTGCCCCATCAATTGGACCTCTATAAACACCTGCATCTTTTAGTGCTTGCTGGATACGCTTATTAATATCTGGACCCATATTGGTTTTACATAGAACTCTACGCCACTCTAAACGCTCATCTGATATTTTTGAACGCTTCTCAACTGTTTTAAATTCGGCTGGAATTTTAGTTCTGATTTCTTCTGCTTCAGTTGCCACATTTGCAACTTTAACTAATTTTGTTAAAGCTTCTACTTTTTCTTCAACTGTCGAAGCTGCGGTATCAACAACTAGCTTTTTGATTTTAGCAAATTTTGCAGGAATTTCTTTTAAACAAATTTGATTACCAGTGTATCTGCCATCACCCGTAACACCTGCTTTTCTCCATGTAAAAAGAGGATCCGATATTTTCTTTGTTATAGTAACTTTCTTGTATTCTGCGGGTATTTTAATCTTATCAACAGTAGCATCACTGACTAATTTACTAACTTTTATTGCTTTCGTTTTTGCTGGAACTTCAACTAAATCAATAGTAGGTTCACTTTTCAATACTGTCTTTTTAATAATTTTGTATTTAGCGGGAACCTGAATCAAACACATGATTTCGCCAGTAGAATTATCAATCTTTGAAATTGGTCCTTCACCTTTTTTCCAAATTGCCTTTGCGGGTTCTATTTCAATTTTCTCTTCAATAACTTCATATTCAGCAGGTTTATATATTTTTTTCTTGCTTGCTTGCTTGATTGTTACAACTTCTTCAACTTCTTCAAACTGTGCAGGAGTAATTTTAATGTCTTCTGACTCTTCTTTAACCAATACTTCTTTCTGAGTCTGTTCAAACTTTGCAGCAACAAAATACTCTTTAAAACATTCATTTACATTCGCATTTTCAATATCCACACCATTTGTTTTAGCTGCTGCTAACAAAGCTGGACTAGCTGGAATTCCTTTTCTACTTAGATCAGTTACCCAATTTGTTGCAGCTGGAGATATTTCCACTTCTTCTATTTCTTGGCGAAACTTAGTTGGTATAACTTTTATCTTTGTAAAACCCTCTTTCTTTACTATGGGCTTTTCAGCCACATCAAAAGTTGCTGGCTTTACTTCAACTTTTTCTGACTCAGGCTTCACCATGACCTTTTCTGTTCTCACTTCATATTTTGCAGGAACAATAACCTTTGCATAACATTCACCAGGTTTTGCATCAGGCAAAGTGTGGGTCGCATCAATTCGATTAGGATTCTCGTGTGATGCAGCTATCGCTTGCGTAGTTGGTAGTAATAATGCCAAAACGGCTACTGAGGCAAAACTTTTAATAAACATTTGAACTCCTTTATAATTTTCTGATATTACACTATGTTAAACACAGTATAACTTTATTCTAGATATAAATATCTAGAATATTGTATTGCATACGCCTAGGATAATTCATTCTATTCAGATGAGCAACTTCTTCTCTATTTAAATCATATAAATGAATGCTTTGTAACTCTATTAGTAATAACAGTAGCTTGTTGGATGAGCCTTTCTAGTACTTCATCAATATTGATTTGATGGAGTAGGCTATCTTAGATACTTGAGCTGATAGCCCAAACACAAAGTGACATCAAGGCTCCAGGAAAAATCCCAAGAGCAATGACAGAAAGTCCATTAATACTTAATAACAGGCTAAAATCCCACTGACTTTTTACATTTGTCAGTGAATTATTAACTTCATCTGGCTTATCAAAATACATGAGCTTTATCGCTCGTAAATAATAATAAGCACCGATTACAGACATCACCACCGAGAAAACAGCTAACCAAATAATATTTGCATTCACAACTGCTTGTATAACCGAGAGTTTTGCATAAAATCCCACTGTTGGCGGAACTCCCGCCATTGAGAATAAAAATAGCATCATCATAAATGCCGACCAAGGACTACGCGAGCTAAGACCCTTTAAATCAGATAATTGGTCTGCTTCATGACCTTTTCGGCTTAGTAAAATAACAACTGCAAAACCACCCGTTGCTATAATTGCATAAGTAATAATATAAAACATCGATGCAGAATAGCCTGTTTGAGTACCAGCTAAGATACCCATTAAAACAAATCCCATATGTGAAATTGTTGAATATGCTAGCATCCGCTTTATATTAGTTTGAGCAATGGCAATGATATTTCCAGCCAATAAAGATAGTGCCGCCAAAATAGCTAAAATTTGCTGCCATCCTTGCACTAAGTCGCCTAAGCCCTCAACAAGCAAGCGAATAATCATAGCAAAAGCTGCTATTTTGGGTGCTGCTCCCAAAAACATGGTGACCGATGTGGGAGCTCCATCATAAACATCAGGAACCCACACGTGAAACGGAACCACGCCCAGTTTAAAACCTAAACCGACTATAATAAATGAAAGCCCTAACAATAAACCGATATTATCCATTACTTGATTGGATGCCATAAATCTGCCTATATGCTCTAAGTGTAAACTACCACTTACCCCGTAGATCATCGACATTCCATAAAGCAACATACCTGATGCTATTGCCCCTAGTACAAAATATTTCATTGCGGCTTCAGAAGCTCTACCATCATCACGCCTAAAGGCAACCATTGCATACATTGACAAGGATAATAGTTCCAGACCCAAATAGATAAGTAACATGGTTTGAGCTGACACCATGATCATCATACCTAGTACTGCAAAGAGCCCTAAGGTAAAGTATTCGCCCTTATACATATCACGAGAGCACAAATAATCTCTCGAATAAACAAATACCCCTATAGTGATAATAATAATCGTAAGCTTTAAAATTCGAGCCATTGGATCAAGCACAAACATCTCACTAAAAGTTGTTACTTTCTCTGCACTTGATAATTGCAATGATTCAAAAAATGGGAAGCCCGTAAAACTTGCTAAAACCAATAAGGCTGTAATTATTAAAACGACTTGTGCAAGAAGATAGCTGATAAAGCGCTGTGAATCCTTCAAAAACAGATCAACTAATAGCACTAAGCATGTGCCTGCCAATAGATATATTTCTGGCAGTGCTGGTAAAAAGTCTGGCACCGCAAATTGCATCGGTATTAATGTGAAGTTCTGCATATTAATTTACCAATTTACTTGTTGTAGCCTGTTCTATCACATGTACTAATGAATCATTCATCACATGTACTAACGGCTCTGGCCATAATCCTAAAACGAGTACAAAAATGGCTAAAATGCCAAGAATTAACGTTTCGCGTTTATTAATATCAATGAGAGTAGCTACCTTTGGATTCGTTACTGCACCAAAAATTACACGTTTTACTAACCACAAGGTATAAGCTGCACCAATAATCAAAGTTGTTGTTGCAAGAAAAGCTATCCAGAAATTTGCTTTGAAGCTCGTGAGAATAACCATAAACTCCCCAACAAATCCTGATGTTCCTGGCAAGCCAGTATTTGCCATTGCAAATAAAACAAATAATGCTGCAAACTTAGGCATACGATTTGAAACACCACCATAAGCTGTGATTTCACGAGTATGCATACGATCATATAAAACACCGATACATAAGAACATAGCACCTGAAATAAATCCATGTGACATCATTTGTACCATGCCACCTTGGAGTCCTAACAGCGTCCCTTCGCTACTACCTGTATTTGCAACAATTGGAAACAGAACAAAGAAGCCTAGTGTTACGAAACCCATGTGTGCAATAGAAGAATATGCAACCAGCTTCTTCATATCACTTTGTACTAAGGCGATAAAGCCAATATAGACAATAGCTGTTAAAGACATAAATATCACTAACCATGCTAACTCACTAGATGCATCAGGAACCATTGGCAATGAAAAACGCAAGAATCCATAACCACCAATTTTCAACATAACTGCTGCTAATATTACTGAACCACCAGTAGGAGCTTGCACATGAGCATCTGGCAACCAAGTATGCACTGGCCACATTGGAACTTTAACCCCAAATGCCACCAAAAATGATAAAAATATCAATATTTGTGCCGTCATACTCAGTTTGACACTCTGCAAATCAGTAATTGCAAAACTACCTGCCTGATTGTACATATAAATCAAACTAACCAGCATGAATACTGAACCAAAGAAGGTATACAGGAAAAACTTTATAGTTGCGTAAATTCGATTATCACCACCCCAAATACCAATAACGATAAACATCGGTATTAACATGGCTTCAAAGAACACATAAAACAGAATGGAATCCTGTGCGGCAAACACCCCATTGATAACACCTTCCATAATTAAGAAGGCAGCCATATATTGTGCTGGCTTATGCTTAATAACTTCCCAACCTGCCAAAACTATTAATACAGTTGTCAGTGTATTTAATAGAATTAGTGGCATTGATATGCCATCTACACCCAGATGATAATTAATTTTGAAGGACTCAATCCATGGCATAAACTCCACAAACTGCATCTGATAACCTTCGGGATTAAAACCTGTCCAAAGCAATAGACTGATAAAAAATGTTACTGCGCTTACCAATAATGCAACTGGACGTGCACCCAAGGTATCACCGCTAAACAAGGTAACAATGCCACCAATAATTGGTAGCCAAATTAGGACACTTAACAAATAACCATCAAACATATTTCGCCCCAAAAACTAACCATGACATAATTGCCAGCACACCTAGAATGATTGAAAACGCATAGTGATATAAATAACCTGTTTGAATGTGTCTCACAACAGATGAAAACCAGCCAGTTATTTTTGCTGAGCCATTAACCATCAAGCCATCAATCAAGAAGCGGTCACCTGCTGCCCATAAACCTTTACCAAGAACCAGCGCACCACCTGCGAATACAGCCATATTAAACTCATCAGCAAAATACTTTTTGTCTAACAAAGTATGAACCCAGCGAAGCTTGTCATATCCAAATTGTGCAATACTTGGCTTTTTAAGATAAATAAACCATGCACTAGCTACACCAGCCATCGCTAACCAGAATGGTGGTGACATCAATCCATGCATAACAAAGGTCAAGAGATTAAGAAAACCACTTTCGCTTGCATGATAATGATGTGAAATTGTTTCAATGACTGGATGCTCTTCACTAAAATGAATAACCCCTTTAAAATAATCACCGACCACCATAGGATATAAGAAATAACCCGATACCACAGCAGGGACAGCCAAGGCAATAAGCGGCCATGTCACTACATTTGCTGGTTCATGCAAATGTTCTTTTGTGTGTGCATCCATTCGTTCTTCACCATGAAATACCAAAAAGAACATACGGAAACTATAAAATGCAGTAATAAATACACCCAACAGAACCATCCAGTAGGCATAATGAGCACCAAAAATATCAGCTTCATGCACTGATTCGATAATCAAGTCTTTTGAGAAAAAACCTGAGAAGAAGGGAAAACCAATTAATGCTAATGAACCAATCAACGATGTCCAATAAGTGATTGGCATATATTTTTTAAGACCACCCATTTTACGAATATCTTGTTCATGGTGCATTGCTATGATTACTGAACCCGCAGCCAAAAATAGTAATGCTTTAAAGAAAGCATGAGTCATTAAGTGGAATACAGCAGAACTATAAGCTGATGCACCCAACGCAACTGTCATATAGCCAAGCTGTGATAATGTTGAATATGCCACTACGCGCTTAATGTCATTTTGAACTATTCCGATCATACCCATAAAGAATGCTGTGGTTGCACCAACAATCAAAATCATACTCAATGCAGTATCTGATAATTCAAAAATGGGAGACATACGTGAAACCATAAAGATTCCCGCTGTTACCATAGTAGCAGCATGAATTAATGCAGAAATTGGGGTTGGACCTTCCATTGAGTCAGGCAACCAAACATGTAAAGGCACTTGTGCTGATTTTCCCATTGCACCAATAAATAAACAGATAGCAATAATACTAACCAGCAACCACTCTTGCCCAGGGATTATTTGTAACGTGATATGTTCAATATTAGGCAGACGTTCAAAAACCTCTTTATAATCAACCGAACCAGTATAAGTCCAGATCGCTGCTATACCGAGTAAAAAGCCAAAATCTCCAACACGATTAACCAAGAAGGCTTTCATATTAGCAAAGATTGCTGTATCTCGTGTTGACCAAAAACCAATCAATAAATATGAAACTAACCCAACTGCTTCCCAGCCGAAGAATAACTGCATAAAGTTATTCGACATAACCAGCATAAGCATAGAGAAAGTAAATAATGAAATATATGAGAAGAATCGCTGATAACTGTTATCACCACCACGACTATCTTCAGGCCAATTGTGTTTATCATCTTCCATATAACCAATGGTATAAACATGAACCATCAGGGAAACAAAAGTTACAACAACCATCATCATCGTTGTTAGGCGATCAATCATAAAACCAACATCAAAGCTGGTATCACCTACTTTAGCCCAAGTATAAACAGAGCCATTAAAATAAGTATCATCGAAGAGAACCACAATAGAAAGAAGACAAGATATGCCCACACCCAGAAGCGTAACTGTGTGTGCTCCTTTGCGTCCAATTATACTGCCAAATAAACCAGCAATAATAGAACCTATTAGAGCAGAAAGAGGAATCGCTATATAGATCGCTTGCATAGACCGATTACCCCTTTATCTCATCAAGTTCTTCAACATTAATCGTCCGACGATTACGGAACACCGTCACCAAAATAGCCAAGCCAATTGCAGCTTCTGCTGCTGCAACTGTTAATATAAAGAAAACAAATACCTGCCCTGCAACATCACCCAAATAGTGTGAAAATGCAATAAAGTTCAAGTTCACCGCTAATAACATAAGCTCGATACACATGAGCAAAATAATCATATTTTTTCGGTTAAGAAAGATACCTGCCACACTAATGGAAAACAACAAGGCACTCACAATTAGAAAGTGGGATAATGGAATCATGATTTCTTTTCCTCCGCTTTCATCTTCACAATACGTAGCCGATCATTTCGACGCACACGAACCTGCTTGGATGGATTTTGTTTCTTAACACCCTTGCGACGACGCATTGTTAATACAATTGCAGCAATCATCGCCACGACTAAGATTACCGCAGCAATCTCGAATGGATACATATATTCGGTATACAGCACTTCACCTAATGCTTTTGTATTATCTACACTCAATGGTACTGGTGCGGGTATATCGACCTTGAAGACATCAGAACTCATCACCAAAATCATTTCTACTGCTACTGCTACTGCCACCAAAAGACCGACTGGAAGATAGCGTATAAAACCTTCTTTTAAGGTATCTACTTGAATATCTAGCATCATGATCACAAAAAGGAAAAGCACCATAACAGCACCAACATAGACCAACACTAGAACCACACCAAGAAACTCAGCTTCCAGCAATACCCAAGTTGTAGCACTACTGAAAAATGCCAAGATCAAAAATAAGGCTGAATAAATTGGATTACGCACAGTGACCACTGCAACCGCAGATAAGAGTGTTACTGCTGAAAAGAGGTAAAATATGAACAATTGAAATGTCATTTAATTTCCTAGTGACCTGATTCTATAACTAACGGTTTAACGATAAGGCGCATCAGCGGCTTTTCTTTTTGCAATTTCGGTTTCATGCTTATCACCAAATGCTAATAACTCATCTTTAGTAATGACATGCTTACCGCGCTCTTCAAAATGATATTCAAAAATATGAGTCTCTACAATGGCATCTACTGGACAAGCTTCTTCACAGAATCCACAATAAATACACTTAAAGAAATCTATATCATATTTAGTTGTACGGCGTGTTCCATCTTCACGCTCTTCAAGCTCTATATCAATTGCCAAAGCAGGACAAACAGCTTCACATAACTTACAGGCAATACAACGTTCTTGACCATTAGGGTAACGACGCAGTGCATGATGACCACGAAACCGTGGCGACATCGGTGTTTTCTGCTCTGGATATTGAATGGTAATTTTCCGTTTAAACAGGTATTTACCCGTTACACTCAACCCTTGCAACAATTCAAACAGGGTAAAGGATTTAACAAGATGTGAAATATATCTAAACATCTATATCTCCTCTACAAGAAAAATATGTAAAAACAGGGGGGGATGGGTTTTATAATAATTTATAGCCATGGTTTCCACCCTAATGCAATTGCAACGCCTTCACCAAAGATCCAAACCAAAGTAACAGGGATAAGGATCTTCCAGCCTAGACGCATAATTTGATCATAACGATACCGTGGAAATGTCGCACGAAACCACAGGTAACAGAAGAGGAAGAATAGTGACTTAATAAACAGCCAATGAAAACCATCACCCAGAATAATACCAAGAACTGGAATATCATCCATTGCATGACCAAATGGAGATAACCAACCACCCATAAATAACAATGTTGTTAGGGTTGAGATCAATATCATGCTGGCATATTCAGCAAGGAAAAATAAAGCAAATGCCATGCCCGAATACTCAATATGAAAACCAGCAACGATTTCTGACTCTCCTTCTGCCACATCAAATGGGGCACGATTTGTCTCTGCCACACCCGAAATAAAGTAGACAACTAGCAAACCAAACAAGGGCCATGCAAACCAGTTTTGAATACCACCATCTTGAGCGCGAACAATATCACTTAAATTCAAACTACCTGCTGCCATTAGAACACCGACTAATGCAAAACCCATCGCAATTTCATAAGATACAACCTGAGCACCTACGCGCAGTGAACTTAAAATTGCATATTTAGAATTAGAAGCCCAACCTGCCAAAATAACACCAAATACATCCAGCGAAGTTATTGCTAAAACCAATAGCAAACCTGCATTTACATA
>Ga0256833_1001414_pt1 | contig 17785 bp, 12 predicted proteins | sample 356284metaG_FD_190535 | JGI IMG/M metagenome (GOLD analysis project Ga0256833, IMG submission 190535) | Hydrothermal vent microbial communities from Mid Atlantic Ridge, Atlantic Ocean - 356-284 | ecosystem: Environmental > Aquatic > Marine > Hydrothermal vents | place: Atlantic Ocean: Mid... | reverse complement strand
GTTTCCATGTTTAGTCAGGTTCTTGATCATGGTCTTGCCTCCATGCGGTCTATCATTGTTATAACAATGTATTAACCAAGAGACGAGTTTGTCAACCAGAAGAAATAGAAGCGTCGCCTGAGAAAATTGAAATGGGAAGGAAATCTTGATGATATGAGGCTTTCAAATTGATACTGGTTGATAAGTGTGCTACATAGATAGGATTTGCCGAGTCTGTAATGATCAGGCTAAGCATGGTAGCATATGCAAAAAGGGAACACCCTAAACAGCTGTATCTTCTTACTAGCATTCAGGTCATGTATAATCAGAATAAGCGTGCAGCGCATTAGTAAGAGCAAATACGATCTCTTTTCTCAGTTCCTTAGGCTCCAAAACCTTGACATTTTCACCCCAAGACAATATCCATCTTTTAACCTCAAGCAGATGATTGACCGTCATGGTGAATTCGATGTCTCCATTTTCAATCTCCTTAATCTCCTGAGTTGGATGCCACTGCCGTTCCCTGATATAGTCTGCTACACTGCTTAGAAAAAGGACCTTGACCCTGTATTCCCCTTTGCCCCAATGCACTCCGAACCTGCTTCCAGTAAACTGCCTGAAGTCAAAATCTGGTGGAATTTCAAAAGATTCATGGAGAAGCTCCGCCTGCTGAATCCGGGAAAGGCTGAAGGTTCGGATCTCGTTTCTGAGATGACAGTTACCTACAATATACCAATCTCCTTCATATTTCACTGCATGATAGGGATCCAGCCTTCTGATGGTTGGGCTTCTGCCTGGAACCCTGTACACCATCTGGATAGTCCTGGAATCTTTTAAGCCACGGATAACAGTATCCCATATTGCAGGCACAATAGTTGTGCTGAATGGCGGCAACACTGTGAATTTCTTTTGGGCTACAAGGGCAACTTTTGTCTCATCTTTTAGAGAGCTCTTGATTTTCTGAAAAACTGTCTTGAGATTTTCATAAATGGGGGTCTGGCTATACTGCTCCAAAAGCTTGTCGGCCAGAAACATGGCAAATAGCTCGCCTTCATGCATCATTACAGAGGGCATTAAAAAATTGGGATCACTATAATAGTAGGTAAAACGCCTTTGATCATATTCAATAGGACAATCCAAGTTGAACCGCATAAACTCTATATCACGCTTTATAGTACGAGGAGTAACTTCAATCCCATGCCTCTGTTTTAGATAGTTGCAAATGGTATTGGCATTAGCTCTGACATGTTCTGGTATATCATCATCTACAGGCACTCGTCTTATGGCCTGATCTATATAGACGATTCTTTCCCAAACCCCTCTATATTGATTTTTTCTTTGCCTGTTATTTCCCATAGTTACTCTCCATCTCCGTTTTTTTTCACTTGTTAGAAAAAAAACAAAAGGGGGGGACACATCTATGTCCACCCTCCTCTTTATAGTATCGGCACAACCAAAAAATATGGAGGTGTTGCCGTGAAAAAAATTGTTGCCGATTATTTATCAAACCTGGAGATGGGGCCTGTACAGAATCACAAAAACATGACCATGATTCCGCTACTGCTTCCTGAAAGCGCAATAAGAGAAATAGATATCCTGCTCCTGGATGAGGCAGTTGACAGAGGCCTTCTGGTGATAACAGAAATCGACGAAGCTGGATCAGTACCGGAATTGAAGGCTGATAACCTCTCAGACAAAAAGATCCTCATTCTGGATGGCGAGGAACTGGTTGGGGCAAAGCAGAACAGGATAGTCAACACTACAATTCTGCTGCCCCCCAAGGAAAGTATAATCATACCTGTAAGCTGTGTAGAACAGGGACGCTGGCATCAAAAAACAGAGCAATTCAACACAGAAAAGAGGCTTAGTCCTTCCAAAATGAGACAGAAAAAAAGTTCCAGTGTCTTACACTCTCTGTCCATCTTTGGGGATTTTAGTTCAAACCAGTCTGAAATCTGGGAAGATGTTAGAGAGAGAATCGAGACGACAGGTATCAAGTCAGAAACCATGGAGATGGCAAGTTTTTTCAGGGACAATCAGGATCGCCTTAAAAAGTATCAACAGGGATTCCAATTTGTGGAAGGGCAAACAGGAGCAATCTTCGGCTTAGACGGGAATGCAGCCGGAATAGAATGCCTCTGCTCACCAGACATATTCAAGGCAATAATGCCCAAGCTGATAGAGAGCTATGCAGCTGATGCAATGATCTCCAATGATAGTAAAAAGGTTGTTCCCATGAGCTTGAAAGAGGCTGAATCCTTCCTTGATATGGCGAAAGATGCGCCTTGTAAAGTAAACAGTTCCGTTGGACTTGGAAAAGATATCAGGATCTCATCGAGAAAGGTAATTGGTCACGCCTTAGTGCATGACCAACTGATTTATCATCTGTCTCTGTTCCGAAAGGAAGAGGAAGGCAATAACGGTTCAGGAAGATCAAAGGGTCGTATGCAGAGTATGCGGTCCAGGAGAATACGTCTCATCTAACCTAAATAAAAAGGAGAGTAACTGTTATGAGCCGTTCATCCTATCTTACAGCCAGCAATGAACCGTTGTCAAAATCCATGAAGATGACCGTACTATATCACGAGGATATGAATCTATCTGACTCTGTTTATGAAGAAGCGGTATTGGACCATTCGTGCGGCTTTGAAAGCGGGGAAGATCTTGATTGCCAGCCATTCATCTCTATGGATGAATTTGAAGTGCAGGCTTCCGATTCCGATGCAAAAGAGAACTTTTTTGCCACCCTGGAGAAGGACAATCTTAATTTGTCAGCCACGATCCGAGACTATCATGAAGATGTGGATACAGATGGGACAATACCTCAGGAATATATAGCAGAGCAGAAGGCAGCAACTCTTGCCGCTGAGTTCAATGACAGGGATGGGCTCAAAGAAGTTCTGAGTGAGATATTCATGGATGGATGCCATGGCCAGACCGTAAAGGCGGTCAGGAGGCTACTAAACCAGGGGGCATCGTCAGATGCCCTCTGGCTTGCCTGGCAAACTAGGTTGGTCTGGAGATCATATCCAGAGTTTTCATCTGGCAAAAAACAGTCTTTATCGTGGAATACTGCCTTTAGGATAGCAAACTCTTTTTCCGGTTATCCAGAAATAGAAGAGATCGAGCTGCTTCTCCTGGAGCTGTATGGGATATGGGAGACAAAATCTGTAATCAACCGTGGTTACATATGGTTTCAAGCCTTTATCAACGATCTTTTCCAAAGGTCTTCAGAAGATTGCTGGAATCAGCATCCTATTGTTCCAGACTGGTTTATGCCCGAACATTTCGGTATGGAAACCAGTAGAGGGGCAGAGTGGCAAAATGCTCTTAAGCGGCTTCTCGGATAAGAAATTTCAACAGATAGATAATCTAGATCTTTTATTAAAGGTTTAAGGGCCTAACTGATTTGTTTTCAAAATTTTTTTGTCAGGAGGTATTAATGGAATGGATCACCTTTTACCCTGTCCTGGAGCGTTGATCAGAAGTCACAAGCATAAAAAGATAGGGACGGTAAAAGAGATTGATAGAGGATCTTTGGATGAAAACGTGCTGGTCCAGTGGAATGGTTCCGGAAGATATGAATGGGTCCGAAATACTGATCTAACCACTGCCCTATACAAAGGGGCGCATGTGATCCACATTCCTTCTTCTCCTGCTGGAAGATCACTTGGAGAAGGGATAGTAAAGGGATTTAGAAAAATTGGAGGCAGACAGCAGGTACTTGTGGATTTTTTGGAATCCGGCACCTTGATCTGGTCTCCGTATGAAAACCTGGGTTTTTTGATAGGCATAAAGGAACGTGCCATTTGGAACGCTACAGGCCCTGAAGACAACGGTGAAAGATTCAGGCTTCGAAGCCTGGCCTATGCCATTGAAAAATGGCATGAAAACAGCGGTGCATTTGCCCGAATGGATATCGACCCATTACCCCATCAGATCCATCTGGTTCACAAGATCCTATCTTCAGGGGATCTGAACTGGATGATTGCAGACGATGTGGGTCTGGGAAAGACCATAGAGGTAGGAATGCTTATTTCTGCACTGACAGGCAAGAGCTGTGCAAAACGTATTCTTCTTGTCGTGCCGGCAGGCCTGGTAAATCAGTGGAAGGACGAGCTTCACTTCCGGTTTGGTCTCAGCAATTTTCAGGTCTATGGAGATGATTTCAATATAAATGAAAACTGGCAGTGGAAAATTTATGACCATGTAATCGCCTCAGTGGATCGTCTAAAATCAGATACCCATATCGCTAAATTTTTAGAGGCCCCGCCCTGGGACCTTGTGGTGTTTGATGAGGCACACAGGCTTACAAGGAGCCGCACCGGAAACAAGTTCAAATCCTCTCAGCGTTATCGCCTTGCTGCACGTCTCAGAAAAGAGGCAAGGGCCATCCTTTTGTTAACAGCCACTCCGCATCAAGGAAAAACCGACCGTTTCCAGGCCTTGCTGGAACTGCTCAGGCCGGAATTGAAACAGAAAATCAGACGCATCCATGAAAATCCCGAGATACTATCCCGCATGATAATTCGAAACAGTAAAGCAGATGCAGTTGACCATGAAGGAAATCCTATCTTCAAAAGATGCACTACTTATAAACTTGCACATCATCTTTCACCTGAAGAAAAACAACTGGACAGGGCATTGAGACGCTATTTTTTACAGGGCTATGAAGCTGGTTCAGCAACTGGAAACCAAGGCAGGGCAATCGGTTTTGTAATGACAGTGTACAGGAAACTTGCAACATCCAGTATAGCAGCCATTGAATCCGCCCTGGAACACAGACTCAGAAAGGTTGAAAATCAAGGTCGAAATCACAGTGGCATAGAGGCTGCCAATGTTTTTGAAGATGAGCGTTTTTTCGGTGAAATGGAAGAAAAAATAGAGGTACCATCTACCCAGTTCTTCCAGGGTGAGCGTCAGATGATAGAGAAACTTTTGGGGCAAGCCAGATCTCTCAAGAGCAGCGACAGCAAACTGAAATTTTTATTGGATGAGATAATCCAACCGATACTGAGACAAGACAGCAGTGAGAAGATCGTGGTTTTTACTGAATACCGCTCAACCCAGGCCTGGCTGGCATCGGCCCTGAAAAAAAACTTCGGCCAGGATGCAGTTGCTATCATAAACGGCAGCATGGATCATAAAGAAAGGGCTCAGGCCATAGCTGCGTTTGAGGATCATGCATCTTTTCTAATATCTACTGAGGCAGGTGGTGAAGGAATCAATCTTCACAGAAAGTGCCACATAATGGTCAACTATGATCTTCCATGGAATCCTATGCGCCTGGTTCAACGGATTGGCAGGCTATATCGATATGGTCAGAAGAGGGATGTATTGGTTTTCAATATTCATACCCCAGATGCCCTTGATGGAAAGGTGGTTTCACTTCTATACAGCAGGATAGAGCAGGTGGTTAAGGATCTGTCATCAGTGGCTGATGAATTCAGGCCAGGATTGGAGGCCGAGATCATTGGAGAACTAACGGGATTGCTTGATATTGAAACCATTTTGGCCGAGTCTGCAGGCTCCCGTGAAGAAGGTACACTTCAGCAGATGGATAAAGCCCTGGATCAGGCAAAAACTGCCTTGAAAAAACAGAGAGAGATGTTGGCCTATGCCGCTGGCTACAATCCTGATGAGCTCAAGGATGAGTTTTTTCTGGATCAGCAGCATGTATGGTCTTTTGTCAAGGGAATGCTACCATATTTGCACATAGAAACGGTGGAAACGAAACATAACGGCGACCTTCTTCGCATACGATTGCCTGATGAACTGTCAGAGAAGCTGGGCACGAGGAAAAAACAGATAAACATAACCAGCAACAGAGATCTGGCATCGGGCAGAAGTGATGTTGAATTGATGGATATGGACTCTTCCCTGTTCAAGGTCATGGTAAAGCATGCCAAGCATTATAATTTTGATGGCAGAGTAGCATTGATCAGTTCTGATTCAGATCAATATGCCATCATTACTGCAATGCTCAGATGGCAAAATGAAGAGGGTCGCAGGATGCGTTCGGAATTCGTTGTCTGTTCCGTTGATTCTGATGGCAAGACCTCAATCAATCCGAAAAATTTTAGCAACTGGCTGAGACAACCTGTGGGGACCTGCATTGGAGGCCCCAGCTTAACAAAGGAAGAAATTGAAAAAATCTTATCCAGCGCCTCTATAACTATGGACAAGCGACTGGAATCTGTTGCATCAAATGAACTTCATCCTGAAAATTCGCAGCTGATAGGCTTAGGTGTGGAGGTAGGTCATGATCGGCTTTGATGAGTTTATGGACATATACGACAGGCCTGGCACCATTGTTCTGCTTGAAGGCAAGAGAAAAGTCAAGGAAGAGGAGCAGGAAAAACTGACCGCTTTCGGCAGACAACTTGCTGAATTTTCAGAATATATCATTTTCAGAAGTGGCAATGCCGCTGGTTCTGATGAACTTTTTTCAAAGGGAGTTGCAGAAGTAGATCCTGGAAGATTGCAGGTATTTTCTCCCTATAGAGGACACAGAAAGAGGTATGTCCTGACAGAGGAGATACTATCCTTGGATGACCTGGATATGTCCATGGAACAGGACCTTATTGAATGCAGTCTTGGCAGGGCTGGAATGGCCAAGCTTGTACAGCAGTATCTGGAGGGGAAACGGCATAAATATGCCATGAGAGCTGCCTATATCATTCGGGATTGTATGAAGGTTGTTGGTTCCAATAGCTGCAACATGATGCCGGCCAGTTTTGCCTTTTTCTATGATGATCTGACGAAACCTATGTCAGGCGGCACAGGACATACCATGGAGGTGTGTAAGAGCAGAGGCATTCCTTTTGCCGATCAAAAAATTTGGTTTGACTGGCTCTAAATACCTCAGCAGAGATTAGCAAAATCAGGCTATGTAAAAGGCTTAAATGGAGATGGCATCATACAGAAAGAAGAAGGAGGTTGGCATTATGGCATATAACTACGGAAAGTTGCCTAAATTCAAAAGGGATGAAGGGCATTGTCATTCCGGCCCAGAATGTCCCAATTGCGGTTCGTCAAATGTTGAAGATTACCCTGAAGAAGACCGGATGCATGGACTGGCCATGTTCTGGTTTACAGGCTTCCCTCAGGCCACAATGAACTTCAGGTATGCTTACAGGTGTTTGGATTGTGGATACGAATGGTGATAATTTTGATAACTCCTTTGATCATAGCCATACAGGATAAGTTATTTTTTTCACATAGTTATACCGCATAATGCATTAAAAATAATTCATATATTGAAACAGGAGTAAAAATAAAATGAAAAATTTTGTTATTCTTTCACTGTTGATGTTGTCGTTTTCTAATATCTGCTTTGGTTGGGATGACAGAATCGATATGTCTGATTTTGAGGCGGGTCAGGAGACGTTACGAGCAACAGGACAATATGTTGCACCAATGTCTACATTGGATCCGGATAGAGGTATGCCGACAAATACACTTGATGTTCCAGTTCCTGCTATGACAAATGATGAAATTGACAGAATAACAACACATAATGAGAACTGCGCAATAAGAGAGATAGTACAAGGTAGCAACATATAAATGAAATAATGAATAGAGTAAATCATAATGTTATTATTTATCGTGGAAAAGATGGTAAGAAAAGAGCGATTATACTTAATACACAAACAACTGATTATGGCATCATAAAGTAAATTTAACGCGTATGGTATTCATTTTCATCAAAACTAAACAAGATAATTAAGAAGCAGAAATCCAAGGATTAAAAAAATGAACTAAACAGGAGCTTAAAGAGATGCGTTTCATACATACGGCTGACTGGCACGCAGGAAGGCCTTTTGAGACCATACCAGACGAGGCCAAGCGTGCCTTGGTGCGCAACCAGCGGATCGAGACCATAAGAAGGATCGGCGAGAAAGCCAGGGAACAGGATGCTGGGTTCATTGTGGTTGCCGGAGACGTTTTCGACTCTAACACCCCTGACAGCTCTACGGTTTCTGCCCTTTGCAGTGCTGTCGGCGAGATTGGCCTTCCTGTGATCGCCATTCCAGGCAACCATGATTATGGTGGCCCAGGCTCCATCTATGAACAGGCTTTTTTTCAAAAGGAGGCCCAAAACCTTGCTCCAAACTTGAGGATAATCCTGAAACCAGAGCCGGTTGAGGTAAATGGCGCTGTAATACTGGCCTGCCCATGCCTTTTTGGCAGGAGCAGCATGGAAGCTACTGCCTGGCTGAACAGTAAAGAGCTTACAGCAGGACTTCCAGTAAACAGACCGCGGATCATCCTTGCCCATGGCAGCATATATGATTTTTCAGCAGGTTCTGAGCAGTTCTCCCATGAAGATGAAGCTGGAACCGCCCTCTCTTCTGTCATAGACCTGGATCAGATACCAGAGGACCTGGCAGATTACATCGCCCTTGGTGACTGGCACGGAACAAAGCAGGTACATGAAAAAGCCTGGTATTCAGGGACTCATGAGCCGGACAGGTTTCCAAGGCATCAGAATTACAGCTCTGGAAATGTCCTGTTAGTGGATCTGATTCGTGGCGGAACCCCTACTGTTAAACCGTTAACAGTTGGGGAATTCAGGTGGACACGATTGAGCTTTCACTTTTCATCCGATACAGATATTCAGCAGCTCAATGTCAAAATCAACGAACTTACAGGTGGACAGGTTGGAAAGGATCTCATGAAACTCCTTATTGAGGGATATGCAGGCATGGAAACCATAAAAAAGGTCGGCGAGTTTCTTGAGACACTCAAGGCGCGCTTTTTGATGCTGTCCTGCGAAAATCGGCTCCGCCTGCGTCCTGATGACCATGAGTTAATGCGGCTTAAAGAACGCAGAAGCGATCCTATCATCTCTTCTGTTGCAGCAAGGCTCGTGGAGGAGATGGAAAGGGGAGACGATGAGCGCACTCAAAGGATATCATCCCTTGCACTAATTGAACTCTACAATGCTCTAATTGAAGGGGAATATCAATGAAACTTGCTTCAGCCAAGGTAAAAAATTACCGCCTTCACAGGGAATGCAGCGTTGAATTTGACCCGGGCCTCACTGTAATTGCAGGGCCCAACGAGTCTGGCAAAAGCACATTTATAGAGGCGATCCACCATTGCCTGTTTGCACCTCACAAAAAGAGTGGTCAATTCCTCGAACATATAAAATCCAACATATACCAGGGAACGAATCCAGAGGTGGAGGTTGTGATAGAGACGTCCCAGGGACAATGCCGGATAGAGAAGGTATTTGCAGGGCCAAAGGGTCATGTCTATTTGGAACAGCACGGCGAGAGTTTTCAGGGCGAAAGAGCTGAAGAGAGACTGTTAGAACTTCTCTCAGTGGATAAGCCTGGACCCAAGGTTGGAATTGAAAAGCTCAGGGGTTACTGGAGTCATCTATGGGTTTGGCAAGGGAAAAGCGGAGAAAATGCCGCAAGCCATATAGAAGATTATAACGACAGGCTTCTGAGGGCCCTTCAGTCTGTAGGTGGCGCAGTGGTTGTCCAGTCTGAGCTGGATGAGAGGATCTCTGACATCTTTGCTCAAAGATATGATGAAATTTTCACAAAGGCTGGAAAACACAAGAAGCACTCGGAGCAGGCCGTGCTGGAACAAAGGCTCCTGGATGCCAGAGATGAATATGAAAAGGCTCTCCAGGAGGTCAAGCGTCTTGAGCTTGCCAGGCAGGAATTCATGGATGCAAGTGAGAGGATTGAAGAGTGCAAGAGACAGATAGAGCTTCTCAAGCTGGAAAAGGAAAAGATTGAAAAAGATCTTCAGCAGGCTGAGAGGGTGCAGAAAGAGCTTGAAAAAAGACAGGACGAGTATGATGCCATCTCAAAGACTGTTCACCATCTCGACCAGGTTGACAGAAAAATTAAAGAGCTCAAAACAGCAATAGAACGCATCAATGGAGAAAAGGAAAGGCTTCAAAGAAGGCTTTCTAAGGCCAAGCAACACCTACATCACCAGGAGAAGGAAATCCTTGCCATAGAAACGGAAAAGAGGCGCATTCGGGAAAGGCTGTCTGTACTGGGCAATCTCATAAGATTCTATGACGGCTTCATCACCCTGCTTCAGGCCCAGGAACAGATGGCTAACATGCAAAAAAGGGGTGAAAGGCGCAGAGAAATAGATGAAAAGATCTCAGCCATAGAAAAAGAACTTGCAGGACTTCCAGAGATAGACAAGACAGTTCTTTCGGAGATAAGAAAAGCCAAAACCAATGTTGACAAGGCCGGGGCTACTAAAGATGCCATTGCCACAGGGATTGAGATAGTCAAGGCAGATCTGCCTGTAGTGGTGGGCGGAAAGAGGCTTTTGGCAAAGGATGAAGTCACTGTAACCCAGCTCACAGAGATAGAGGTTGGTGATGGCGTTGTGATCGCCATACGGCCAGGCGGCGGAGATGCACTTCAAAAGGCAATAGAGGAAGAAGAGTTGTGGAAGGCCTCGTTGTCAAGGCTCTTGGATCGGCTTGGAATAGGTGAGTTCAGCCAAGCGGAAATAATGTTTGAAAAGAGACAGGCCCTCTTGAAAAAATTGGATCGGTTGAATAGCGAGCTAAAGGGCCTGGGTGGTAGAGAGGAGGATGAGGCCATTTCCAGGATGGAAAAAGAGATTGCTGCACTGGATGCAGAAGTAAGGCGCAGGCGTGAAGCTGTCCAGCAGTTTCTGGATTCCCATGACCATGATCTTTTCAGTGCACGACACCAGGCAGAGGCTGTCAAAGATGAGGAAGAAAAGCTCTTGGAAAAAAACAGGGATATTGAGGACCAGTTGAAGGTACTTAGAGCTAAGCAGGGAACCCAGCAAAATGAGATCTCCTCCATCGAGAAAGAGCTTACATCCCTTGAAGAGAAAGCCATCAAAATAAAGGCCCAGATAGAGACCCTTGAAGGAGAGCATGGCACCAATGAGGATAGAAGAAAACGGCTTGCCCAGGAAAGAAACAGGCTTGGAGAGATAAGCCGTGATATAGAAGCTCTAAATGGACAATTGAGTATCCTTGATCCTGCTCATCTTAATGAGAGATTTTCCAATATAAAAAATGAACTGGATGAGACCCAAAGGGCCCTTGATGTTGCCAAGCAGATAAAAAACAAGGCAGCAGGAAAGCTCGAGATGGATGGTTCAACAGATCCGCAGGCTGAGCTTTCAAGATGCAAGGCAAGGCTTGACAGCCTCGAGCAGGAGTTTGAAATGGCAAAGGAGAGAGCAGAGGCCATAAAACTGCTCCATAATCTCTTTAGTCAAGAGATATCAAGGCTTGCTGATAGCTATTCCGCACCTCTATCTCAAAAGATAAATACCTATATCAAATATGTTCTTGGCCCAGAGGCCAAGGTCAAGGCAGTGTTCCAGCAGGATACCTTTCAGGGCATAAGGCTGTCACATATTGCAAAGGGTGTTGAATTTGACTTTGATTCCCTTAGTGGCGGCACAAGGGAGCAGGTTAGCGCAGCAGTCAGGCTTGCAATCGCAGAGCTCCTGGCCCCTGATTTTGGTGGCAGTCTTCCTGTCATATTCGATGATGCCTTTACCAATACCGATACCAAAAGGCTCGAAGGTGTCAGAAACATGCTTTCAATGGCAGTAAAAAGGGGACTGCAGGTGATAGTGCTTACCAGCAATCAGGATGATTACATAGGGATTGGCGCAAAAAAGATACAATTTTCCCCTCTGAGGTCAGTACTTGTTCAGCAGACAGCTGGGTTAAACCAAGGCGGTCCAAGAAAAGAGATGGATCACCCAGTCAGTGCACTCAGCGGAGAAGACGAAAAGCTTTTTATGAAACGCCTTGCCGAGCGTGGAGGTCATTGTGGAAACAAGAGCCTCATGGCATACCTGGGCTGGGATGAAGAGAGGTACTGGTCAATACAAAAGACCCTGGTTAACAAGGGGCGTATCACTACTGGCCGCGGCCGGGGCGGCAGCGTAGAGACGGTATGAGGAGGGATAAGGATAGCTATAGGCATCCGACGATAATGTCTATCTATCACAAAAAGATTGTCTCTAATTAAAAGAGCTAAATCATGATCAGGAATTTCCGGCTACTATTTCAGAACTTGCTCACCGGGTCAGGATAGTTGTATAAAAAAGTTTTAACCAGAAAAAACAGTTTGATAGAAGCCTACTTGCTTTTATTATTATAAAGTGGGATGGAAAATGATTTCGCTGAAACGCAGTGGCTGCGCAAAAGGAGTGTGGAGCTGCATTCGATAATCACTATAAAGATCAGAATAAATTGGGTGAGGTGGCCCCGTGGTTATTAGTTAGTGAAATAGGCAAGTACCTTTGGTTAGTAGTGATAGAGTGTATCCGTAGATAGACAAGAACTGGATGCCGGCTCACCGCATGGGGCGTCTTAGGAAGTTCAAGAAAGATCAGGTTGACGCATGGATTGAAGCCGGAGGTGCAAGCGCATCGCAAAAAAGGCCTGTTAAGTAAATGAAACACATCAAAAAAAAATACAGATTTTCCGGCCATCAAACCTTTGTGCTGAGATTTGGCTGGCTGGAAAAAGGTTTTGCCTTTATCTCTGCAGGTAAACAGTTCTCTGATCCTAACGCCATTGTTGACCTAGGAGTTGGGAAAAACATGGTCGATAGTATCCGCTATTGGTGCGAGTTGACCGGTATCGTCCAGGATGGGGCAGTAACAGAATTTGGACGACGGCTTCTTGACGAACAGGATGGCTGGGATCCGTTTCTCGAGGATAACGCTTCATGGTGGCTATTGCATTGGCGGCTTGTTGCCAATCCTGTTTTTCAGACTGCCGGTACTGCCCTTTTTTCCGCCTTGAGAAAACCGGAATTCTCAAAGCATGATGTTGCAGAGGCTGTTCTGCGCATGATCCCCGCGGAAAAAAAAGCGCCGGCCGAAAATATCATCATGCGGGACGTTGATTGTTATATCCGCTCCTATTGCGGAATCAGGCGTTTTGAGAAGAAAAAGGTCAAAGAAGAATCATTTGACTGCCCCTTACAAGATCTGCACCTGATCCAGCCAATGATCGATGGCGGCATGTTCAGGTTTTCGATTGGTCGCAAGGCATCTTTGCCCCCTGAGGTTATCGGTTATGCGATTTGTAAGTATATGGGCAGACGAAACAAGCAGTCCACGACGATTCAAGAGCTATTGTACAAGCAGTGCAGTCCCGGACAGGTTTTCATGCTGGATGAGAACGCCCTGGTGGAGGCTGTCCAGGAACTCCAAGAAGATCGCCGCTGGGGAACTATGTTTAACTTTACCGAGTCTGCCGGGATCGCACAGGTCCATTGTTCTGTCGTTCCAGAAGAGGCAGATCAGCTGCTGGACAGTTATTATCACCGGGGAGAGGCTTGATGACACAGACATTGAAACGATCACACTTCACCTCTGTTGCTCCCCGTTTTCAGCGTTCAATCAACCTTCATAACGACTGGCGTGATACAGAGATATCTTCCGGCTATATCATCACCCCCAATGTTGTTCAATCATTGGAACGGCTGTTTCAGGGAGTTCTTTCCCTCAAAGGGCAGCGCGCTTTTGCCTTGGCTGGCCCTTACGGAACCGGCAAATCTGCTTTTGCCGTTTTCGTTAGCCAGCTTTTAAGCAGCGATCCAGCCTTGGCGGCGCAGGCAGGAGACCTGCTCCCTTCAGGCCTTAAATCGATGCTCAAAAAGGTTCGTGAATCAGCCAGTGGAAGCAATGGCTTCCTGGTCATCCCGGTGACTGCCAGACGGCGGCCGGTTGCCCAGTTGATTCTCGAAGGAATGCTAGCGTCTTTGTCCAGCCTGCCGCAGACAAAATCCGTCAAACTGTTGATATCCAAAATAGCAGCCGCTTTAACAGACAATGCCTGGCAAGACACGGCTATCATCCTGAAGTTCTTGTCCGCATTAATCAATCAGGCGAAAAGGCAAAACTTTGCCGGTATTCTCCTGTTTATCGATGAGGCGGGGAAGACATTAGAGTATGCTCTGCAGGATCGAGGAGGCGGAGACGTCTATATCTTTCAGGAACTGGCAGAGTATGCCAACAGGCAGACCAAATTGCCAGTTCTGTTTCTGATTACCTTGCATCAGATGTTCGATGATTATGTCGAGCTTTCCGACCGCACCCTCAGGAACGAATGGAACAAGGTGCAGGAACGGTTTCAGTCGATTCAGTTTACGGAATCAGCGGCAGCTACCATGCGGATGGTGGCCTCTGCATTTCGGCCAACAAGGGAACTGCCATCATCTGTTCACGAAGAAATTGATGCGGCCTTACAGCAGATACAACAGGGGGCAATGCCTTTGCCCCTAGGAATTGATTTTGCCGAATTCAAGGACATGGCGCATAGGGTCTGGCCGCTGCACCCCAGCGTCTTGTTGGCCATGCCGTATTTGTTCAGGCGCCTGGCCCAGAATGAGCGGTCGATCTTTTCGTATTTGACCAGCCAGGAACCGTACAGCCTGCAGGATCATCTCGATCAACCATTTGGCGCAGATGACGATTTTATCCGGCTCCACCATATTTATACCTACTTTCTTTCCAACTTCGAGGCCGGTTTGGCCCGCCTTCCCCATGCCAAGCGCTTGCTAGAGGCCAATGACATCATCAACAGCCGCCAGCGTCTCTCTCCAGCCCAACTCAATCTTATCCGTTCAGTCGCCTTGCTCAATGTGCTGTCGGAAATCTGCCCATTGCGGGCAACGCCACAGACCCTTGCCTGTGTCACTTCCGCCGGGGCCTCGATTGAGCAGGAACTCCAGCTCCTCAAACAACAATCCATATTGACTTACCGCCGGTTTGATGGATCGTACCGCGTCTGGGAAGGAAGCGATGTCGATATAGAGGCCCGCATGAACGAGGCTCGGCGGAAGCTGCAGATGGAGGGCATGTCTCCCCTGGAGACCCTGTGCCAACATCTGCCCAAGCGGACCATTGTTGCCCGGCGTCACGGCCTTGAGACCGGGGTTTATCGTTACTTCAATCTGATCTATGCAGAAAATCTGGGACCGACAACGCTGAAGGAGGCGGAAAAATACGAAGATGGTGCCGGCACGATAGTAGTGGTACTGCCCCAGGCGAATTCAAGGGCGCTTGAGGCTGCGGCCAAAAAGGAAACAAAGAAGAACAATCGGCTTATTGTGGCTCTTCCGAGGCAGATTGACGCCCTGCGCGGGGTAGTGGAGGAGGTGACCTGTCTGAAATGGGTTGAGGGGAATACCGAAGAGTTGCGGGACGATCGGATTGCCCGCCGCGAGCTCAGCCTGCGCCTGGCCATGGGTGAACAACATATTGCCCAGCTCTTGCAGACCCTGCTGGACCCCAGGCCCGCTCCGGTTGGCAATTCATGCCAGTGGATATGGCAGGGGGAGGATCGCCATCTCCAACGCCCCGTGGATGTGGCGCGCCTGCTGTCAAATGCCTGCGATGCAATCTACCATCAAAGTCCCCGTATCAGAAACGAGTTGGTTGTCCGGAAAAAGATATCATCGGCAGCCGCGGCTGCCCGGCGTTGTCTGCTCACGAGAATGCTCAAGCACCAAGCCGAGGAGCGTCTCGGTATTGTAGGATATCCACCGGAACGTAGTATTTATGAATCGGTCCTGCGGGCTACAGGCATACACGCTTTCAACGAGGCTACAGGTCAGTGGGAATTTCGCCCTCCCCCGGAAGACAATGACCGCTGTCTGCGCCCATGTTGGGACATGATGGAAAGGGAGATCTTTGTCAAGGGGATCAGGCGGGTGGAGCTTGTCGAGCTTTTTCAAAGGATGGCGGACGTGCCCTATGGTCTTCCCGATGGGGTGCATCCCATTCTGTTCACCGCCTTTTATCTCTGCTACCAGAATGAACTGTTTTTGTATCGTGAAGGGACCTTTGTCCCAGATATCGAGGCTGCGCATCTTGAGTTGTTGCAACGGCGGCCGGATCTGTTTGCGGTTTCAGGGGCGCGTTTGGACGGGATGCGAAAGGCCGTGGTGAACCGCCTTGCAAAGGGGCTTAAGCAACCGCCTAAAACCGCATCCGTGGTACGGGCCTTGTACCGGATATTGAACACGCTCCCGCAGGTAACTCTCAAAACAGCCAGGATCAAGGACGCTGCCGCCATGAAGATGAGGGACTGCCTGTTGCAGGCAACCTCACCTGAGGAACTGCTTTTTTCTGAACTGCCGGCCTGCTTCGGCCTTCGGCCTTTTGGGCAAGGCGAAGACAGGCAGGAGGATATGGACCGGTTTTTTGAGTGCCTGAACAACAGCCTATCCGCCCTGCAGGACTACGAAGGCGAGCTGCTCAGGGAGTGCCGGGGTATCCTGCTGCGGGAATGTGGCCTACCCAGCAATCAGGAAAGTTGGTACGAGTTGGAGCGCCGGGCTGCCTGGCTTGCCCCGCGGGTCAAGCATGAGGTCCTTACCCCGTTCCTGAACTGCATACATAATGGTATGACCGATGGACATAACCCCCGGCCTGCTCTGTCGTTCATTGCCAGCCGCCCATTCGAACAGTGGACAGATATGGATATTGAGGGGTTTAGCGGCCTTGCTAAGGGGATGGGGGGTCTTTTTCAGCAGATATGGCGCAATTACGGTGAGCCCAGCAAGGATGTCGGCCCAGAGTTAACGCCCTGGGAACGTAAGCAGAAAGAGGAACTGCGCAAGGTTTTCCGCGCCCAGCTCAAAAAACTGGGTCGCAACCATTCCCCCCGGGCGGTGGCGGCCGCATTACGGGAATTGCTGGCAGACCTGGAACTGGAATAGAGTAAAAGGGATGTATTCATGGATATAAAGGACAACAAAACAGGCGCATCATCAAAGCGGGTTCGGCACATCATTGCCCTTTCCGGCGGCAAGGACAGCTCAGCCTTAGCCATTTATCTGCGCGGGAAAATTCCAAATGTTGAGTATGTTTTTTGTGATACTGGAGAAGAACTAAGAGAAACATATGAATATCTAATCAAACTTGAGGCTTATTTAGGAAAAAGAATCTATCATCTCAAATCTTCAGGTTATGGGTTCGACGATATCTTGCAATTAAAAAGAGGTTTTCTGCCTTCACCAGAATCGAGATGGTGTACAGAATACTTAAAAATAAAACCTTTTGAGGAATATATTGGAGATGATCCTGTTATTAATTATGTGGGCATCAGGGCAGACGAACTACATAGGGAGGGATATATTTCGACTAAGCCCAATGTTAAAACGGTCTTTCCTTTTATAGAAGACAACATCCGCCGTGAGGATGTATTGCGGATTCTGCAGGATTCGGGGCTGGGGCTGCCGCGCTACTATGAGTGGCGTTCCCGTTCCGGGTGTTACTTTTGTTTTTTTCAGCAGAAACGCGAGTGGGTTGGGTTGCTTGAAAACCATCCTGATCTTTTTGAAAAGGCGAAGGCCTATGAAAAATTCGATCCAATAACAGGAGAACGTTATACCTGGATGCAGGATGAGAGTCTGGATGAGCTTTCCCGACCCGAGCGGATAGCCGAGATCAAGGCAGAGTATGAAAAACGTAAATCTAGGGAGGCCAAGGCATTCAGAGGCAATCAAAAACTAAGGGATTTATGGATGGCAGATGATTTTGAAGAGGATATTCAATGCACTATATGTCGCATATAGTAGTAATTATGAATTTATAGGTGGCCATCAAAACGGCTTCACATTCTTGTGAAAACAAGAGGAATTTTTGATGAGTAAACATAACCTTGAATCATTAAAGAATATACGTTGCGCTCAGCAAAAAGGAGTGCATAGGCCACATAAGTTTGCATTACTCTTAGCCATAATTGAACTATACGATAAAAATCCAGAGCGGCCCAACGTGTTTTACCTAGATAAAGAAT
>Ga0256833_1001413_pt1 | contig 17786 bp, 14 predicted proteins | sample 356284metaG_FD_190535 | JGI IMG/M metagenome (GOLD analysis project Ga0256833, IMG submission 190535) | Hydrothermal vent microbial communities from Mid Atlantic Ridge, Atlantic Ocean - 356-284 | ecosystem: Environmental > Aquatic > Marine > Hydrothermal vents | place: Atlantic Ocean: Mid... | reverse complement strand
CTTTCGCATAAATTCTTACTATCTCTCTGGCTCTGGCACCTCCCCGATGGATGAATCTTTCTTCTGTTTTTATGCGATGTATTACAGCATGAGTGTGGTTAACCTCAATTATGTCCCCGATGTAAAATTCCTCGTCAGGATGAGCCACTATTTCATAGGGTATCGTTCTTTCACCACGGTTAACTGATATTTTTACTATGACCCTATCAAATCTTTTTGCCCAGAGTGTATCTATATCCTTTGCAATGGCTTTTTTAACCCTTTTTCCTCCAGCATCAATTGCTGTTATAAGTGAATTTACGCCGTTTACTTTGATTTCTTCTCCAACAGACAGAATTGCATCTTCAAGTGTACTGTATTTTTTAACCTGTGATTTGTCTCTCCAGCTCCATATTACCTTTAGATCAACAAATCTGCTCTCTTTTATTATTTTCTTGTAGGTGTAACCACAGTTTTTGCATCTAACCACATATTCTGTAGCGTCTTTCAGGGTCTTGTAAGAGACTATTTCATGATTAGTTTCTTTTCCACAGTTTGGGCACGTTAATTTCATGGGGGGTTGATTGTGATACCTTTTTAAATGTTTTCCTCGCGTACGTTTTCATGTTTGAAGCAGAAAATTTAATGTGTGTTTTTAAGATTTTGAAGTAAAGTTACAAAATGATTATATATGATAAATCCTAAACATTATTATGGCAGAGAAAAAGGAAAAAAAGGATTATAGTCTATGGGAAGTGGTAAAGGTCTCCGAAACAAAGAACGGTCAGTACAGAATAACATTGAAGAAAAAGATAGCGCAGGCCCTTGATATTAAGGGCGGAGATTATCTGGTGTTTCTGAAGGACAAGGATGGGGAAATGGTTGTAAAAAAGCTTGTTCTCAAGGATGTAGAGTTGTAATTTGTTCTCTTATTTCTGTACATATTTCCCAATTTTTTGTAGAAAGCTTATATAGTGGTGCGTTAGTGGGGTTCATGTGCTCAGAGATTATCTAAAGGACTACGGGTTATCATCGGATCAAATAAATTATATCTGCAAATATTACGGTAGTGAAGATTCTCTTCTTGATTCCGAAGATTTTGAGATTGCAGCTATATCTGGACTCTCTATAGAGGAAGCCAGGAGATTAAAAGAATTTATAGCAACAAAAAGGCACGGAGGAGTTGCCCGAGATTTCTTGAGGAGATGGAGCAGGATTTTATCCGACGAAGATTTGGAAAGTGCATACAGGGAATATGAGAAACTAGCCAAGCTCCATCCTGAATCACCTGTGATATGGCAGATCAAAGGTGAACTTCTTGAGAAAATGGGGCGTCATGCGGAGGCAATGGAGGCGTACCGCCGAGCGAAAGAGCTTTATGAAAAAAGAAATGAGATTCCTCCTTCAGTGCTTGAAGAGAAGTTGCATGGGGCTACATATCATCATAGAACTCAGACCAATGGTATTGGCCTTATAAATGGTCTTGGATTCTCTAATGGGAAAAGCAGATCGCATGTTAATGGTTTCAGTAATGGTTTTAAAAATGGAATAATCAATGGTAGCGGGCTTGTTAACGGCACTGGTCGTATAGGTGGTGAAAGACGCGGTCAGACACCGCCCATAATCCGATTTTTAATCGCCATGGTTATAATTTTTGTAGTTGTTTATTCACCACTAATATCCCTATTTTTCTTTCAGGGTGCACCTGCGTATTCTATTGACGGTAATTTTGATGAGTGGCGAAGTGCAGTTCCCTATTACAGTTTAAAGTCTGCACCTGGGGATATAGACATAACTGTTGTAAAATTTCACCCAACTGAAAGGGGATTGTATTTTTTCATTCAGTCCAGATCAAGGATTTTTCAGAATGCCTCGGGGTACTACATCTTCATTGATGGGGATATGGATTCTAATACAGGGTATCTCGTGGATAATATTGGTGCAGAGTATATGGTTGAGATCTATGGATGGAATGGTAGCATAGTAGGCAGATCTCTCTATCTTTTTAATTCAACTGATAATTATGATTTTTCTGGTTTTACTAATATTGGAGATGTGGCAGCAGCTTCCAGAGGTAATATGCTTGAGGGATTTATACCCCACAGGTTTTACAATTTCAGGAGTGTAGTAGTATCCTCAGATTATGCGGGTGGATCTGATGTTGTTGATGTTCCAAAATATGGTAGTACTCCAATCTATATTCGCGAGAAGAGCTATAGCACCATTGTGCATTTCAATGAAACAGAACCCGTTCTGAAACTTGAATTCTTTTCACAAACAAATTTTACTTTGGATAACATAACATTTAAGTTCAATGGTACGGCAACTCCTGTTGATATGAACAGGATTGCCCTTTACCTTGACGATGGAGATAATGTTTTTGATTCCCATGACACAATGATTTCCGATTCATGGGGTCTTAAAGATGGATGGAAGATAATCTTTCCAAAGCTGGATTTAAATCTGAAAAATAAATCAACAATATTTTTAACTGTCAGGTGCCAGTGGAATTATCTTATGGAAAGAAGTATATTTGTAAGTGTTGTGAATTTGGGTGTTAATTTAGATTATGTGATTGTGGATCTCAGTGATGGAGGCTCATATATTGGCAGAATTCCTGATGAGGTTCATGTGGATGGCTCATTTATGGACTGGCAGCATACGAAATCAGATCCTGTTATGGATGTACGTGATCCTGCTGGCCATTACACGATGGGTGATTATAATATTGATATAACCAACTATTCATCTTACAATGGTGATCATCTTTACTTTTACCTTGCTGTAAATGGAGAACTTTTTGGTGGATCAGCCTGTCCGGTGGAGAGATCCTACAGATTGCCTGATTCGGATGGAGACTCTGTACCGGATAGGTTTGATATATATCCATATGATTTCAATAACGATGGTGTGCCAGATGATGAAAGTGTGATTATTATCAATGGCACAAGATATCCGGATGTGGATGGAGATGGAATTCCCGATTACCCCTACGGAGAGGATATGTGGCTTAACACCACAATACCCTCAAATTTCCCTGCGCCATATGGGGGAAAAGAGGTGCACAAGTATATTGGTCCCGTGCCCACTACACATATTTATGGGTATGATACATTGAGGATTTACATAAATTCTGATAACAATGTATCAACTGGCTTTTCGCTTCCACATTTTCCCATAGGCGCCGATTATATGGTGGAGATGTATGGCACAGGCGGATCCATTATAAATGCGAGCCTTTATACGTATTCCGCTGGAAACTGGACATATCTAAGAAATATATCCTTCTTCAAGGGATATCATAGCATAGAGCTTGATTCGGGTATCTCCACGTTGCATGCCTCTTCCGTAATGATTCTTTCTGACTGGGATTCAGATAGGGATTTAACGGACAGTCCCCTTGTCTCTCCTGATACACGAGGAGTGAATGTGCATAAGCAGCTTCATCTTCATTATAACGCCACATCTCAGAATTTGGAGATGGATACCTTTAAAGGCAATACAGGATACTATGTTAATATAAAAGCTAATAATTATGCACTCTGGGTAATGACCCCCTCATTTGCAAAGGATTTTGAGATTTCTTCGTATCCTGTTGTTTCCCTGTATCTGGTGCCTCATCCAGTGAGATTTGGCATATTTGTTATAATCCCCGGATTGAATGTATCTCTTTACGTGTATAATTTTACCACAGAAGAGGCAACCCTTATTGGGTATGATTACAATCCCGACATTAGCGACTCTGGATGGTATAATTTCACAGTTAAAAACACAACATCCATAGCAAAAGGTGAGACTCTTGTTCTCCGGGTGCTTTCCACCGGGTACTCTGGAGTACTTGGAACAACATCAGTTGATGTTTATTTTAATTCAACCGATTACGATTCTAAAATTGATATACCCACCTCAACTTACATATCTGTTGATTATCTCAGAACATACAATTCCTCTGAGGAAACCGATGTGTTTGATGGGGGCGAGTATCTGATTGTAAGGGCTAAGATTTCTGATCCATTTGGATACCGTGATGTATCTGCTGCAAATATATTTATAAATGGCCCTGATGGACTGATTCTTGCCACAAACAATAGTATGGATTATGAATCTCACACAACATCTGCAAAGATTTTCTATTACAGTTTAACCGTGCCGGATGTTCCGGGAGAGTATAATATCACCGTGGTAGGTTATGAATCAAATGGGGTAACCTCCTCAGGTGTCGGAATATTTTTTGTAAGGGCACGGATGGCGGTGGCCATATATCCAGACACCACACTAACATCTTCTCCTGGAAAGGAGGCGTGGTTCAACATCTCTCTCCTGAATCTTGGGAACATGATTGATACCTATGTCATTACAGCGGACGAATCAACAGAGCATTTCCCCTTTGATATATATATGGGATCAATCCACCTTGCAACTGATAGCGATGGCGATGGGGAGTGGAACTGGGTGAATTCATCCTATGATGTTAACGGATCTCTAGCTATAACTGTACAGCCATTGGAGAGGATTAACCTTACGATAATTAAACATGTACCCTACGGTACCTGGGGCAAAAGCGATCTGCTAATCCTCAATGCGAGTAGTATTTCAAATTCAACAGTATACGATGATGTCAGGCTAAGGACAAATGTAGAGGTGCTATCCCTTAAAAAGGCACTTTATCTGAATGGATCTTCTTCCCTATCCCTCAAACACGGAAATTCTGAGAGGTCTGTAACTATAAACTATGGGCAATCACACTCTTGGAGTTTTAGTAGAATCTACTACGATATTAATCTTACAGGATACATTGTTGCTAATTTATATGTGGATGCAAAGCCATCCTCTTACAGTGGTGTGGCTATGACTGTATCCATATATGCAGATTCTACATTGATAGGCAAGGATGAGATCATAGGTGAGCGTGGTGCAAGGTGGTATCAATTTACCATTGTACCCAGAATAGATACCATCCCTAAAAATTCAGAAATAACGGTAAAAATGGAGGTGAAAGGGTATCTTACCTCGGCAGTGGTTTATTACGATTCTGATGCGCACCCTTCCAATATTACTATTCCCACATCAGATCATATAGAAATACGCTCTTTATACCTTTACAACGCTTCCGGGAAATCGCAAACATTCCATGCTGGAGAGAGGGTTAGGGTTGTTGCCAGTATCACATCTCCTTTCGGTAGTGAGGACATATCTACGGCGTATCTTAATATAACAGATCCAATGGACTCTAAGGTGCTCAGTTCTACGCCGATGACTCTTGAAACCTCATCCAATGGAATGAAGGTTTATATTTACAACTATGACATACCTGAAGATGGGCTCTCTGGATACTGGCATGTTCGCGTTGATGTACATGATGATCCGATTTTGAGGATTAATGCTACAACGTTCTTTTTCATCCCGTGGAATGTGTCTGTTGACCCAGATCACAACATCACAACAAATAGAAGTTCAATGGATAGATACTTCCTTTTCAATCACACTATAACTAACACCGGATGGGGTGCTAATATATTTGAAATCAGCTCCATCTCCAGTGATGGTTTTGATATACAGTTGATTATAGATGGTAATTTGGCTGCTGAGGATTATGATGGCGATGGGACTTGGGATTTTGTAAACTCCTCATATGACATTGACGGTGATGGTAATCCTGATACCGGCATTCTTTTGCCGGGCCATTCAATGAATGTAACATTGGCTATTAGAATTCCTGGAGGTTTCAAAGGAAATGAAACTGCGGAAGTGATCGTCTATTCCTTCCTATCTCAATCAATAAGGGACGATGCCAGAGATGACATACATGTGGTACCAGAACTTCAGAATCTGATGGTACCTCTCCTAGCTGTACTGGGATTAATTCTAATAAAAAGAAAGGGGAAATTCACTCCTTGCGGAGTTCAATCTCAATAGAGGAGACATTTGTTTCTCCTTTATCACTCTGCAGGCTCTCGGTACCTATCTTCACATCTCCGTACTTCAGTGTGGGCACGAAGCGGTTGCGCACAATCTCAGCTACATCCACGGCTTTGCTTATGGCCCTTCCCCTCGCCTTAAGAATGACGAGGTCGGCACCGCTGTTAAACTGGGTCACCACTGCCAGCACATAGTTCATAGTTGGCTTTTTTCCTACGAACACCACGTTTTCCTCTGCCATTTTTCATCGCCTCCTTTGTTTTTGGGTATTGTGGTATATGATTTGCGTATTTATATCTTACCATCTGCTCTTAAATAGATCTCCATGCCTATGATTAAAGCAATAATCCCAATTAGTGCAGGGGCTATGGCGGGGGGATATCTTACCACTTTCCATCCCTGCCATCTGAGATAGTAGGCAAGGAGGTATATTGCTATTCCTGTGATGGCTGTGGATGCACCTATGCGCTGGAATTTCAAACTATTTTCTTTGGTTATTATTCGCCTCTCTCTCATCTCCGCCCATATGTAGAGGAAACTTGGGAGTATGAATACCGAAAGTATAAAGCTGTATAGTATTGAGAGTGCGGCGATTTCTCCAAACTGTGAGATTGGTGGCATTGAGGAGAGCATAAGAGTGCCAAATCCCGCCATTGTGGTGGTTGCTGCGCCAAATATTGAGGTTCCTGTATGAATTACCGTTTTTCTCACAGCGTTTTCTATTCCATTCTCCTTATTAAGATCTTCAAGGAATCTGTGGGTTATGTGGATTGCGTAGGTTATGCCAAGGCCAATTGTAAGTGAGGTGATGGTCACGGTAACCACATTGAATCCTATTCCAAGTGCATACATGCTTCCCATAAGCCAGAGAAGGGCTATTACCACAGGCAGTGAGGTTATTATACCCAGTATGTAGCTTCTTGCCTCGTAATAGAACACTATGGTTAGCACCAGGAATGAGACTATTATTGTGATAATTAGCGAATTCCACTGGCTGTTACCTAGCAGATCCAGAATGTGAAATGTGAGTATGTTTGTACCTGTAAGGGTTGCTTTCAATCCAGCCTCCTTTAATGGCTGTATATCTTTATTTATCTCGTTTGCAAGCTTTTTATTTTCAACATCAGTACTAGCCGAGCTTCTTATTACTATAAGCATTGAATCATATGTCCCATTGTCTTTGTGGAGTATATTTTTACCGTCGGCATTTTCGTATAGCCAGTCATATATTGAGGTTATGTTTCTATCGGGCAAACCATCTCCGTCCGTGTCATTTTCTTCTACCATCTTTGCAAAGGACGCATTTTTTTCTTTCCATTCTGTTATCATTGTTGTTATGCTTTTTGACTGGGCATAATTAACATAGTCATCGTTTTCTATATTACGCATGGTATCATCTACTGCTCTAAGAGTGGATGGTGCGGTTATATTTCCTTCAATGAGTATGTAATTATCGTTCATCTCGGACCCGTTGAAATTTTCCATAAGGTAGTTGATGGTATCGGATACCTCAAGATTGCTGGGTAAAAAGTCTTTTAAGTCAAAGGATGTGTTTACGTTCATTCCTGCGTAGGCGGCCATTCCCGTGATTACAATGACAATTAACAGCACCACATATCTGTGCTTTTCAGCGCCCACCGCACCTATGGCAAGGAAGTTGTTTAATGCGGTAAGGCCGGAACCTTCCTTCTTTTTATCCCTTCTTATTTTCAATTTTCCTTTTTTATCAAGATGCTCGTCAATTATAATCTTCACGCCCGGAACGAAGGTGGTGAATATTATGAAAGCTCCAAATATTCCTATGGCATTCATCACTCCGAAGCTCTGTATGGGTGGTATAGGTGAGGAAAGGTTGGAAAGAAAGGCTACAATGGTTGTTATTGTGGCCAGCACAAGCCCCATTCCAAGATTGGTTATCATCTCGTTCATAGCACCTCTCACGCTATTTCCTTTCCTTATCTCTTCGCGATATCTTAGTATTGTATGGATTGCGTAGTCAATGCCCAGGCCAACAAGTAGAACCGCAACCATGGTACTTATCTGATTAAATGAATATCCTGCCATAACTCCAAACCCGTACGCCCAAACTATTGCCATTCCCAGTCCCAGGAGCCCAAGGATGGTATCAATGGCACTTCTAAATGTAATCAGGAGAATGATCACAATGAGCAGCATAGATACTGGTAGGAGGACGTTCATGGTTTCATTTGCTGTTTTTTCAGTGGCCCTTGATATTATGTATGTACCCATGGCCTTTATCTCCACCTCTGAAGTTGCGGATTTTGCCACTTTTTCCACCGTATATTCCGCCTTCTCCATTCTGGAGGAATGCTGGTCTCTGGTCTCTCCTGGGAGATAGGTGTTATTAAGCATAACTATCATCAAAGCGGCCTTTGCATGATGGCCGTCGTAATCCTTGGAGAAGAGATTTTTAAACTCCTCTGAAAATTGAGACATCATGTATGAGAACCCAGACATATATGCAAGATTATTCTTTAAATAATTCATACCTTTCGTTGCATTTGTTAGTATGCTACTTATGTTTTTGTATGTTTCCATGCTTGCGCTTACGTTGTGTTCTCCGGTAGTATTATAAACGAATTCAAGGTCCTGGAGATATTTTTTAAGTAGCACGGTTATATTTTCCATCTCTCCACTGGTATTCTCTACCACCGGCAGGGTGAGGTTAATCTCGTTATTGAGTGGTGTTGAGTTGTAGTTTTCAATTTTTTCTATTGTGCGGTATATGTCTTCATTGCTCATGTTTGAAAGTACGTGCATCTTATCTCTGGCACTCATATTGAAATTTGGCATTTTTATTTCTGGGCCACTCTGATTTATATTGAGGGTAAAATTCGTATTGTGTCCCATCATGCTGGTAGCCATAGCCATCTCTTGGAGATACATTCTCTCAATTTTTGCCTTGTAAATATCTGAAACACCACTCTCAAAAGCGTGCTTCAGGGAGTAAAAAACATCAAAATCCATATGAACTTCTGGGGTTCCAGAGGACACCATCATTTTCATTTCCAGATTGAAAACATTGATGGCGTACTCTGCGATTTTTGAATTCTGAAGGATGTAATCCATGTCATCAAGCATCCTGCTAAACCATCTGAAATATGAAGAGTCCATAGCATTCCTTACATCTTCAATATACTCAATTTGTTGCATTAGCTTGGCGTTTGTCTGATTTAATGTGTTTATAACATTATCTATGAACCTTGTGGTGTTGCTCACACTGTCGTGATTTATCATACCCTTTATTGAGTTGAAGGTATAATTCATTTTAACAACTGTATCGTATCCCTCAATGAACTGCTGGGCAATGATATGGGTGTTATTTGCCTGATATATCATGTCGTAATATATGTGTGGCTTTATCAGCCACTCGTGAAAAGTATCATTAAATATCAGAAGCAATTCTCTAATATCACCACTTGAAACAGATATCATCTTTGTAGTATTTTCTTCAACGCTTCTTATGTCCTCTTGAGTCACGTTTCCATTTTTGAAGTGATACAGGAATTTAGAAAGTGAGTAATTGAAATTCTGATAGTACGGAAGCACTTTCTTCATCTCATTCTCCTGTTTGCTCACATTATCAATCATCATATTAATTATTGACGTGGCGGTGGCGTTGTTACCTGCTACAATAGAATTCTTTACATAATTTAGCCCCATAACGGTCTGGTTGTTTCCATCAATAGCATTTTTAAGTGAAGTGTAGGAATAATTGATACTCCAGTAGTTGTAATCGTTGGTCTTTCTTAGGTATCTAACGCTTATTTCTTTATCCCCGATGCCCATCGTGGAATTCATATCCTCTTTAAAATAATTGAAAATTGGATCTTTGTTTAGATCAATGCTGGAATCTCCTGCATTCTTTGGAGGGGTCAAAAGAGTTAAAAACATTGCTTTCACATGATAATTTTCTCCGTATGTTAAGGCGTAGGTTATATTGGTCAGCAGTGGCATTATACTGGCCATGCTTTCACTTTCATTTGCTTCTGTGGGGATGTTAAATAGAAGAAGTACCACAACCGCTGCGTCGTCTCTTATTATTGTGGCATTGTTATAAATATCTCTGTAATTCCTCACTATTCCATCCATAGTGGATAAGGTGATTTTCATCATACTGAAATTCATCTGTGAGAGATTCCCCCTCATTTCTCTTAGCCCTGAAATAAGGGTTCTTTCAAAATCTAATGTAATATTTCCCATGACTACTATGTCGGCAGGGGATACTATGGAATTTTCAGGGTGATCAGGATCTTTCAGGTATTTTCTCACAGTTTCGTTGTTTTCAAGTTTCTCCTCTATTTTGAGCATATTTTCAAGGTTGCCTTTTGTGACCGTATTATTAGCAATTATCAGAATTTGCACGATGTCCGTATCTCCAAACTCGTCACTTATTTTTTCCTGAGCACGAACAATATCGTCCTCCGGAAGAAAGGTTTTCAGATCAGCACTCATTTCCATATGGGATGCGTAATATCCAAATATAGAGGTTATGAGGAGTATCGCAATTATTGTTGTGACAGGTCTTCCGGTTACCAGATTACCCAAGTGTCTCATGTTCATGGCACTCACCGTCCGGTAAATCGGATGCTTTTATTTAACTATTTGCCAACATGGTCATTTATGATTCAATTTTTTAAAATTAATTGACAAATTTGATTACTTTTTGGAAAAAGGTTAAATATCATTACCCATCTTCAAAGGTCGGTGATGTCCTTTGCTCAAAGAGATGGAACTCAGAGCGTTATGCGGGATGGCATGTAACCCGAATAAGTCTCTAAAGGATCTATCAGAGGATCTTGGAATTAATTACTGGACGCTCTACAAAACAGTTGAACGTATGAGGAGAGTTGGGATTTTTAGGGAGATAACGATACCTAATTTCAGAATGCTTGGTTATGAACTTTTTGTGGTGGGGTATGGAAATCTCACAAAAAAGAAGGTTACGGAGATTCAAAAAGTAAGAGATAGTGGGTCCCTGAAGGGATTTTCTGCTAACATTTTCTACGGGCTAGCCGAGTCATATCGGGGGTTTGTTATGGGCACTGCTAAAAATTATACCGATGTGAAAAGGACCTTGGTGGCAGCGGAACGTGTAATTCGTCTGAGGGAGGTTATGGGCAGTGATGTTAAAATTGTGTTGCTCCCATTTGAACTTACAAAAATTCCATTACTATTTGATTTCTCCAGGTTGCTTTGCAGAGAAATCCATGTTAACTGTAATTGTACTCATGGTATGAGTGACCCACGCATAAATAGACGACTTTCATCAAGGGAGAGGCAGATTCTTTATGAGCTTACAAAAAATCCAAACATTTCTTTATCTGAGCTTTCAGAGCGGGTTGGGGTGACCATTCAGACTGCCTCTAAAATTAAGAACAGACTTTATGATGAAGGATGGTTACTCAGACGGATAATACCAGATCTATCATTGCTTGATTATGAAGTCCTGGTTTTTGCCCATTGGAATATGAATCCAGATGCGGTATCTCTTGTGGAGGATATGAATCCTGAGGGGATTGATATTTCAAATATTATCTTTCTTGCGTATGATATCCTTGAAGGCATTGCTGTTGCACCTTTCAAAAATCTAAAAGAAAGCAGGGAGATAATATCTTTCTTTGAGCAGTTTGGAGCTGCATCCAGTGTTCTTGTTGGCGAGCCAAGGATTCTGTTTCTATCGCTCCAGGAGAGCATAAAGATACGTGACCATGACTATGCTCCCCTTCTAACCGATTTCATTTCAAACTGAATAAATGATTTATGGACTATCAGTTTCTCTTTTCTTTTTCTCTACTACGCCCCAGATATTCCAGCATCTTTTCAACCTCGTTGGTAATCACACCATGCGTTAACTTAACATATGGCTTGAAATCCTCGGTATTGTCAACTGTCCACATTATTATCTTCACACCCATCCAGTTAAGTATTCTAAGGTACATCCTGTAACTTCTCCTGCCCACTATTTTTTCACCCATTATCGGGGGATTAACGTAGTTAAGTTTCAATTTCCTTATTAGTTTAATGAATTCATACATCTTGTATGTTTTTCCTATCAGAAGGGCGATTTTTATCTCATCACCTTCCTCTCTTAGAAGTTCCAGAGCCTTCTCATGAAATGATGAGAACAGAGTGCGTTTAAGAGCATTGTATTTTTTGGCAATGTTTAAAGCAGGAATTGTTGCATCCACATCTTTTATCTCTACATTGATTATGGCGCTCTCAGGCAAAGCCTCGTACACCTCCTCCAGTGTTGGGATGGTCTGGTCTTCATATTTGTAGAATCTCAGTTCTTCAAGTGTGCTTTCCTTGATCTTTATATTTGCGTTGTAATGTTCCTTCAGTGTGGGATCATGATTCACAACAACTCTACCGTCTTTTGATAGCCAGACATCAAGTTCAACACCATCCGCACCGTATTCAATAGCCTTCTGAAACGCAATTATCGTATTTTCAGGATATTTTGCACTATATCCTTTATGACCCAGGACAAGCATGTATGTGTATTGGGAAGGTTTATAAAATATGTTGCCTTCTACCATTCATGACAGATAGAGAAGAAGTTTTGAGAAAGGCCAGGGAGCTTGGAGAATCCCTGAAGAATAGCGATGAGTACAGAGAACTTGTTGAGGCCCAGAAGCAGCTGGATGAGGATGAAGCCACACAGAAGATGCTTCAGGAATACGATGCCAAGAGGAATGAACTTCAGGTAAAGCAGATGACAGGGCAGAGCATTGACGAGGATCTGAAGGACCTTACGGATCTTGAAGGACGTATTATGAATAGCGAGAGTATGCAGAGATATACGAAGGCCGAGGAGAAGTTCAGGAATCTTGTTGATGAGGCAAATCAGGAGATAGTAAAGGCAATGGAGGATGAGACAGAAGAGTAATTCCTTAGTATGTGGATATTGCGGGTGATTTTAATGGAATACAAATATGTCCTGAAGAAAAACCTTGATTTTGAGGAAGCCGAAAAGAGATTCAGAGATGCCATTGAAGCAGTTGGTCTGAAGGTTGTGGGGGAAGTGATGCCAAGCATGAAGATCAAGAAAATGCTGGGTATAGAAATTCCTCCCTACAAGGTGCTATTTATCTGCCATCCCAAATATATCTATGAGATGATGCAGATGGATTATGATATAGGTACTCTGGTACCATGTCACGGGGTTATCTACGAGAGAAACGGTGAGATTTTCGTAGGTGTTGATATAGCTACCACAAAACTCAAACTCTCGGACGAAAGGATAGCCGAGTACATAAGTGAGGTTGAAGAGAGAATGAAAAAGGCTGTGGACATGGTTTGATTGCCAAAATTTTTATACCCTTTTCCTATTCCCGAATCAAGGGCCGGTAGATCAGCTCGGAAGATCGCCACGCTTGCAACGTGGAGGTCGCGGGTTCAAATCCCGCCCGGTCCATTCCGCTACGCTCCATGGACCAGGCTTATGTTCGGCTATCGCTTCACATCCCGCCCGGGCCACTCACTTAGTTCGTGAACACGGGCCAAGTCGAAAATTGTAAATTTTCTCCTCCTGCCAGGTCCATCTTCAGTTTTGGCCAGTTTCATCTCTCACATCATCTCCTATTTCCAGACTTACTTTCTTGGAGGAGTCATTTTTAAACTGGACCTCTTCATGAGAGTCAATTCTACGCATCTCAAGAACATAGATTATACCCATTGAGAATATCAGTGCTGCAATGGCAATTAACATCTCCCATCCAAATGTTGTGAGATCAAGGGTTATCAGCAGTTCCTTTACTAGTGCAAGTACCCCAAGTTCCACAACGTTCTTCATACTCACGTGATGATATAGGAAATACAGGGTGACAATTTCAAATATTTCAAGAAGAATGAGGATAAGTACGATTCCCTGTAGTACCGTGTCTACCTCAAATCCTTTGAATATTCCTATCACGAGTTGAATAAAGATGTAGAGTACATAAACCATGATGAGTGCTCCGAGAAGTATCACAACCATATCAAAAATAAGTCCAAGCCAGCTCATTATAGTTCTTTCTGCATTGCTGAATTTTCTATTCATGGCTGATTATAGGGATGTAAATTAAAAATATTTCCATGATGTTTTATGCAAATCATCTTTTTGCCCTTATGTTGGTTATTATTCCCGCAAGTACAACCACGAAGCCTATAACACACAGAAGGAAGGACCCGAGTTCCCTTGCCAAAATTGAACCAAAGTCGTTATCGCTCATAATAACTACGGTGGGACTTAGATCATCGTCTTCATTATTTTTCAGGGAAAATATGTATTTCCCATCTTCGGTGGTGTTGAATCTTATCGTTACTGTGCCTGTTGCATTTCCCTCTTTGATCTTGATTGCATGGGGAGTGTATATGGCATAGCTAACATTTCCCTCGGAGGTTATTACCACAGTGTAGGATTCATTTGCTCCGAGAGTAACTGTTTTGTTCTCGGATTTATGTGGACCCAGCTGATAAGTCAGTGATTTTTCTGCAGCCTGATTTACCACAGTAATTATCAGGAGTGCGGAGGCAAGAATTAACACAATGCCAATCACAAACATCAACATTGATTTATTCATAGGAAACATATGTCCTCATAATATTTCAAATTCTCGCTGTAAGGTCCGTTGGAAAGTTTTTTATAATCTTCGCATATCTCCTCAGGAGGGCCGGTAGATCAGCTCGGAAGATCGCCACATTCGCAATGTGGAGGTCCCGGGTTCAAATCCCGGCCGGTCCATTTTGAAGGTCCAAATTTTAAAGTCCAAAAAGGTAATATAGGGAATCCTCCATCATAATGTATGGGCGATCTTGATATTCTAAGAGAGATTTCAAATGTTGCAAGATATCGTTTTCTTGAACTGGAGTCTGAAGGAAGAGAGAAACTATCAAGTAAAGCAGGTAAGGGTGCATATGGTCATGAGTCCTCCAGGATGGATGTAGAGGTTGAGAAATCAATAATATCATTTGTGGAGGAGAATGATTTTCCCTTTAACATCTTCACAGAAGAATCTGGATGGATGGATAGGGGATATGAAGAGACCCTAATCATAGATCCTGTGGATGGATCATACAATGCTGAGCATGGTATTCCATTTTTTAGCGTATCTCTAGCGGTGACCAGCGGCACCCTTCGGGATGTGAGGATAGGTTATATAAAAAATATACCTATGAATATGGATTACTGGGCAATTAAGGGGAAAGGCGCCTTCAGAAACGGCGAAAAGCTTCATGTGAGTCCTGGAACTAACCTTTTTGTGATTTATCTTGGGAAAAATGCAAGCCACAGGGCATATGGCATTGCAAGAAAGGCCAGAAGAGTGCGTGATCTTGGTAGTGCTTCCCTTGAAATGGTTACAGTTGCCGAGGGAATTGCTGATGTTTTCTATTACTCCTTCAAAAAATATGGTGCGCTGAGGATTGTGGATATAGCCGCCTCGTATCTAATTGTAAAGGAGGCTGGGGGAATAGTGATTGATGAATCCCTTAATCCCCTTGATATGGAACTGAGCTTCAACGAAAGAAAAAATGTTATTGCTCTTTCAGATGAGCGTATGAAGGAGGTGTTCCTTTGAAATATGCCATTGTGGCAAATCCCGAAAAGAGGGAATGTCTGAATCTAGCCGCAGATATATTAAATAAATTGGACGCTGTTGTTGAGAAATCTACAGCGGATGCCCTCGGTGTTGAAGGGGTACCCATAGAAGATATAAATGTGGATGTGATAATTACTCTGGGTGGCGATGGAACCATACTTCTGGCGCTTCAGAAGGCAAGAGGGAAAATATTAGGGGTTAATATGGGTGTTCTTGGTTTCCTTACGGAAATAGAGCCATCCGAAATATGGAATGCCGTTGAAAGAATTGAAAGAGGGGAGTTCGTGGTAGATACCAGAATGAAAATGGCCGTGTACCATAATAAAAAACGCCTATACGATTGTGTTAATGAGGCAGTTATACATACCTCGGAAATTGCCAAGTTGAGAGATTATCGCATTTTCTTCAATGACGAACTTATGGATGAGATAAGGGCCGACGGGATAATAATCTCAACACCTACAGGCTCAACCTCTTATGCTCTAAGTGCTGGTGGACCGGTGCTTCATCCCGGAATTGAGGGCTTTGTGGTGGTTCCAATAGCCCCATTCAAATACACCTTGCGCTCGGTTGTTTTGCCTGTTGGAGAGATTCGGGTAGAGATTCAAAAGAGGAACGATCTTCTTGTTCTTGATGGTCAGAGCTATTTCCATGTTTATCCCGGGGATGAGATAACAATTAAAAAATCAGAGAACTATGCTGAGTTTATTCGGTTCAGCAATGATTTCTTCTCAAGAATAAAAAGTCGTGCGTAGAGGTGTTTCCATTGTGGAAAATCAGAAGGGGTGTTTTAACGCTGATCCTTGAATCTTCGCGCTCCTCATATCCTGACGAATTTGGAGCTTTTCTCAGAGCGAAGCACCGCATTATTTACGAGATTGTTCTTCTTCCAGGGACAGTTTCTGGATCTTCAAGTGTTGTGTACAATCTGATGATGAAACCCATTGATTTTACAATAGTGGGTTCTGTGCATTCTCATCCTTCAGGGGTGCCGTTGCCATCACAGGCTGATCTTGATATGTTCTCAAGAACTGGTGATATTCATCTGATTGTTGCATATCCTTTCAACTTTGATTCCTGGAAGGCGTACAATAGATTTGGAGAGGAGATTGATGTAAAGGTAATTGATTAATCATCAATCATATCTCGGATACCTCAGGCCACGTCTCTGAAGTCTTCCACACCTCGTGATTCAGATCCTTTAAGGTAGTAGTTCCATCTCCCGTGGTGAAGTATCTGGAATCCGTATGCAAGAGCCACGTGATCCTCAACCTCGCCTATTATTGCAACAACCCCCATCATCTTTAGGGTTGTGGAGGCCAGATGAAACACGTATCCAGGATTAAGAGGAAGACGGTCCATATCAACGACCCATGCGTCAAATCTTCTCAGCGGCAGAAAGGGCATGGCTGGATTAAGAGGAACGCAGTTTTTTATTTTTTCGCATTCGGTTGATGTGCAGTGGATGTTCTCATCTTCTTCAAACCCAAGAGATTTCCGCAAGTCGCAGTCAGTAATTAGTATCTCGGGGTTTTCGGAGGTTAGAAAGCTCATGAGCATTTTGATTTCGTGCTCCATGGTTAAGGGCATGTATGCATCATTATAACAGTTTTCTGAGATTGATTTCATCTCTCAGGATTACATTTGCATGAAAATGCAAACGCTTAAATATATAACGTGTATAACTATTCTGTGGATCTCAGGTTAAGCAGAGAGGAGATACTCACAGGAGGCATAATTCGTACAATGTTTCTTCTTGGATGGCCCATGATGCTTAGTAGTTTGCTTCAGACCCTTTACAATCTGGCAGATATGTTCTGGCTTGGAAGATTGCCTGAAGATCAGGCAAGGGTGGCTGTGGCCGCCATAAATTTTACCTGGCCCATGGTATTCTTCTTCATCTCCTTTGCAGGGGGGCTTGGTCGCGGTGGAATACCCATCATTTCTCAGTACATCGGGGCAAATAGGCGGGATAAGGCGTATCATTACACAGGCCAGATCTTTTCGGTGGTAATCATTATTGCCAGCATCATGGCTATTTTAGGCTCGTTCTTCTCATATTTTCTTTTTTATATTATTGGGGCCAGAGGTGAGTTGCTTGATACTGCTGCTCTTTATGGCTCTGTGATTTTCCTTGGTCTTCCCTTTATGTTTGTTGTGATGGGAGGTGGTGCAGTAATCTCCGCCGAAGGGGATACAGTGACTCCCCTGATAATAAGTGGCACATCCGTTGTTATCAACGCTGTTCTTGATCCAATAATGATTTTTGGTCTGTTTGGTTTT
>Ga0256833_1001412_pt1 | contig 17787 bp, 18 predicted proteins | sample 356284metaG_FD_190535 | JGI IMG/M metagenome (GOLD analysis project Ga0256833, IMG submission 190535) | Hydrothermal vent microbial communities from Mid Atlantic Ridge, Atlantic Ocean - 356-284 | ecosystem: Environmental > Aquatic > Marine > Hydrothermal vents | place: Atlantic Ocean: Mid... | reverse complement strand
TTTTTAGGTTTTGTTGAGATTTATGTTTTGCAAAGCCCTTTGGTTATTTAGTAAGATTTCTTAAAAAATCTATTTTGGAGGAAAGAATGAAAAAATTTCTGATTGTTCTTTTTTTATCCTTTCTATTTTCTTCTGGGGTTTGGGCTTCAAAAATTATTATTCCCTTTGATTCCGAAGAAGAATTAAGGTTTTTTTACCCGGCTCAAACGGGAAATTGTGGAACACTTTCTAATTGGCATCTAATTTCCGATATCAAGGCGCCTTCTGGAAGAAAAGCCTTAGAAGTAGTCCCCAATCCGCGAACTAATTATGGATCCTGTTTTAACGTATTTTTATATCGTGGTTTTCAAGCTAAAGATCTAAAAATTTCTGTTTGGGTAAGGGCGGTGAAAGGGAGAGAAGACCAAGGGGGAGGGCCAATTTGGCGTGCTAAGGATGCCAATAATTATTATGTAGTGCGTTGGAATCCTCAGGAAAATAATTTTCGTCTTTACTACGTCAAAAATGCGCGGAGAAAGATGTTGGCCTCTGCCAAAGTCAGAAGCAACCCCCATAAGTGGCATCGAATTGTAGTGGAGCAACGGGGTGATTTTATTAAGTGTTATTTTGATGGTCATCTCCTAATCCAAAAGCAGGATCGAACCTTTTCTGATCCTGGAACTATTGGGCTTTGGTCAAAAGCTGATGCTCAAACGGCCTTTGATATGTTAGAAATAAAAATCATTTCTCCTTAAGAGGAGGTCTGGGTGTTTAAGAAATTTATTTTGAGACTTTTTTCTGCTTTTTCGTTGCGATTTATATTTTGTAAAGGTTTTATTTTCTTCTTGATATTGCCTTTTATTTTAGTGACGTGTGGTAAAAAGATAAATCAACAAGAAGTAGTGGTTTATACCTCCACCGATCAGGTTTTTTCAGAGCCGGTCCTTAAAGAGTTTGAAAAACGCACGGGAATAAAAGTTCACATGGTTTTTGATACGGAAGAGACTAAATCCACAGGCCTCATGAATCGTCTTTTGGCTGAAAAAGATCATCCTCGTTGTGATGTTTTTTGGTCTAACGATCCTTTAAGAGTGGAAATTTTAAAACAAAAAGGGGTACTAACGCCTTATATTTCTCCAGCGGCCAGCCATATTCCTTCTGCTTTTAAAGATCCCAAAGGTTATTGGACCGGTTTTTCAGGCAGAATAAGGGTTTTTTTGGTAAACAAGAAGCTCCTTTCCCGGAAAGATTATCCGCAGGGGCTCTTAGATATGTTAAACCCCAAATATAAAGGGGCGTTTGCATTAGCTAATCCCCTTTTTGGAACCACCTCCTTTCATGTTGCTTCTTTATTTGTAGTTTGGGGAGATGAAAAGGCCCGTGCTTTTCTTGAAGGGCTTAGAAAAAACGGTTTGCGTCTGGCTTCTTCTAACGGAGAAGTTGCCCGTTGGGTGGCATTGGGAAAGGTAAAATTTGGTTTAGTTGATAATGACGATGCCTTTGCCATGATAGAAGAGGGAGCACCAGTGGAGATGATTATTCCCGACCAGAAAGGTCAAGGCACTCTCTTTATGCCCAATGCCGTGGCTTTAATTAAAGGGGCACCACATCCTAAAACAGGTCAAAAATTAATAGATTTTCTTCTCTCACCGGTGGCAGAGAAAATGTTAGCAGAGGCTGTTTGCCGTCAAATTCCCTTGAATCCTGCCCTTCCACCCCCTCCAGAGCTTCCCCCGCTTGAAAAAATTCGCCTTTTGCCAGTGGATTATGCTAAAGTAGCTCAAAAAATGGAAGAAATTTTGCCATTTTTACGTTCTTGGGTCCTTCAAAAGTGAAATTTGCTTTTTTCCCGCGTCTCTTTTGGGCTTTGATTTTTTTACCCCCTTTGGGGGCCGTTTTCTGGGTGTTGGGCCACAGTTTCTTTCTGAAATGGGGATGGGATCTTTTCTTCCTCAAAGCCTTTTTAAATACCTTCTATTTAAGCCTTATAACAGCCTTTGTTTGTTTTATAATTTCTTTTCCTCTAGCCTTACTTCTAACAAAGACTCCTTTTCCGTGGAAAAGGGCAGCGGTTCTTCTTTTGACTACTCCTCTTCTTTTTCTTCCTTATCAAACGGCTTTGGCCTGGTCTTTTATTCTTCCACCGGCCCTCCTTTCCCTTTTATTTTCTTTCTGGGGGGTAGTATTTATTTTTTCTCTTTCATTTTTCCCGCTAATTTTTTGGCCTCTTTATTTAGCATTTTTAGCTGTTCCCGCAGAAGCAGAAGAAAGTGCCCTTCTTTTGTATCCTCCTTTAAAGGTATTTCAAAAAATAACCCTTCCTTATGTAAAACCGTACCTTTTAGGTGGAATAGGGCTTTGCATTTTCTTTAGTTTTGCTGAAATCAGTGCCCCCACATATTTGGGAGTACCGGTTATCGGTTCCGAAATACTCACTAGATTTGCCGCCTTTTATGACATTGACGGAGCTTTAAGGGCCTCTTTTCCTCTGGCTATTTTGGGACTTATTTTCTTTATCTTAGAAAAGCCCCTTCTTTCTCGTTGGGAAATCCCTATTTCTTTTGAAGAAGAAAAGGGGCTTTGCTTTGGTAACAAATGGTTTGTTTTGTTGGGTAGTATTTGGCTTTTAATAGTCCTTTTGGGAGCAGTTTTTCTCCCTCTATTTTTACTCTTAGAAAAAGCACAAGCAGTAGATCTCGGAGGCGCCATTTCAAAAATTAAACTTCCCTTATGGCGGAGTCTTTTTTACGGGCTTTTAGTTTCGTTAGTGAGCGTTTCTCTTGCCTTTTTAGCTCAGCCTCTTTTGACTTTAAAGGAAAAGAGGGTTTGGGAAGGATTGGGCCTTTTTTTGTTTTTTCTACCCCCAGTGATTTTGGCTGTGGGGCTTATTTTTTTCTGGAGCCACTTCTCTTTGGTCTATACCTCTTCTTTGCTCTTGCTTTTAGGGCTTTGGGGAAGGTTTACCTTTCTGCCCCAACGTCTTTTGGGGGAAGTATGGAAAAGATTTAACAAACATGCTCTTGAAGCCGCCTATCTTAGTGGGAGACCTTTTTATTTGATTCTTCTAAAAATAATTTTTCCCTCTTTTCGACCCTGGTTGGGGCTAGCAATGATTCTCTTTTTTATCTTTTCCGTAAATGAGATAACCCTTTCTTCCCTTCTTTATCCTCCCGGTGGGGCGCCTTTGGCAGTGGCTATCTATACCCTTTCAGTTAATACTCCTTTGTCTTTTTCGGCCTTTCTCTGCCTTTTAAATACCACCATGATCCTGGTAGTAATAAGTGTCTTCTTTTTTATCTTTAGGCCTAAACCATGGAAGAAGTAGTTATTTTGAAAGGGGTCAAAAAGTTTTATTTCCGAGAAGAGATTCTTCGGGGAGTAAGTTTTCGCCTTTTAAATGGAGAAAATCTCGCTATTATAGGTCTCTCAGGTGCTGGTAAAAGCACTATTCTTCGTCTTATCGCAGGCCTTGAGACCCCTCAAGAGGGTGAGATTTATCTTTATGGTGAGTTAGCTACATGTGGTACAAAATTGATAATTCCTCCTTGGAAGAGAAAAATTGGTTTTATTTTTCAAAATCTTGCCCTTTGGGAACATTTCACCGTTTACGAACATTTAGAATTTGTAAATCCGGAAGAAAGGGATTTTCTGGCAGAACTTCTGCGTTTTTTTGAGCTTTGGGAACTTCGTGAAAAACGTCCGGCAGAGCTTTCTGGAGGACAGAAACAGCGGCTAGCTATTGCCAGAGCCTTGGCTCAAAGACCAACACTTTTACTTCTGGACGAGCCGTTTTCCAATTTAGATCCCGTTCGGAAAAAGAAGTTTTTGAAAGAACTCCTGCGAATCAAAGAAAAACAAGGTCTTCCTTTGATATATGTTACTCATGATCCAAACGATCTCAAACTCCTTGCGGACCGAATTCTTTTACTTCACGAGGGAGTCATCTTACAGGAAGGACCTCTCGAAGAACTTTTGGCAAATCCTGTGCATCCTATAGTAAAAGAGCTTCTTACGTTTTAGTTTTACGATATCCATGAGTAAAGGAAACGTTGTAAAGTTTGGAACGCTTTCCTGGTGGTGGAGAAAGTGCCTTACCCACTAGGATAAGGGCCTGTTTTTTAATCTCCGCTTCTTTTACCACTTTGGCAAGTGTTTCAAGGGGAGCTTTGAGAATTTTCTGCTCCGGCCAGCCTACTCGGTAAACACAGGCTGCGGGAGTTTCAGGAGGATACCCTCCTTCTAAGAGTTCCCGGGTTACTTTATCAATGAGAGAGGCACTTAGAAAAAGGATTAACGTGGCCTGGTGAGAGGCCAAAGAACGCAAATTTTCTTTTTCAGGCACAGGAGTCCTTCCGGCGGCACGGGTAATTATAACCGTCTGACTCACCTCAGGTATGGTGAGCTCGCATCCCAAAGCAGCGGCAGCAGCCAAAAAGGAGGAAACCCCGGGGACAATTTCCCAAGCAATACCGCGTCTGCCAAGTTCTTCTATCTCTTCGGCGATAGCTCCGTAGAGGGAAGGGTCTCCTGAATGGAGTCTTACAGCTAGTTTTTCTTCTTGGGCAGCGGTAGCCAAGATTTCTATAATTTCTGGAAGTGTAAGGGGAGCGCTATTTATTTTTTCTCCCGGGACTTCTTTTAAAATTTCTTCTGGAATAAGGGAGCCTGTGTAAAGAACTAAGTCGGCATTTTCGAGTAGTTTTTTGGCTTTAATTGTAAGGAGTTCAGGGTCTCCGGGGCCAGCACCTACAAGATATATTTTTTTCATTTTTCTCTCCAAGCTTTTAAAAAAAAGACCGGGTTTTCCGCGGCAAACATCTGGGCCTGCTCAAGAATTTTTTTCCCCCTAGCCGCCCAAAAGAGATCAATCTTGGTTTCAAAACCTTCCTTTGTTAGAAACTTTTGAGCCTTGAGAAGATTTTCCAAGCATACAAAAGTGGCACAGATTCGCGTAGAAGCTTTAAGCTTATTTTTAAAAAGATCAGCCTTAGGATAAAGAGCCTTAAAACCCCCTCCGATAAATACGAGGTCTGGAGAGGGTAGTTCTTCTAAGGCCTCTTCAATAGGCTTAGGAACGAGAATTACGTTATCTAATCTAAAACGCTTCAGATTTTTGCGTATAAGTTCTACTCTTTGAGGTGATTTTTCCACGAGATAGGCCTCCCCTTTAAAACACAAAGAAGCTAGTTCAAGCCCTACGGCTCCGCTTCCTGCCCCAAGATCCCACACTATTGCTTCTTTGAAAGGAGAAAGAGCTGCTACTATCAAGGCCCTTAAGAAATCTTTGGTAATAAGCCCCTTTTCTTTTACGAATTCCTCCTCCGGCAGTCCAAAAATCAGGCGTCGTGGTTGAGGAGTCTTTTCTAATATAAGGATGTTTAAGGGGGAAAAATCTCTTTGGGCAACTTCTTCCAGAGAAAGATAAGAGAGTTTTTCTTCCGGCAAGGCTAGGTTTTCACAAACAATAGCCTGGGCCCGGATACCTTTGCCCAAAAGATACGAGGCAATACGAGCAGGTGTATTTAGATGATCAGTCAAAAAGGCCACGTGTTGGAAAGGAGATATTTCAAGGTGTAGATTTCTCCAGGAAGCTCTGCCATGAAGAGAAATTATCTTGGCTTCTTCCCAAGGAATCTTGGCTCTGGCAAAGGCAAGTTGAAAAGCGGTGGGAGAGGGGTGAAAACGTAATTCCTCAAAAGGGAAGAGTGAAAGGAGCCGTTTACCTATGCCAAAAAAAAGAGGGTCTCCACTGGCAAGAACAACTATTTTACGAGTTAAAAACTTTTTTATTTTTTCCAGACCTTCTTCAAGAGGACTTTCGAGAAAGATTTTAGGGCCCTTAAATTCTTTAAAATTTTCTAGATGACGTCTTCCCCCAACTAATACTTCGGCTTCGGCGATAATTTTTTGATACAAGGGGGGAAGAAGTTCAGGATGATGAAAGCCAATCACTTCTATCATTTTTCAACACAAGCCAGAAGTTCTCCGTCAAAATCTAAGAGGATCGCCCGGATGTTTACGCTTCCTTTGGCCATTTCAAGGGCCTTGCTAGCGGCTTCTGAACATACTCTTTCAGCAAAAGGTTGTAAAAGATGAGGGGTCTTTTCTTTCAGTATTTCTAAAAGATGGCGAGCCGTTAAGATTTCCTTTTTTGTAAAGAAATCTTTGGGTAAGTTTGAAATTTGTTGCACCCAAAGCAGGAGTTTTTCAAGGGGGACGTTTCCATATTTAGCATGGGTATTGGGAAGACCAGCGGCAATTTTGGCCATCTTGGCGAGCATCATTGCCAATGTAATTCTACGAAAACCGTTTCGTCTGGCAGAACGCAAAGAAAAACCCACAAAATCTCCTACCTGAACAAAGGCTTCTTCTGGAAGGTCTTTAAAGATCTTTTGGCAAAAGGCCTCACTTCGTCCCCCGGTTGTTAATATTACTTCTTGGATTCCAAGGGCCCGGGCTACATGGAAGGCTTTAACGATAGAAGCCTTATATGCTGCAGTTGAAAAGGGGATTACGATGCCTTTGGTTCCCAAAATGGACAACCCGCCTTTAATGCCAAGCCTTGCATTTAAAGTGTTCTGAGCTAGTCTTTCTCCCTCAGGTATGGAGATAGTCACTATAAAGTCCCATAATTTCTTATTTTTCCCTAGGATTTCTGCTATTACCCTTTCCATCATACGGCGAGGAACGGCAGAGATAGCAGGTTCTCCAATCGGGATCCCCAGTCCTGGTTTGGTAACAATACCTACACCTTCTCCCGCCTGGAATCTGATCTTTCCCGTTCCGGGAATGAGTTTTACTTTTACTTTGATTTCTGCCCCGTTGGTAACATCTGGATCATCTCCGGCATCCTTGATAACCGAGGCCCAGGCTTCTTTTCCGTTGGAGGCGAAGGACTTAAGCTCAAATTCTGCCTCCCAGCCTACAGGGAGTTTGATCTTAATACGGGGCTGTATCTGCCCAAAGAGAATCAAGAGAGCTCCCTTGAGAGCTGCGGTGGCACAGGCCCCAGTGGTATAGCCGTACCGGCCTTTAAAATGACGCGGGGGTTTCATTTTCCAAGACTAAACGAAGAAGAGCATTAACAAGGGCAACGGCAATAGCTGAACCGCCTCGGGTCCCTTTCAGGGTTATAAAGGGGGTTTTTTGTTGGGCAAGCAGAGTTTTATATTCTGGAGCCCCAACAAATCCCACTGGTACGCCAATAACAAGAGCAGGGGCTTTCTTGTTTTCGATGGCCTTGAGCACTGGTAAAAGGGCGGTAGGGGCGTTACCGACCACGATAATTTTCTCTCCTGGGAGGGAAAGCCCTTTTTCCATGGCTACATAAGCCCGAGTAAGCCCCCGCCGCGAAGCTTCAGAAATTACCTCCGGGTCATCAATAAGACAGAAAATTTGGATTCCTAAGCGTTTGAGAAGAGAACGATTAATGCCAACCATTACCATCTTCACGTCACAAACAAGAGAAGCCCCCCTTTTAAGGGCGGCTATTCCTTCTTTTACGGCTTGAGGATGAAAGATAAAGTCACCAGCAAGACTTAGATCTCCGGTGGCATGAATGGCCCTTTGGATAAGAGGATAGATTTCCTCAGGGAAGGAGAGACCATTTTTGTGAAGGGCTTCATTTATAATTTGGTAACTCTTTTGTTCGATAAGTGTAGGGGAGAGCTTCACTTTCCTATCTCCGGCCAGAATTTTTTATGAATTGTTTGCACCCGCGTAAGTATTTCCAGAGGTTTTTCTGTTTCTTCAAACTCTTCTAATTTGTCAGTGGGAATAATAGAACGACCTACTAATTCAAAGATTACCGCTGCGACGCAATCTGAAAGCCCTTGAAGACTGTAACCACCTTCCAAAGTGAGTAACAACCTGCCATTGCAATATTGTCTGGCAAGTTTTTTGATGATCCGGGTAAGAAAGGCAACTCCGATGGGGGTAACTAACATCCCTCCTAAAGGATCGCCAAAGTAGATGTCAAACCCTGCTGAGACGAGGATTACATCTGGTTGATACGCTTTAGTGATCGGGATCAGAATTTTTTTAAAAACAGTTGCATACTCTAAATCACCGCAGCCAGCGGGAAGGGGAACATTTACAGTATATCCTATCCCTTCACCTTCCCCTATTTCTTCTACCCTACCGGTACCAGGATAATAAGGGAATTGGTGGGTGGAAAAATAAAGTACGTCTTTGCGATCATAAAAAGACCATTGGGTACCGTTTCCATGGTGAAGATCCCAGTCTACAATAAGGATCCGTTTGGCCCCTAATTTTTGAAGGGCGTAATGTGCTGCTAAGGCCACGTTATTAAAAAGGCAAAATCCCATAGCTCGTTCTCTTTCGGCATGATGCCCTGGTGGGCGTACCAAAGCGAAGACATCCTGAACTTCTCCTTTAAAGATGGCTTCAAGCCCAACAAACTGGGCTCCTACTGCTTTTACCGCAGCCTCGTATGATTCTGGAGAGGTGGCGGTATCCGGGTCAAGCTGGACTCGATTTTGCCCAGCAGTTTGCTGGATGGTTTTAATATATTCCGGACTATGGTTCCAACAGAGTTCCTCAAAGGAAGCCTCTCGAGGTTTAAGAACTTTTACAAACTCTGCAATATCTGGCTCTGCAAGGCGTTCATAAATTTTGATAAGTCTTTCTGGCCGTTCCGGATGATACTCTCCGGGATTGTGTTTAAGAAAAATTTCGTCTTTTACAATAGCGATATTCATATTGCCCTCCTAGCCTTTTAGCCACCCTGGAAAGAGTTCTCCTAACCCTCTTGCCATATATTCAACGGAAATTACCGCTAGAATCAAGCCTGTAAGACGCACAAAGAGATTGGTGCCAGTTTGGCCGAGCATTCGGGAGATACGGACTGCGTGCGAAAAGATAACAAAAGTCAGCAAAGCCACTAAAATTGTAGCTGCGATAACCATTAGTCTTAAAGAAAATTCTGACTCGCCTCCAGTCAATACTAGTACAGTAGTAATGGCCCCTGGACCGGCTAAAATAGGTACCCCTAATGGTACAACAGCAATGTCTTCCTTGTGACGGCTTTCTTCCTCTTCTTCTGGAAGGCTTTTGGTGGCTCGAGGTTGGGCTTGAATCATCTGAAGGGCTATGAGTAGCAAGATGATTCCTCCGGCAACCCGAAAAGAGGCCACAGAAATGTCAAAATAGAGAAGGAGCCGATCTCCGAAGAGGGCAAAAGCCGCCAAAACGAAAGTCAATACTAACGAAGCCTTAAAGGCCAAGTATCGTTTTTTATTTTCGGAAAGACCTTCGGTGAGCCCGAGAAAAAGGGGCACGCAGCCTATAGGATCTACAATGATGAAAAGGGGAACAAAAATATGTAAAAACTCTTTAAAAATTTCCATCTTTTGGGCGGCCTCCTCCTAAATATAAGAAACCCCCAATAGTCCCGCCAATAAGCATTACGCCGTAAGTAAGAAAACCTAGAGCGATTCCTAATTCAGGCGGATAACCCAAAAGTTCTAAAAAGTAAGAAAGAGTTCCTTCCCTTACACCAAAGCCCCCTAAACTGATGGGCAAACTAGCAAGGATTCCCATCAGAGGAATGATAAGGAAAAATCTGGCCCACTCAGGCTCAATACCCAGACTACGGGCTAAAAAAATGAGATGAATATTGTAAGCTACCTGGACGGCAAGCCCTAAAAGAAAGAGAACACTAAATTTGGGCCAGGGTGTTACAGCGAGAAGGGTTTGAAAAAGCTCATGACTTACTTTTTCGCGAAGAAATCTCGAACTCAGGGTAAAAAGTAGAGCTACTCCCAGCCCTCCTGCGGAGAGTAGAAGAAGAGTTTTGCAGGCTAAAGGAGGCAAAAAATTTCCCACCAAGGGAATAAATATTAAGAGGAGAAAAAGTGCTCCGAGGAGACCAAAGGCCCGATCATAGAGGACGCTAAAACTAGCCACACTTTTTGCTGCTCCGGCTTTTACTAGATAAAAGACCCTTACAATATCTCCTCCCAAGAGTCCCGGCAGAAAGGTATTAAAATAAATACCAATGAAATAGACACGACAAAAATAGAAAAATGGTTTCTTAAAACCAAGATAGAAATTTATCTTTTGCCACCGAAAAGTACTTATTAATTGGAAAAGAAAAAAACTAACTACGGAAATAAAAAACCAACTCCAAGAAAGCCCTTTAAAGCTCTGCCAAAGAAGAGAAAAATCTGTGCGCCGAAAAAGATAGTAAAGAAGAGTAAGGCTTACAGCAAGTTTTAATAAAAAAGAAAGGGTCTTTTTCACTCAATAACCTCACGGACATTGTAAATACGTCTTCCCGAAGCCTCATAATAGGTACGTATTACTAATTCTGCTAGAAGGCCTGTTCCTAAGAGGTTTATTCCGGCCAGAATGAGCAAAACCCCTAAAATTAGAAGGGGGCGATGACCAATTTTTTGTCCTAGAAAAAACTTTAAAAACGTCAGATAACTTTCGATTATAAAGCCTAAAAATAACATTATTCCACCAGTGAGACCAAAGATGTGAAGGGGTTTAGTGGCAAATTTACGGAAAAAGAGAACGAGTAAAAGGTCCAAAAGTACCCGGTAGGTTCGTGAGAGGCCGTATTTACTACGTCCAAAACGGCGGGGGTGGTGGCGCACTTCAACTTCTGTGACTCGAGCTCCACCTAGACTTACTAAGACCGGGATAAACCGATGAAGTTCGCCGTAAATGGTAATTCCTTTAATGACTTCAGCCCGGTAAGCCTTAAGAGAGCAGCCGTAATCGTGGAGCCTTACCTTCGTTAGGCGAGAGATAAGAAAATTGGCCAAAAAAGAAGGTATTTTTCTGGAAATAAGGGGGTCTCGGCGGTCTTTCCGCCATCCAGAAACTACATCATAACCTTCTTCAATCTTGGAAAGGAGTTTTGGGATATCCGCCGGGTCATTTTGAAGGTCTCCATCCATAGTAACAATAATTTCTCCTCGGGCATGATCTATTCCGGCAGTGAAGGCTGCGCTTTGGCCAAAATTACGTCTCAAAGCTATGATCTTCAACCAAGGATAGCGAGGTTTAAGGGCCTTGAGTTTGGCAAGAGTTTGGTCGTGGGAGCCGTCATCTACAACGATTACCTCAAATGGCTTATTGAGGTTGCTCAAAGCCCTTTCAAGGCTAACGAGCAAAGGGGCTATATTATCTTCTTCGTTATAAACCGGTATTACTACGGAGAGATAGGGTTTCATGGTTTAAGGAAGGTAGGTTTTAGGGTTCCGAGCGTAATTTTGATTTCTCTTCTTTGATTGTTCCTCAAGATTTCAAAGGTGATATCATCTCCTGGTCGGTGGTGGGTAAGGGCCTGAACAATATCTAAGATTTTTTTCACCGGTTTTCCTTCAATTCCCACAATAACATCCCCACCTAAGACGATTTCTTCGTCTCCTAGAAGGATGATTTTATTCCCTCCGCGTATGCCAGCCTTATCCGCAGGAGAGCCTGGAATAACGCTTTGTACCAGAACCCCTTCTTCAGGTTTAATGCCAAAAAGCCCTACTAAGCGAGGGGTTATTTCAAGGCCCTTTATCCCTACAAAAGGCCTTACCGCATAACCTTTAGCAATGAGTTGAGGAATTATCCTCAGAGCCACCTCAGAAGGGATAGCAAAACCGATATTTTCTGCTCCGGGTTTCAAAATAGCGGTTATTATACCTACTACTTCCCCAGAAGAATTGAGCAGTGGACCTCCGGAATTACCTGGATTGATAGCGGCATCTGTTTGGATAATATTATGAGAGAGTTCAAGAGTAGGGCTTGGAAGGCTACGATTAAGAGCACTTACTACTCCTACTGTGAGGGTATTGTCTAGCCCAAAGGGGTTCCCAATGGCCAAAACTTTCTGCCCGATTTTAAGTTTGGTGCTATCTCCGAAGGTTAAAGGAGTTACTTCTTCTTGGGGATCAATTTTCAAGACAGCCAGATCCGTAGGAGGATCTGTTCCTAAAATTCGGGCTTGGTAACGTTTCCCTTTCCAATCGCTAACAATAATGGTGTAGGCATTTTCTACGATATGGTAATTGGTGATAATCTGCCCTGTTTTAGAGATAAAAAAACCCGAACCCACTGCGCGTTCCGGAAAAGCCCTTTTTGAGGTGGTAGGTTTCTTAAGACATTCTATATGGACAACGGCCTTACTTGCCCTTTCATAGACTGAAATATTATTTTCCTCAAAAGGGGTAAGGGCCTGAGTCCCCTCCCCAAAAATAAGAAACGAAAAAAAGAAGAAAAAGACGGCCCGTTTATACATAAAATTTTTCCTTAATCTGCCTGAGTATGATTTCAAGTACTTCCTCTGGTTTTTTATTAGAGGTGTCTATCACTACGGCCCCTTTAGGTATTATGAGAGGGGCTATTTTTCTCTTCTGATCCCTTTCATCTCTAGCGAGAATTTCTTCTAATATTTTTTGATAATCTACTCTTAGCCCCTGTTTTTCAAGTTGAAAAAGGCGTCTCTTGGCCCTTACTTCCGGTGAGGCTGTAAGAAAGAATTTGATGTCCGCATCGGGAAAGACGAAACTACCCATGTCCCGCCCTTCAGCCACAACCCCTCCTTTCTTGCCTATTTCTTTCTGTTTTGTTGAAAGGGCGGTACGGACCCCAGGAACTTGCGCCACTACAGATGAAAGATGGTCAATTTCAGGGGTCCTGATGTCCCTACTTACATCTTTTCCTTCAAGAAATACCCAAACACCATTTGAGGAAGCTTTGAGTTCGAGGTTTATTTCTCGTGCCAACTGTTCAAGGGCTTCTTCATTTTCCAGAGGAATTCCTTTTCTTTTGGCTGCTAGGGCTACACTTCGGTACATGGCCCCTGTATCCAGATAAAGATAACCTAATTGGGCTGCCAGTTTTTTGGCGATGGTGCTTTTTCCTGCCCCTGCCGGGCCGTCAATAGTGATAAGAAGCCCTTTAGGTCTCATGTAAGACCTCCTCCAGCCGAGAAAGAAAGAAGGTGTTTTCTTCCGGTGTGCCAATACTTATTCGTAAAAAAGAAGGGAAACCATAGGCTTCCATGCTTCTTACAATAACCCCCTTTTTGAGAAGGGCTTCGTATATTTTCCGGGCAGGTTGGTGTAGATCTACAAAAATAAAATTCGCTTGTGAAGGGTAAGGATGAAGCCCAAGGGCTTTTAAGGCTTCGGTTAATCTTTTTCTTTCGGTCCGGGTAGTTTCAAGCACTTTTTGAAGAAAGTTTCGGTCTTCTAAAGCTGCTTGGGCAGCTACCTGGGCTAAAGAATTGACGTTGAAAGGCTGTCTTATAGCATTTAAGATACGAGCTAATTTCTTTTGCATGATGCCATAGCCCACCCGCAGGCCAGCCAGTCCATAGGCCTTTGAAAAGGTCCGCAGAAGGACTACCGGAGGAGAAAAATTCTTAAAAAAAAGGGGTTTTAAAACTTTGGGGTCATCTACAAATTCTCCATAGGCTTCGTCTATTACAATAACCAGCTCTTTCGGGAGAGCTTTATACCAGGCCTCAAATTCTTCATGATAGATGATGCTTCCGGTGGGGTTGTGCGGATTATCAAGAAAGATGATTTTTGTCTTTTCTGTAATTTTTCGTGCTAATCCCTGAAGATCATGCTGAAAATTTTTCAAGGGAACTTTGATAGCCTTTCCGCCGGCGGCAGTTACAAATTTTTCATACATCAAAAAAGAAGGCTCACTCATGAGAGCTTCTTCTTTTGGGGAAAGACAGGCCTTTACTAGAAGATCAAGGATTTCGTTAGAACCGTTTCCTAGGACAATTTCTTCTGGCTCCACCTTATAGTGAGAAGCCAAGGCCTTTCTTAAGTTGTAAGCTGCCGGGTCAGGATAGCGATGGAGGTCTGAAATCGCTTCTTTTATAGCCCTAATAGCCCTTGGAGGCGGACCAAAGGGGTTTTCATTTGAAGCCAGTTTGATAATAGGGCCACTGATTCCTAATTCTCGTTTGAGTTCGGAAATGGGTTTTCCTGGAGGATAAGGTTTAAAATCCTGGAGATAAGACTTGATCATAGCCTTTTCCTTTCCTTAGAAAGACACTTATAGGCACCAAGGAAACATCTTTTTGGAGTCTGTTTTTGAATTTTTGTAATGCTTTTAAAGTGTAAGGGTGGGGGTGAGCAATAGCCAAAGTGGGCTCTTTTTGAGCTCGTTTAACAAAATTTTCTAGAGCCTTACAGACCGCTTCATAACCTCTTTTGTGATCTAAAAAAATTCGCCTTTCAGCAAAAGGCAGACCAATTTTGCGGGCAAGTTCTGGCACTACGGTTTTTTTGGTTGTCCTGCTATCTACATAAAAAAGGCCTAGATTTTGGACTTCTTCTAATACCCAACGCATATGTTTTCTATCTGCACTGAAGGCTGAACCCATGTGATGATTTACTCCTATCGCAAAAGGGACTCGCTTTACGGCTTCTCTTACCCGCCTTTTTACTTCAACTTCATTCATATGCAAGGTAATAAAATGGGAGTGATCTTTTACCCTTTCGGCTTGAAGAGGTAAATGAACTAGGACTTCAAAACCACGCGCGTAAGCCTCACTAGCAAGCCTTTTAGTAAAAGGGGCCTCGGGAAGAAAAGAGAAATTGAGTTTCAGCCCTAACCCAAAAAATTTTCTTTCAAGAGCGGGATTTTGTCCCATGTCATCAATAATAATACAGGCTAGCGGACGTGAAGGCCGAAGAGTTTTTCTTTGCCGTTGGTTGAGAGGGGGAGTTTTAGGAAGGGGGGTTTGGGATGGTAATGGTTTTTTAAGAGGTTTTAAGATGTAGAGGGCCCCCAAGATGCTTATAAGGATAAAAAGAGCCCACAAGGCCCACCCCAGCCGAGAAGGAGTAGGCCCTTTTTTCTTGCGAGGCATTACTCAATCTTTAAGTGGGTTATGACTTCCCAGCTTTTTAGAAGCCTTAGAGCTTCTTGAAATTGGCTATCGTAACGGAAACGTTCCTTATTTAGATGTCGAGGCCCTGGTGTTTCTTCGTTTTTCTTTTGTTTTTCTTTGGGATCGTGTTTTTGTTTTTTGGTCTGGTTTTGTTCTTCTGCATTTTCAAGGTGTCTTTCAAGATCCTTTTCTCTAATTGCTTGGTGTTTTTGATTCTTTTTTAGACATTCAGGATCAAGAAATGGGACTTTGACATCGGGTTCAATACCTTTGGCTTGTATAGAACGGCCACTAGGAGTGAAGTATTGGGCCGTAGTAAGACGGACAGCTGAACCATCGGGAAGAGGTATAATAGTTTGGACTGAACCCTTACCAAAAGTTGGCATTCCTACGATGAGGGCTCGATGATGGTCTTGGAGGGCTCCAGCTACAATTTCTGAGGCCGAAGCACTTCCTTCGTTTACCAGCACAATGATAGGATAGGGATGTTTACGTCGGTTAGGGGTGGCTTCAAAACGCATATTTTGTTGTTTGATTCGCCCTTTCGTATAGACGATTAAGCCTTCGTCGATAAATTCGTCTGCTATCCTTACAGCAGCGTTTAAAAGTCCGCCGGGATTATTGCGCAAATCGATAATAAGCCCCTTTAAGGGCTTGTTTTCCTTCTCAAGCTTATCCAAGGCTTTGACAAGTTCTTTGGGAGTCTTTTCTTGAAAGTTTGAGATACGTACATAACCGTAGCCAGGCTCAATAGTGAAAGAACGTACACTAATGATAGGAATTACATCACGTACAAGAGTTATTTCTTTTAGCTCGTGCCATCCCTCTCGCAAAATGGAGATGGTAACTTTGGTTCCCTTGGGGCCCCTTAAGAGTTTCACCGCTTCGATAAGACTCATCCCTTTGGTAGGTTTACCATTTATTTTGATAATTTTGTCTCCAGGCTTAAGCCCTGCCTTCCAAGCCGGGGTCCCTTCAATGGGAGCCACTACGGTTAAAATACCGTCCCGGATGGTGATCTCGATACCGATACCAGTGAAGCTCCCTTTAGTTTCTATCTGGAGTTCTTTGTAATCGTCTGGTTTAAGGAAGGAAGAGTGGGGATCGAGATTTGAAAGCATTCCTTGAATGGCTCCATAAATGAGCTCTTGGGGGTCTACTTCTTTTACATAACTTCGTTGTACCAGATCTAATACCTGAGAGAAAAGTCTTAACTGCTGGTAAATATCTTGCTGATCTTTGGTAGGGGCAGAAAGAAGATTGCGACCTAAAAGAGTTCCAAGGAGGAAAACTCCCAGTGCTAATACTATAAAAGGCAAAAGAAGCTTTTTTTGTTTCATCCTTACACCTCTCTAACGCAAGAATTTGAGCTTGCTGGTATCAAGCCAATCCAGAGGATTTTGAGGTTTACCTTTATAGCGAAGTTCATAATAAACCCCTTCTTTTCCATAAGGAAGCTCGCTCACCTCACCAATTATTTCACCGGTGGAGACCCGATCTCCTAGACCCTTTGTCACCTTACCCAAGCCTCCTATAACAGACAAGAAATGATAACCATGGTCAATAAAAATCAATGTTCCCTTTCCTCGGACAAAGGAGATTTTGATGATCTTTCCCGCATAGGGAGTTTTAACCGGGCTTCCTACTGGGGCTGCAATAGTAATGCCCTCGTGAAAGATTTTTTGCCCTGTTATAGGATCTACTTCCAAGCCGAAAAATTCTATAACCTCTCCCTCGATGGGAGGAGGTAGAAGTCCTTTGACCTCGATAAGAGGAGGGGGTGTAGAGAAAGGTTCTTTTTGGTCTTTTTGAATCTTTAAAAATTCTTTTTTGGTGGCTTCGAGCTCTTTTCTGGTGCGTTCTAGTTCGGTGGCCATTTGGGAAATAGCAGCATAGGCATCTTGAAGCATGCGCAATGTTTCGGCATAAAGACGCTTATTTTGTCTTACTTCTTCAAGAAGAGCCTCTTTCCCGCGTTTTAATTCTTCGAGAGCCTCTAATTGTTCTTGATAGCGCTCTTTAAGCTCTTCCAGGCGAGCTATTTCTTTTTTTATTAGTTTTTTTTGGCTGTTTATGGCTTCTTTTTCTTCTTTGATTTTTTGGGCAAGCTGTTGGTCGTGATAGATGATAAGAGAAGCATATTCCTGTCGTCTAAAGAAAGAGGATATTTCCTGCGGGGAAAGTATAAGATTTATCCAGCCTATTTTTCCGGTAGTGGCAAGGTGTTTTAATCTTTCTTGAAATTGGTTCTCCAGCCTTTGAAGTTCCCTTTCTTTTTGGTGTAATTCAGCGGAAAGACGGCGCAAGATAAGTTCTTTTCGGGCAATTTCTTCATCTAAAGCTTCTATTTGGCCGATTTTTTGGTTTATTTTAGAAGAAATTTCCTCAAGCTGAGAAAGGATCTTTTTCTCTTTGACGGTAAGTTCACGAATAATGGCCTTTTGGGAGCTTAGAGAGAGAGGTTCAGCTTGCAGCCCCGTAATTAATATCGCAAATATCGTCGTGATGCCCAGTACGAACCGGTAACGCAAAGTGATATTACTCCTGAAATGAGAATAATTAATTGTTTGGCATTCCAAAAAATGAGCCCCCCTGAAAAGCCGGGAAAGAATCCCTGAAAAGCCCGGTCTAAATATATCTTGAGGATATAAACCAAGAAAAAGGCCCCTAGTGAAGCTAAAAATCCTTGAAAAATTGCAATTATAAGTACCGGGCCTTGTATAAAACTGGGAGTTGCTCCTACTAAAGAAAGGATTTCAAGTTCTTCTTTTCTCTGGGCAAGAGAAAATTTCACCACAAGGCCAATGATGAAACAAGTGGCCACACCTACCAAAAAAAGACCCCAAAGAGAGATAATTTCCAGAAAACGTTTGAGATTAGCCATTCTTGCGAGCCAACTGCGAGCAAATTGAATTTTGAAGACCTTT
>Ga0256833_1001411_pt1 | contig 17788 bp, 23 predicted proteins | sample 356284metaG_FD_190535 | JGI IMG/M metagenome (GOLD analysis project Ga0256833, IMG submission 190535) | Hydrothermal vent microbial communities from Mid Atlantic Ridge, Atlantic Ocean - 356-284 | ecosystem: Environmental > Aquatic > Marine > Hydrothermal vents | place: Atlantic Ocean: Mid... | reverse complement strand
TATAAAGAAGGTGAACTTTATGTTTGTCCCTTCTGATAAAAGTTGGCAAAATGCAGATGCTATTGCTCTATTAGGTAGCATAATTAATTTCATCTGTGGTGAAAACGATAGAGAAAAAGTAGGGAATTTTATAGAAGCCTTTACGCATCATTTCACGAATTTTGAAGATGAAGAGATTACTTATATCGGTAAATGTAAAGTTGAACTTGGTAAAGTGGACAAACAGTTACCTATTGTATTAGTTACTTTTACTTCACAATAGTGTAAAAGGGCATAAGTCTCCACTTGATTGAGGGGAGTGACTAAATTCAAGCATAGTACATATGTACTATGCCCCCTCGTTTAACAAACCTAAAACACAATTTCAACCCCCAAAATCCCACCCCCACTTTTTGCCCCCTAAAAGTTATCCACAGTGAAGTTGTGGATAAATGATAACAGTTGCTAAGGGTAGCAGTTAAGTTGTCACAACTCAACTGTTGTCTTCTGGGAAACTTATTCAGTTCGTTGACTTTTAATTGACGAACTTTTACAATTTTGTCTAAATAGGAGTTCTCCGAGAGGGAGGAACTTAATGAATTTTCCTATAAACTTTAACATTAATTTCATATTCAACTTATTAAGCAAAATGGGTTTACCGGAATTTGGAGCAAAAAAACATAATTTCATTTATAAGAGATTCTTCAAGAGGCTGGCTATATATGAAAACGGACATGGAATAGCTGTGAATTCGATAGAAGTTGAAGTAATCAAATCTCTAAGCAGGATAAGAAGAGGATTTGATGCTAAATCAGGTAACGGATGTAAGGATACATCTCTCCCTAAGTTCACAGACATGAGAAGTGTGAATGAGAAGAAACGATTTGTGGATAATGGTTTTTGGATAAAATCACGCCCAGAGTGCCAAATAGAGATAGAAGAAGACCACGACGACAGAAAAGTTTTTTATTTTGTGTTTAATCCTCCTTTAAAAAAAGGGCAAGTTTTAAGACTATCTTACGCTGTCTCTGTTAAGTGTATGTTCCCTATAAGAAACGGGATTTTTGACCCATCAATCGCTTGCAACCCCAATGAAGCATTAGGAAAGGCAAATTTCGAGGTAAAACACTTCATAGAGGATTTCGAGTATGAGATAGCTTTCCGTGGAGTTCAGCCTAAACAACTACCCATAATGGAAATTCAGCAAGAAGATGGAAATAGGGTAGAAACGATTAACCCTAAAGTATATTTTGACCCATTTTATGACAGGTATCGCTTTTCCTTGAAAAAACCTAAAGTAGGTTATACAATATCAATACAGTGGTTATGGAAAACAAAGTAAGGAGGGCAAGATAATGGAAATTAAAATCACTGAGTGGGGTGATTAGTTTTGTTCGCTATATTTGTTGGCAGAGGGGGTGTACACCCCTTTTTCTTTTCTTAATTATCACACCCTCCTGACCTCAAGCTCCGTTACCCATCCGCCTGTTCTTGAAATCGTGTGCCTTGTTCTCTCTATCAACCAGTTTCCGTCCATAAGTCCAAAACCTTTTAAAGCTACAACAAGCCCAGCCATAACTTGAGGATTTCCGGGCATTGTTATCCTTCCGGTCTTTTCCTTGCTGTCGTATTTATGCCTTTCGGCTCTTGCTCTTATCCTTGCCTCTTCTAAACTCTCTACCTTCTCGTTAATCTTCAAGTAGTCAGCTCCCGCCTTGTAGCCCGTCCAGTCCTCCCGATACTTTAAGAGCTTTTTAGTTTTTGGGTCGTGATAGGTGATGATTACCCCCTTGTAAATGTTGTGAGTCTTATCTCGCAAGGAGTAGGAAATAACATCTTTTCTCTCTATCGTTAAAGCAGGCTTTCTCTCTTTCAGCCTATCGTTGGAGATAAAGTAAACCGTATTTCCCTGCACCTTTACGCTGGCGTTGTATTTCTCTGCAAGCTCCCGCAAGAAGGTAAGGTCTGCCTTCTGTTTCTGGTCAATTCTCTTAAAAGCAGGGTCAGAATCAAGCTCAACAATGACATTCATTCCGTTCCTTTCGGCTATAAGCTTAACGATTTTGGAAAGGGTAACGTTTTCATAGGCAACAGTCCTTTTTTCCCTGATTGACTTCTTGAACGGTGCAGCTATCCCCCGAAGGTGAACGGTATCCCCGCCGGTCCTGCTGCCGGTAGCCTCTATCTCGTCAATTTCAAACTCCCCGCAAGGTAGGTGAGGCTCATCCTTGTAGCCGATGTTCAAAACTACCGTGTCTCCCTTTTCGGGATACCAGCTTTGAAGCCATCTTAAATCCCTATTTTCAATCGTTATCTCTATGGCGTCGGATTCGCCGTGGTAAACGTCTTCGTATGAAACAGACAGAACGTAAGGAGTAAGATAATCTGTAATGTTTTTGCCGTTCCAGAGCATGTCCCAAACGGGAATTTTTATCTTTTCCACGGCGGGAGCTCCTTTACCGTATTTGGCTTTTCAACATCCGGAATAACAAGCTCAATGCCTGCCGGTAAGATGGGAGAAGCTATTATCTCAATAGGAAGGTCGGGATTGGCTTTTTGAATCTCCTTGTAGAGGTTGCAAGTTCCGTAAAACTGATAACTTATCCAGTCCCAGCGGTCGCCTGCCTTTGTTATATAACTTCTCGGCATCAATTCCACTCCTTGAGCTTGATTTCAAGTTCAACAGATAAAAGCCTGCCCTTGTTGTCTGTCCTTTTCCATTCCTTCACAACCTCTTCTATCACATACTTTCCGATAATAGTTCCGTCTCCCAAAATGAAAGGGAGCGGCTCTTCTCTTTCGGCATTCTCGTAAATGACAGAAAGGAGCTTTTGAGGGTCGCTTCCAAAAGCGGTGGAGAGCTTAATCTTGAGCGTTAACTCCTGTAAGGACTTTCCCATCTTCTGAAGATGGGACTTTTCGTCAAGAACCCTGTGTTCAACATAATCCCACTTATCCCTTTGCCTGACACTTTCCGGAGTTTCAATAAGCTCAAACCTTACCGTGCCGAGCTGTGCCCACATCAGTAGCTTCTCCTTGCTCTTTGCTCTTCAATTTTCCTGATAGCCTCTTCAACCTGCCTAACGAAGTCAGGCAGGTAAGTTTGAAGAATCTGTTTGACCTCTTCTTTGTTCTCGGTGTTTATTACAGGAGAGAAGTTAAGGGTCAGGTTGATTGTCTGAGGTTCGCTTACCCTTTCTCTAACAAGCTTTTCGGCTATCAGGAGTTTTTCGGCCTGCAGAGTCTTTTCTCCCTGCTTAACCGGTAAAGAAACGGCACTAACGGGAGAAAAGAGGGAAACTGCTAAAGAAGCCGGAAGAGTTAAAGCCTTAAACCCTTCAAAAGCCAGCCTCGGCAAAAGCTGAATCCCTTTCTTAGCGGGAAAGTCAAGAGTAGAAAAGACTTTCTTAACTGCACTCTCAACTATTCCCAAAGACTTAACCATCCCGAGTCCGAGCCCTTCATTAAGGAAGTGTCCGAACTGCATAAAAAGCTTAGAAGGTGAAGAAATCCCGAGAAGGGACTTAAACTTTTCCTTAATTGAATGTCCTATATTTTCAATAACTTCTATCGGCTTTTTAGCCATTGAAACAAGACCTTTCCAGAGTCCTTCTATTATCTGCTTACCGGTTTTAAAGAGATTGATAGATTTAGCAAAATCGTAAAGCTTCTTGAGAGCCATTATCGGAGCGGCAATGGGATTGGTCCATAGAAAGATTGAAACAAACTTTTGCCAAGCAGTAGAGAAGAAAGAAACGACGCCTTGGAATCTTCCCTTAATCCTTTCAAAAACAGAGGCAAAGAATTCTTTCACGCCTTGCCAAATTGTTTTTATTCTTTGATAAACTGCATCCCAGTTCTTATAAAGATAATAACCAGTAGCTACAAGAGCAACGATACCTGCAATAACCCAGGTTATAGGATTGGCAAGCAAAGCAGCCGAGAAGCCCATTATCGCTCCGGCTGCAGCAGTTAAGCCGGAAATAAGCCCTGGCAAGATTGCAACGAAATTAAGAATCCCTTGACCAAGAAAACCTACTGTGGCCATCAAGCTCCCAGCAACCGTAAGAAGCATCCCTAATCCTGCTACAGGATAAACCAGAACCTTTGCCAAAGTTTGGTGAGCCTGAATGAAATCGGTTATCGGCTTTATAACCTCTGCTAAAACTTCGGCAAAAGTTTTTAGCGGTGGAATGAGTAGAGAACCCACAGCTATAGCTAAGTTTTGGAGCGTATGTTTCAAAATCTGAAACTGAGCCCAAGTGGTTTGAAGGAGCGTTTTAACCTCTCCTTCCATTGAGCCAGCATATTTACCGGCCTCTATCTCCGCAAGCTTTTGCTTTAGGCGGTCAAGGTTGTTTACAAGACCGAGTATTTCATCTGTATGTTCAAGACCGAATATCTTGTAGAGAACCTCAGCTTGAGTGTGTTTATCAAGCTCTTTTATCCTCTCAAGGAGAGTTACGAGGGCTTTTTCAGGAGACTTTCTTTTTATCTCTTCAAATTCTTCAACGCTCATTCCTAAGGTCATGAGGGCTTCTCTTGCTTGCTTGTTCATTATCTGTAACCTTTGAAGTGCAGTGCTGAGTCCTGTCCCTATTACTTCAACTCCCATTCCCTGTTCTTTCAAAACTGCTCCAAAAACGGCAACGGCCTTAGCAGAAAGTCCAAATTGACGGGCAGAAGAGCCTACCCGCCTGACTATCTCCACAAGCTGTTCTGCATTAGCTCCCATAGTGTTAGAAAGGTAATTAATCGTGTCTCCTACTTCTTTTAGCTGCTCTATCGTTTTGATTCCGTAAGCACTCCTTATTTCGCCAAAAGCCCTTCCTGCTTCCTCTGCCACCATGTCAAAGGCAAATGCCGCTTTTGATACCATCTCCGTGAACTGTTTAAGCTGGTCGGTCGGAACGCCCATTTGAGCAAGGTTAGCGCTAAGCTGAGCTATCTCGTTAGCAGAAAGTGGTATTTGCTCAGAGAGCACCATAAAGAACTTTTTAAAACCCGCAAGTTGCTTTTCGGGTAAATTTGCAACCTTGTTAAACTCACCTACAACCGTTTTCTCAAACTCTACCGCTGCGTAAGCCGCACCCGCAAAAGGAGCCGAAATTGCCGCCCCGAATTCCGCCATTCTTTTCCCGGCTTCTTGAAGCTTATCAAGCCTATCTCTCACTACCTCAAGGGATTTTTTCAGTCCATCTACAGCCTTAGCCATTTCATCAATTGGACGGGTTAGGTGGTCAACTACTCTAAAGACCGCCAAAACCTCAAACTCTTTTATCGTCATCGCCACCTCTTAATGGGTGTGGTGAGGAGTATTGCCGCCTTCATCTATGATTGAACCTGTTGCGTGGATGTCTCCCTCAACTTCAAGGTGTCCCCTGATAGTAAGCGTTCCTTCAAGGAGGAAGTCCCCCTCCATGTAGCCGATTGTAGGGGAGTTGTTCTGAAGGTTAATTTTTGGAGCCTGAATGGTTACCTGTGTAGAGCTTTTGATAAGAACCTCTTTTTTAACCTCACAGGTTAAATGACCGCTCACCTTCGCTTCAACATCCCCCTTAACGTCAGCATAAAGCTTGTGGTTTTTCCTGTCATACTCAATCCTTGTTCCGTCCTCAAAAACGATAACCTTTTTGTCCCTCGTATTTTCAGGAGGTTTCTCGGCGTCAGAATAGATAGCTCCGATAACAAATCCCTGCTCCTGCCCGTAAGGAAGCATCACCACAACAACGTGCTCTCCAATGTCGGGCAGCCAGTAGTCCTTATCTAAAAAAGTTTTCCTCTGAAGAACGGGAAATTCCCAGCTCACTTCTTCATCGTCGTCCGGAAACTGCACTCTTACGGTAGCTCTGTCATCATAGACTTGCGTAACTATTCCAATGCGGATGACATTCTCCATGTCAGCACCCCTTTCCATTTTTCTACAAACATGTAGGGAAATCTCCCTTCTTCTTGACTAACAAAGAATTCGCCGTCCGAAAGCTTATCTATTGCAACTGAAAAGCCGATAGAGTTCTCTGTCCCGAGAGTAATGGCGTGATAACTCTCAAAAAGTTTGTTGAGCTTTAAGGAAGCCTCATAAACCATCTTTAGAAAAACTTCTCCTGTCCCCTCTGCTACAAGGCGAAGTTCCACAGAAAGCTGAACAAGTCCCTGCTTTGCAAGGTCGTTAGGCATATTCCCGTAAGACTGATAAGAAAGCCCTTTGGGAATAATCCTAACGTGAGCGTCAGGAGGAGAGGCGGGAGAAGGTTCTATTTCAACGGGGAGCCCCGTGTTTTTCGTAATGAAATCTGCAAGTTCTTTTAAAAAGCCAACCATAGTTACTCCTTAAGCCAGCTTGCCACCATCTCTGTAATCTCTTCCCAGTCTTTTTCTGTCAGGTAAACGAAAGTCCTTGCCGGTATTTCAACCTCTTTCTTGCGGTAAAAGAGAACAACAGGTTTTCCTCTCCTCCCTTTCTGCCCCATTATTGCAGAAGGAGTAAACCAGATATGGTATCCCTTCCTTTTGAATTCTTCTAAAGCACCTTTTACGCCTTTTACTTTTGAAAGTTTCCGCGCCTCTTTGGTAGCTGGAATACACAGAGTTTGAGCCTTTTTTGCCTTTATCTTCGCTCCAAACTGGTGCACTTTAGCGTAGCGTAAATGGGAACCGATTTTAATTATGCCGTCTCCTTCAAGTTTGTAGGTAAGAGACTGAACAAGTTCTCCTGTATCCATTAAGGTTTTTCCCTTTCCCTTACCGGGACGGGTGGAGAGGGTGAAAGGAGAGGTAGGAGGTTTAATCTCGCCTTTTTTAATTCGCTGGACGGACTTTGAAATTATGTGCTGACCTATGGCGTCGTTTATCTTTTTATGAAACTTAACGGCAAACTCATTTAGAGCCCTTTTAAGCCTATCCCATCCTTCTAACCTTACGCTCATCACTTAAACCCGTGCCAGTCAGAAGAACCTTTTTTGACTGCAACATAGGGAAGAGAAACCTTTTCTCCTTCACCTGCACAGTCTCCCAAAACCGCTTCTAAAAGGACCTCGGCATCTTCTTTCTTATCTCTTGCTACTTCTTCCTGCTCGCCGTATGCGTAAAGCTCATACAAAGCTCTTTTTAAGAGAGCTTCTTGAACATAAGAAAGCTCCCAGTCAACACTTTTTCCGCATTTTGCAAACCTTGACTCTACCCACACCTTAGCCTTTTCTATTGCCCTTTCGGCGACAGAATCGTCGTCTTGAGTAAGCATTCTGTATTGAGTGGGAGAAAGCTCTCGTTTTAACTCTTCAACGGTTACCATGCTTAACCCCTAAAAGGCAACCGTCCTTAAAGAACGGTTGCCCAACAAATGGCTTTTACGATAGGAACCGGAAGAGGTTTACTTTCGGCTTGAACCACAAAAGAGGAACCGTCCTGAGTCTGATAAGAGGAAATAAACATCGGAACGGCTTGAAGCCCGGCTTTGAAGTTGTCAATAGCAAGATAGAAGAGCGTAAATCCGGCGTTCTTATCAAAAGCAACTATTTTGTTATCCGGAACTACAGGCTTAAGAGTTCCGTCCGGGAGTCTGTATTTCTGATTAACCATCTCTATTTCATAGCCGAAAAGGTTAATCTTGTTGCCGTTAACTTCCGGTTTGGGAACGGTATTGCTATTAAGGGATTGGATTTTACCTACAAGTTCCATGAATGCACTCTTACCAGCCCAGAAAGTCACGCTATTTGCGATGCCTTCTTCCTGAAGGACTGCCTCAATCTCTACAAGCTGGCTAAACACGTCTCTCAAGTCGGCAGAGCTCCAGGTTTTGGGCGGCGTGTAGGAGAGAGGAGAACCGAAGTCAACTTCATAAGTGTCATCCTTTCCGTTTTCAAGCCTTATCGGGTAACTAATTTTCCCCGTGATAGATTGAGCGGCAAGAGCTTCGGTTGTAGCCTTAATCTTCCTTCTCAAAGTATCCAACTTCTGGGCAAGAAACGCCCTGTATCCTTGACTCCCCATAGACTTGAGATTATTGGCATCTACCGCCGTAACGGAGTCGGTTACCTTAATAGGTTGAGGTTCAATGTAGCTGATAGAAACATCTCCTCCACTTACGGGAACGCCCGGAGCTCCCCTCCTCACTACGGGAACTGCACCGGCTACATCTTGAACTTCCTTAATCCCTATTTGAGGAAAGGGATGGGTTACTTTGCGGGCGTAAACATCGTCAAGGACTTTGGTTCTGATGGGCGGCAAGGTCTTAATAACTTCCGCAACTATTTTTGGATTCTGTAAAAGCTTTCCAAGCTCAATCATTTTTCACGCCTCCTTTTAACCGATGTTGTAAATTCCGATGGATGCAAGTTTTTGAAGGTCGTTTGCCGATACACTTCCGCCCGCGACCTTCAGCCTTTCTCTAAACACAACGCCGTGAACGAGAACATTGCCTACTGTTTCTTTATCCGTGTCCAATCTTTCCACAAGAACGCCGATAGGATTAGCTGTAGAGTCAGAAGCCGAAGGGCTGTAGGGAACTACAAGTCCGTTAGAGTCAAGAGCAACAATCGTTCCTCTTTCAAGAACTCCTTGACCGCCCTTAATGGACTTGGAAAGAATTACGGCAGGGTGTCTTTCTTCACTGTAAACTGCCTCTTCGGGTTTTGGCGGAATATATGTGCCGATGTTTCCGCTTACTGGCATGTCTCAATCCTCCTTAAAGTTTTTCAAGCATTGCTTGAGCAAGGTTTACATCGTCTTTGGCCGGGTCGCCAAAAGACATTTCGTCATCAAGTCCTTTTACTTCCGGAAGAGAGGAGAAAATTTCGGTTAGAACGTCAAAGAAGTCCCTTTTCTTTTCATCGGAAAATTCCAACTTCTGGTCCGCAACCTCAACCTTGTCTGCAAATTCAAGGACAAGCTTGATTTTGTCAGCTGGAACTTTACCCTCCATAGCCTTTTTGAGTTGTTCTTTCTTTTGCTCTTTTAAAGCCTTGCGGTAAGATTCAAGTTCTGCCTTCAAAGAATCCGCAAATTCCGCTTTCTTCTCCGCTTTCTCAAGCTTCTCTTTAAGTTCCGCTATCATTTTTTGAAGTTCTTCAACAGTAGGCATGTCAAAACCTCCATCCGAAAAGTTTTCCTTACCTTTCTCTATAAACTCTTTGAGTTTCTCAAAGACAGGTTTAACAACCTTTGCAAGGGATTCATCAACTTTTACGCCTCTTGCGCCGTTCAAGTAGCCAATACCGGACGAAACGGCTTTTGGAACTATCTTGATTTCGCCGTCTACAACATCACAGAAAGGGAACTTGTATCTGGAAAAGCTTTGAGGAGTTTCTTCTTTTGAAACATCAACAGCTCCAACGCAAGTTTTGAGCTTCTCCCAGCCAAACTTTTCAACTATTCTCTTTTTGGCCTCTTCCGGATTCCAGCCTGTATCAGGCGGAGCTATCGGGTAGCCCGTTTTAGCAAAGGACTTCCACTTTGGACTTTCCGAAAATTCAAAAGTTTTTAAGTCTTCAAGGTCAGACATCTCAAGAACTTTTAAATCCTTAATTCTCGGCGGGACTGCGCCTAAAAACGCAAGGTGGTGAAGATACCACTCTCCTTTATCGTTTGGTCTCAATCCTATTGACCACTTTTTGTAAAGCCCAAAGTCGTATGCTTCTTTGAGAACGTCAGAAAGTTCAACCTCTCCGTAAAGTGTTGTCTCATCTTCTGAAAGTTCAACGCTTTTAACCCAGCCGAAAGCAGGCATGTGGTCGGCTTTGAGGTGTCCTAAAACGACAGGGACTTCATCTTTAAAGTTTTTGACTACCTGTCTTAAATGGTCTTTTGTCAGAACCCGACCGTTCCAGTTTCCCGTTCTGGCAAGCTCTATCTTCAAGGAAACCTCCAAAAGGCAAGCCTTTAAGTTGAGAATAGACAAGGAGAAGGAGAAAAGTGGCAGGAGTTGGCAGGATTGGTTCACTTGGAGGAAATTTTGAGGGAAAAACGGAAGCTGGCTCAAGATTCAGAGGGAAAGAGAAGAAAACAGCCGAAGCTGGCAGGATTAGGCGGTGGTTTTGGCGGGTTGCTTTTTGTTGGCTTCGATAACTTTGACCAATTCTGAAAGAACAGCTATTGCCAGTTTAACATGAGGGTTTTCGCCTTTAAGGGCTTTAACGTTCTCCCAAAGCTCTAAAAACTTCTGGTCAGCTTCACTTAAATAACTTCTTTCATCAGGCATTAGTAAAGCCTTGTGTTTTTCAATGTCTTCTCTCATCAAAAGAGTCTGCGTTAATTCAATATCCAACGCTGTTGGATAATTAACTTTAAAGTCCTCTATGCTGAAATGTTCAGCGTCCACCATATAAGCTTTCAAGTAATCTTGCAGCTGCTTTTTTAAGCTCTTCATCCGGAGCGGTCCTCTCAATCTTTACTGATACTCCAAAGCTTTCAGCGACCTTCTTGTCCCTTAACAGGATATCCCGCAGGCTCTTATCAAGCCTCATACTTGTAATTATATACCCATCTTCAGAAATAACCACCAACCATTTGAGTTTACTGTTGTATAGCACTTTATCCCAGATGTTCTCTTTGCCCGTCCATTCTTCGTAGTAGGCTGAGGTCGCCTCTGCGATGGCTTCTAACGTCTTTCTGAGATAATCTTTCCAATCGCCAGGTTTAATGTGCCCTCGCTTAACTCTATGATCCAAATGTCTATTAAATTCTCGTTCACTTACAAAGAATGACTTAAATCCTTCAAACGGATTATCCACAGAAAATTCTTCTAATCTTTTGCGAAAAGCTTCCTCTATTTGCTTTTTCTTCGCCTCAACTTTCTCTACTTTTGAAAGCAAATCCTTTACTTCTTCGTATTCCTCACACCATTCATCTTCAAAATTCTTTACGCACATTCCTTTAGCCTTTTCCAGAACCTCATCTTTCAACCTGTATTTTACGATTCTCTTTGCCATAGAATCTGTTAACTTCCACCAGCTATCAAGGGGACTTGCCGCAAATCCTTCAGGGACTGGCGGAATGTCTTTCGGTTTTCTCTCCCTTACTCTCTTTGCTTCTTCAGAGCCTTTGAATATCGCTCTTACTGTTGAACGACAGTTGAAGTGGTTGGGGGGAGTGTATGTAGCCCAAAAAGGGTCATCAGGGGGCAATTTCGTTCCGTCCAGCTTCCTGCAAATGGGAGTAGTTCTGTTGTCATCTATCGCAACATATTCAAGATACTTGATTTTGTCTTTGCTCCTTTGAATCTGCATCAGCCTGCCTGCGTTGTAAGCGGTAGAGATGTTGGTGCGGAATACGGTTTCAAGATACCAAGGGTTGGACTGGTGAAATCCGACTGTTTTCAAAATACCGTCCTCTCCTAATTCTTCCACCCATTCTTTGACGGTTTTTCCTTCTTCCAGCGCCTTTGTCAGCTTTTCCTTAACCCTTTCTATCGCATCAAGTCCGGTAAGCCTTGCAACTGTAAATGCCTTAAACCTTGCTTTTGCGTCAAGAGAATAGAATTCCCCCTTTGTAAGGGAGAGCTTTTCTTTCATAAACTCAACCGCTTCTTTAAAGGTTGCGTCAAAATCGGGGTCAAAGAAGAGTTTTTGCTCCTCCTTTTCCTTTACGTGAGTCATTCCAAAGAGGAGAGAAAGTAAAAGAACCTTGTAGGTCGTGGTTTCAAGCTCCTTAAAAAGGTCTTTAGGCAAATTTTTCCGCCTTGTCATGTAAGGAAGAGACTGAAGAAGGAAAAGGTAGAGGTTGCTTTTAATCTTTTCAAGGTAAGGGTGGAGAGTGAAGTCAAGCTCCGTTACATCGTTTACGGCTTCAATTTGACCCTCCTCGGCAAAGTAAAAAAATCGGAAAAGTTCATACCTCCTTGAGGAGAGAGTTTCGGTGAAACGAATACGTCTTCCTCGTTTTGGGGTTTCGGCAGGTTGTAGAGAGAATACAACGCTTCCTTGCTTACAGGCACTCCCCTGTCTATTGCATCTTTCACTTGCTCCCATTCCGGGATTTCCGTAAAGTCAAACTGTAACTTTGGAGATAGATGAAGAGCGTCTTTCCCGTAGTTAAGCTCCACTATCCAGCGAATAAGCGAGCGGTTGATGGTGTTTGCAAGAGCCTTGGCAACTTTTCTGCCCCGTCTTTTAAGGGTCTCCAAGTGAACTTTAGCAAGAGCGTAGCTTCCTGTATTTCCCTTGTCTGATGTGAGTATTTCTCCCGTTATAGCTTTACTGATTTCTGCGTTGCAGAGTTCTATGATTTTTTTAAAATCATTAGCCGTCCCTTTGCTTTCAAGGGTTTCAACTTTTTCAACTCCTACGAGAACAACTGCAGCATCTTCTTGAATGTTCAAGAGGGCTTCTGCTACGTAATCGGCAACTTCTTCTATCTCCTTTTCGGGGAATCCGTCTCCTTTCAGCAGAGCTAAAACCGTCGGCACTCCGAACTTTTCGGCTACTTTCAGCCAGAACTTCCAGCCTGCTTTTTTGAACATCCACGGCCAGTAGCAGGAAAGGAGAACAGAAGTTCCGTAAGGGTTTTCCACTTGTGGATTATGTCTGTGGACGATGAACTTGTAGGTGGTATCAAGCTTTTTCCAGCCCTCTATCGGGTCGTAGTAGAGGAGCTCTCCTTTTACGCTAAAGCGGAACTTCTCCTGCCTTCTTGCTTTTAAAGAGTCAGGAATCCAATAACCCTTCTTTTGCTTCCAGATTATCTCCGAGACAGAAAAACCATATTCAATGGCTGTAAGTAGTTCTGCAAAATCTTGTTCTATGTTAAGGTTCTCGTAGATTGCTCTTTTTACGAAGTCGGCTATCTCTTTCGCTTTTGCTGACTCATCCGCCGGGATTATGTGAAATTCTTTTGAAAGAACCTCGTCTTTAAGCTGCTGTAATTTAGCATTTATGTGAGGGTCAAGCATCATTTTGCGGAAAACTTCGTAGGCTCCTTCCGGGTCATCAAGGATTGTATCGGCAGGGTCTGGCAGATATTGAAGAAACTGCTCAAAGTAGGCGTAATTGCTGGTTATTTCGGTTGTGAGCTTCTTTGGTGAAACTGCCATTTAATACCTCCTGAACATTCGGCTTGTCATTCTTTTCGCTCCCGAAGGTCTTACTCTAGGAGTTGACGGACGGGATTTATCCCAGGTTACCAGCGCATATCTTAAGGCATCAAGGGCGTGGTCAAAGGCTTTTATTGGTTTGTCCTTACCTTCGTCCCAAGTGTAAAGCGAAAATTCTTTGAGTAGGTTTTCACACTTGGGAGAGACAAAAAGTTTCTTGTTTTCTATTAACTGGCGAACGTGGAAAATGCCGGGTAAAACGTCGTTGTCAGCAGACTGACAGTTAATCCCCCTTAACTTAAGCTCCCTTGCAAATCCTTTACCGGACGGGTCGTGGTAAACAACTCTGGGGTTTCTTCTTTTTACCTCGGCAGCTAAAATGTCAAGAGTGATATTAGGAGTGTAGATTTCATCAAAGACATAGAAGAGGTCTCCGTTTGTAGCTATAAAGACACAGGCAGTTGGGTTTGTAGCTCCAAAGTCAAGACCAGCGAAGATATGCCAGTAGGGCTCAATTTGAAGCTCCTTAACGTGTTCCTGAGTAAAGTTGTCGTAAACAAGTCCTTCTCGTTTAATATCCCAGTTCCCGTGAAGGAGAGCCTGCCTTTCAAGTTCAGGAAGGGACTCAAGTCTTCTAATATATCCAGGGTCATTTTTGAGGAGATGAGGGTTGTCGTAAACGGTAGCCGGAATATAAGCCCTACTTCTTCCTACCTCGTCTCTTTTGAGTTTGTAGGGCTTTTCTAAAGTAGGACTCACAAAGTCAACAAAGTATTGTTTCACCCATTCGTTATTGACCGGATTTCTTGGGTCTGGGTTTGAGGTCGCTCTGACGTATGTAGGATAACCTTTTGAGGAACGGAGACGGGATTTCATGTATTCAAAGCGATATTGGGAAAAGTGGGTAAGTTCGTCAAACCCGATGTAGTCAAATTCAGCCCCTTGATAGCGGAGAACGTCATTATCTCTTTCAAGATACCTAAAAAGAACCTTTGAACCGTTAAGGAATTGAAAAACCTTTTCGTTTGCTATGTAGCGGCCAACTTCAACCGGGTAGAACTCAAGAGCATAACGAATTAAAGTTTCTTGGAGCTCCGGGTAAGAGCGTCTAAATAGAACAATTGAAGCTTTCGGATATTTCATAGCATAGAAAAAAGCGTCCATAACGAGGGCAACCGATTTTCCGCCTCCAGCAGCGCCGCCGTAGAGGACCTCATCGGCCGGGCATTCGTGAAAAAGCTTCTGCTTAGGAGTAGGGACATAAGGGGATTTAATCTTCATACACTACCTCGCTACTCTTTTCAGGAGCTCCTTCAAAAACAATGGTTATCTTATTTTCATCTTCAGGCTTAAGCCCTTCTCTTATTTCCCGCTTGAGCTTAATACATTGAATTACCACCTCAACAGCCCTCGGTTTATACTGACTCATGGCTATCTCTTTATACCTGCGTTGAAGGTCGCATAGGTCTTGATAATCAAAAGCATCCGCTTTATCTATCTCAACCTGAATCTTTTCTTCAAGAGCCCTTTGTTCCTCATTAGCCTTTTCAACCTTAAGAATTTCCTTTTGTTTTCTCCGTAAATCCCATTGCTCTTTATGCTTTTTTATCCAACGCTGAATAGTTCTTTCTGTCGGAATACGACAATCCCGACACTTCTGCGACAGGATAGCGACAATCTCTCTTGCACTATGTCCTTCTATGTAAAGGTCAGCAACAGCTTGCAAAAGTTGTTCTCTATCCATACTTCCTCCTACCCCTTACTCTTAACCATAACTGCCTTCCAAAGTGGCAGAGTTTGACAGAATCGGTCAAGGGTGTCTTTTGTGGGAATACCCATCCTTAACTTCAATTCTTTCTTTGTTTCTCTCTTTACCCTTTCTGCATCTTCCCAATTGAGAAAGTTTCTCTCCTGCAAATACTCAAGGAGAGCCAGCTTGGGAATTTTGACTTTCCTGTCGCAGTGGGTTGCCTCAAGTTCTCCCGAAGTAATAATCCGCCAAAGGGTTCTTTCCGAAACTTGCAAAAGCTCCATAACTTGCTTGAAGGTTAAAAATTCGGGGAGCTCCCTAAAAAGTTCGTCAATGCTTTTTGCTCTCCACTTAACTCTTGGTCTTCTCCAATACATCAAGTCCTCGCGAGAGTCAATAATCTTCTACCGTATTCGGCTATAAGCAAAGCTTCCGCTTCTCCGTCGTTTTTGATTTTTAAAAAAGGGAAAAGCTGCTTCGCTTTTTGGATTGAGGCTTTCTTCTTCTCTTTCCTGGTTTTTTTCCTATGTGCCGCACCGTGTATCTCTTTTTGCCACTTAGGAGGACTCACTTCTTCAAAAGGAATTCCCAAAGCAACGAGAACTCCGAGTATTTCGCCGTAATGTTTCATAAGTCTTCCCTGACTGACGACCCCCTGTTTAGGGAAGACTTGCTGCCTTTCCACGAAACAGCGATATATTTCGCCTTTACGCTCGGAAAGAAGCTCGGCAAGGGTAAATGTATCGGGCATGGGGAAAACTTCGGCATATGGCGAATCCGTAAACGAGAGAGAAATAATTCCTACTCCTCCTTTCTTTCCCGGGTCAATGCCGACGATTAGTTTAGAATTCAAGCTCATCAAATCCCTCCAAGTTGACAGTTTCTTGAGTTTGAACTTTTTGAACAAAACGTTCGTCAAAATCCGGAAATCCGTTCACGAACGGAACCGTTACAAAGCTACGACCTTTAAGACGGGACTTATCAACGAAAACTTCCAAAATGTCCGGACTGTTTTCAAAATCTCTATGCAGGACTAAAACGTTCGTTGCCTGTTGTTCTATGTCCCCGCTGCCCTTTATCTGGTCCATTGTGGGACGGATTTTCTTGCCGGTCCTTGCTTCCCTGTTTACCTGAGCTAAAAGAACTATCGGAATCCTGAGCTCTTTTGTAAGCTCAACGCAAACGTCCACGGCGTAATCAATAAACTCCTTCTGATTCTGGAAGTTTCTATGCCTTTTGAAGAGCTGAAGGTAATCAACCCAAACTATCCCGGGCTTTTCTCCTCCTCTTAACCAGTCCAAGTGGGCGTAAATGAGGGAGGCAAACTGAGGAACAGTAACCTTTCCGCTAATGTATTTAACGGGCAGCGTATATAAACGCCCCGCAGCCTTTACCACTTCCTCAAGTTTAGCCCATTGTTCTTTTACGTAACTAAGGGGTTTCCCGAGCTCCATAGCTACTAAGCGAGCCTGTATTTCTTCAACAGCGGGAAGTTCCTGAGAAAAGAAAAGAACGGGATGACCGTTTTCAGCCTGCTTTTTCAGCAGTCCGAGAGCGAAAACCGTTTTTCCGATTGAAGGGCGGGCAGCAACAATAGTCAAGTATTCAAAACGAACCTTTTGGTCCAAAGGGTCGTAGTAAGTAGGAACGTAAGGGAAAGTTTCCTCGTTCTCGTAAAGCTTCACGAACCGAACGAGGATTTCGTCTTGGCTTAAAACTTCCGGGCCTTCGGTTTTCTGAAGCAAAAGCTCTTTTGCTTCGTCCTCAGAAATTTTTCCCTCCGCCACTTTTTGGGCAATTTCAGCAATAAACCTTTTCTTAAAGCGGGACCGAAGTTCGTCAACAAAACCTTTAAAACGTTCAAACGAACCGAGGGCGAATTCAACAGCAAACAGAAGTTGACCTTCCAACCTTTCTTTTTCCTTCTTGTCTCGTTCCTTGAACGCTTCTTCAAACCACTTTTCCACAATTCCTTTTTCTACGCTTTCTCCTTCTTCGGCTTTCTTTTTCAAAACCTTAAAGATTTCCTTGTTGTCTGAATTCAAAAAGACGCTTTCGTCCAAAAACGCTGCGCCGTATCGGAAACAGTCGTCGCTGACCAACATTGACCCTATAACCGAATACTCAAGCTCCGCCTGTCTTATTCCTATCCCCCTCATTCCACCCTCCTTAAGTAGGGGAATTCGTCAAAATTCACCGCCACAAGACATTCAAAAAAGCGAGAAACTGCGCGGGGGGACAGGATTTCGGCGAAGCTTTCCTCGTTTGTGGTGAAAATCAAATAAGAGTCGGTAGTGTAAGCTTGAAGAATCAGCTTGTCTATGGCTTCGGATTCGTTTGCCGTTGCATCGTCAACAAGTATCAAGTCATACCATCTGCACAGTTGAGAAAACGGGACTATTTCGCTCTGGTCTTGGGAACCTCTGCCGACAAACCAAGAAGAAAGCTCTATTTCGCTGAGTTGAAACCTGCGAAGTTCAATTCTGCCCTTGTAATACTCATCAAGCTCCATAGCCGTAAGAAAAAGAGGTCTTCTTCTTATTCCAGCGGCAAGCAAGTGAACGTAATACTTGACTGCGCTTAAAGTTTTGCCTCTTCCCGGTTTTCCGTAAAATAGATAAAATAAAGGTCTGTCCATAGACGCTCTTTTGTTTTTAACTTGGCCCATGACTTTCCGGTAGAGGTCTTGGGGCATATTTTTAAAGGAAGCTAATATTAGGTTTTCGGGAAGGTTTGAGTTTCTCGCCAGAAAGACGGCGCCTTCCCGGCCTCCTTTCTCTACAATCATTTTCTCAATCCTTTCAAGCTCGGTCATCTTCCTACCTCCTTACAGAACTCCTAACGCTTTGAGGTATTCTTCTTTGTTGCCTCTAAAAGAAACGGCGGGCTTTGTCGTTAACGGCATCACGCTGTTTAAACGGTAGATGAAGGCAAAAAAGCTGTAGTTCTGTTTCCTTACCCAAGGGTCCTGAAGTTTGAAGAAGTTCGGAATTCCGGCGATTGCGCGCTGCCTAAAGATTTCAAGATGCCTCTTA
>Ga0256833_1001410_pt1 | contig 17799 bp, 21 predicted proteins | sample 356284metaG_FD_190535 | JGI IMG/M metagenome (GOLD analysis project Ga0256833, IMG submission 190535) | Hydrothermal vent microbial communities from Mid Atlantic Ridge, Atlantic Ocean - 356-284 | ecosystem: Environmental > Aquatic > Marine > Hydrothermal vents | place: Atlantic Ocean: Mid... | reverse complement strand
TTAAGCAAAGGTTATGATTATGTTTGGTGGATAAACTGTAGTGATAACGAAAGTGCTGTGGAAAGCGAAAAAAGAATCATAGGAATAGGAGCAAATTTTTCCAGATGTGCGGTGCTTGTTGATAGTAATGCAAGCTATTATTTGGTTGGGGATATAGTAGATTCTTCTGCTGATGTTTGTATTGATATAAGAGCAGATAATGTAACACTGGATTGTAAGGGGCATATGGTGGATGGAATTGACAAAATAAACAGTATCGGAATTTTATTTTCCAATAAAAACAACGTTGTTGTAAAAAATTGCAAAGTTTCTAACTGGAATTCTGGAATTTATTTTGAAGGGTACTATAATGAGATTAGTAACTGTAAGATTTTTAAGAACCATATAGGTATTAATTTTCGTGACAGTTTTAATACAGTTTCATCGTCTTTAATAACGGAAAATGAATTATACGGAATTTATTTTATTGGAATTAATAACTTATTTTACAACAATTTTTTCAACAATACAGACAATGTGGCTATTTTATACTCTTTTTTATTTTCCAACAATTGGAATGTTACAAAAACCACAGCCACAAACATAATTAGTGGAATTAATTTTGGTGGAAACTTCTGGGCAAAACCAGATGGTACTGGGTATTCTCAAACATGTGAGGATGCAAATAAAGATGGTTTCTGCGACAAACCATATACTCTTGGATATAATAATGTGGATTACTTACCCCTTTCAAAAAATATACTTTTTAATAACTGTTTACAGTTAAATCGCAGTAGATTCAACTATCTTCTTGTAAACGATATCATAAATTCCTCTCAAAGTTACTGTATAAACATTTCTGCCAACAATCTTACCCTGAATTGTCAGAATCATATAATAGATGGAAACGGCGCAGCAAGCTACGGGATTTATGCGTATAGAAAAGTACCACAAGTAACAAACATAACCATCGAAAACTGCGTTCTCTCAGACTGGAGAGGAGCGAATATCTATTTTTATCAGGCTGATAAAAATATTCTAAATAAAATAATTACGGCTCACTCCCCTGATTGCGGTATACTCTTAAACAACTCTTCTTCCAATGTCCTTACGAATATTGCGGTAAAATCCAACGGACATGGAATTGGTTTGTTTAACGGCTATTCCAACACGATCAATAATTCAATGTTGGTTGGAAATACTCATTCAGGGTTGTATGTGGATGGAAGTGAGAATAATCTCATCTACAACAATTTTTTCAACAACACGAATAACGTTGCTTTTGCGCAGGGAATTAGTATAGAGCGGAACAGATGGAATTACGGAAGCGTTTCAAATGGTACAAACATAATCGGTTACTGGTATATTGCTGGCAATTACTGGGCGAAGCCTGATGGTAGTGGTTACAGCGAGATATGCAAAGATGAAGATTACGATGGCGTATGCGATAATGCATACGATGTTATTTACGATAGGGAATGCGGTGTGGGAACAGGTTATGCGTGTTCCAACAATACAGATTACTTCCCTCTAACCAAACCCAAAATTTTGAAAGTCTCCTTTGCTTACAATTCTTCTGTAGGAAATAATCTTAAGGAATATGGGAAGGATTCCTTGTTAAAATATGTCTATGCTTTGTTTAGCGATTATTTGAGTTCTTTTGTTTTTGAGAGTGGAAGATTGATTTCTATGTTTGGAAATGAGAGGAACATCAGCATGTGGGCTGCTCCTTACAGCAGAGTTTATTTTGTTGTAACTAAGAATATAGGTAAGGAAGAATTTGAAAAAAGAGTGGAAATGGTTAGAAGCAGGGAATTTTTGGGTTATGGAAGGTTTAATTTTGGTTATGAGCTTGGTAAAAAGTTTTTGGTTAGGGTTATTCTTTCTTATGATAGAATGGTCTTTGAAGGCACAAAAATACTTGAAAAAGGTGTATACAGACTCATGATAAGAAACATTGGAAAAAATAATGAAAATGTAGTGATAAGAATTTCTTAGAGAATACTTAACTTATTACTCAATATCTCTTATTCCTTCTGGTGTTATTGCAAATAGCGCCTCTCCCTCTGGTAGATAAGGAGAATCTATTATTCTTGCTATTCTTGTATTACTCTTTGATTTTCTCACATAGACTCTGTGAGTGGAAAAATGTCCAAGTACATGCCCACCAACAGGTGCTGTAGGATCACCGAAAAGCACATCTGGACGAGCCATTACTTGGTTTGTAATGTAAACAGCTAGATTATACACATCTGCAAGTCTCTGTAAAGCGTGCAAATGCCTGTTGAGCTTCTGCTGCCTTTCGGCAAGCTCGCCTCTTCCAGTGTATTCTGCCCTGAAGTGAGAGGTTACAGAATCTATTATTATCAGCCTTATGTTTTTTTCTTTAATTATTTCTGCCGCTTTTTCTACAAGGAGTATCTGATGATCTGTGTTATAAGCACGGGCATAAACTATGTTTTTCAAAGCTTCATCCGGATCAAGTCCAATAGCTTCTGCAAGTTCCCTTATTCTTTCTGGCCTAAAAGTGCCTTCTGTATCTATAAACAGACAACCACCTTCTAACCCACCTTCACTTACTGGTAACTGGACATTGACCGCAAGCTGAAAACCTACCTGTGTTTTTCCACAGCCGAAGCCGCCGTGAAACTCTGTAACTGCCTGAGTCTCTATACCTCCTCCAAGAAGATTATCTAAAGCCTTACTTCCTGTAGTGAGGCGTACAACTTTCTTTCTCCTTTCGTAAACATCTGCAGCGGTTTCAAAGCCTATATCGAGGGCTTTCCTTGATGCCTCTATCAATTTTATCGCGGTTTGCTCACCAACTATTTCAGAAAGCTCTTTAACAGAAGCCGTGGCGAGAGCCATTAAATCAACAAAACCCGCATTTCTCAGTTTTTCAAGAGTTTTTTGTCCCACCCCTGGAATATCCTCTAATGCTAGTATTTTTTTCTCATTTGCATTTTCGTTCGACATGAAAATTTAAGAAAAAAAAGAAAATATTTAAATTTGTTGTATATTCTCTCTATCTTTTTTTGTTCGACCAATAGAGCACAATAGCTAGAATTATAGCCAGTACACCGTAAACTATCATATTATCTACTCCTAGCAAATCACCCAACAAAGGCGTTTTGGTCGGAATATGATAAGTGGGTTTAAGTACTTCGTTCAGGAAATATATTGTTAAAGCCGCCCCTGGAAGCCATGCAAGAAAAACCACTATTGCATGCAAAAACCCTTCGCCTATTCTTCGAAGAGTACCTATTACACACCCTCCAGAGATCATTATTCCGAGCCCGAAAAATATACCCGAGAGTATGTTATAAACTCCGTAACCTCTGAGTTGACCTACAGCTTTTAGACCGAGAAACTGAAAGCCTAAACCTGTGATTATGAAAATTATAGCAAACCAAGTAAGTATTCTTCTATAATTTCCTGCGAAGGCTTGAGCAAGATCTGTAGATAAACAAAAGCTCATTCTCTGAGCAATTACACCAAAAACTATACCAAACACAAACGCCAATACCAAGTTAGCTTCTACCACAGCCATTCTTTTCTCACCCTTTTCTCATCACTATCTTATATCCTATGTAAGCACCTATTATTATTCCAAGCGCGGATAGAAAGGAATTAACACCGAGCATCGGCATTCCTGTAACAAACGGTGTTGTGCAAGTTCCGGGAGCAAGAGTAAAACCAATTCCCATTAGGAACCCCCCTATTACAGCACGAATGAGTGTTTCCTTGTTAAGTTTTCTTATAAAAAATTCTTTAGACACTACAGCAGAAATGAAAGCACCTGTTATGAGACCTAGATTTATAGTAAGGGGTATAAGGAATTTCTCCACCTTAAACCCTATCAAAGGTAAAAAACTACTACCACCGATCCAGAATTTTCCAATAAAATAATACATGAAAACATTCCAAATTGCAAACAATGCAGCCCAAAACCACACTTTTGTAGAAAGTTCTTTAAAATTCATTATTCTCCCCTTTTCTTTATAATAATCTTCCACCCGTTATCCACACCTTCAACGGAAACATCATATCCAAGTCTTTTTGCCTCTTCTGGAACACTTCTTGTGGCAAGCGGCTCATCCGTGAATATCTCTAAAGTTTCTCCAGAAGAAAGTTTTTTAAGATGTTCAAGGGCCACCACAACCGGATAAGGACATATTTTTCCGCGAACATCTATCGAAACCATAATTTTCAAAAATATAAAAAAATATTTTAAAATTTTCTCTTCTACAAAAAATATATCTTAAAATAATCTAAATCCTTAAAAATTTGTAATGTAAAAGCATTACCATGGAAGGTGAAGAAAAGCTCATTGAATTTATCTCAAGAGATGTTGCACAAAAAGTTTTGCAATTGTGGGGAGGAAAACCAGAACAGATAAGGAAAAGACTTGGTGATAAAGTACATATAGTGGAGCTTCAGAACAGGTTAACATCAATCATCCTTTTCACAATGGGAATGAAAGCAGCTGTGATGGGAGCCGGACAAACAGTAGGAAGAGCTATAGCGAGCTACTGCACACTTTGCTGTGATGTAGCTAGAAAAGTTAAAGAATTCAGAAACTGCTTTTCTCTGGAAGAAGTCCAAAACTGCGAGTTAATAAAGCTTTTGAAAGAACTTTTCGAAGTAACAGGCTTGGGTATTTTAAGCGTAACTGAATTTGAAAAAGACGAAAGAATAGCTATAAAAATAGAGGAATGTGTCGAATGTGCAGGTCTGCCAAACATAGGCAAAAAAGTTTGTTATTACATGTGTGGTTATCTTGAAGGAATGTTCAGTGTTTTCTGGGATAAAGAAGTTAAATGCCGTGAGAAAAAATGCTTTGCAAAGGGGAATGGATTCTGTGAATTTGAAATAGAGGTGATAGAGTAAAGTAAGAAGAAGTATTCTAAAAAACCCAAAAAGAATGGGATTAAAAGTTAAGGTTGAAAAATGGAGACTGTTCGTTATTTGGTTTTTCATTCCTGTGATTTGTAGTCAATTTATAAGAACAAAATGATCTCTTCTTTGCTTTATGTATTTTGTAGCTTTCACGTTCTTCATCAATGCAACCAGAAAAACTCAACCCACCATAAACAGTTCCCCTACCTCATTAATAACTTTTTTATAAATTCTCTTCTACCCATTTTACTTTTCATTTTTTGCTACGAACGAAATCTTTAAAAATATCAGAACACGCTATATCAAATACCCTTGAGGTGATGACTTATTGGAGGAAAAGCTCAAAAAATCCTTTATCCAGAAAATTGCAAAGTTCTGTAAAGAAAGGGGATTTGTTTTTCCCTCTTGCGAAATTTATGGTGGGTTGGCAGGTTTCTATGACTACGGTCCTTTGGGAGTAGAGCTTAAGAAGAACATAAAAGATGAATGGTGGAGCACATTTGTCAGGAAAAGAGACGATGTAGTTGGAATAGATGGCTCCACAATAACACATGCAAAAGTATGGGAAGCTTCTGGACATGTTGAGTGTTTTGTAGATCCTCTGGTTGAATGCAAATCTTGTCATAGGCGCTTTAGAGCAGATCACCTAGTAGAAGACTTGCTCGGAATGAGTGTTGACGGAATTAGCATAGAAGAAGTTGATGAAATAATTAAAAAGCATTCTCTTAAATGCCCTGAATGCAGTGGTGAACTAAGCTCTGTAAAAAGTTTTAATTTAATGTTCAAAACGTTTGTTGGACCGGTTGAAGATGAAGCACACATAGCATATCTCCGTCCAGAAACAGCACAGTTAATGTTCACAAATTTTAAGCTCGTTATGAAATCTGCGAGAATGAAGCTTCCATTTGGGATAGCACAAATAGGAAGAGCTTACCGTAACGAAATTTCTCCACGAGACTTTCTTTTCAGAATGCGCGAGTTTGAACAAATGGAAATAGAGTATTTCATACATCCAGAAAAAGTAAATGACTGCCCTTATCTTACCGAGGAGCTTCTTAATTTCGAGATGAACATACTCTCGGCAGAAATGCAGATGAAAGGAGAAGAACAAAGAAAAATGACTCTTCGAGAAGCTCTGGATAAGGGTATAATAACAACACGCTGGCATGGATATTGGCTGGCTTTAATGTACAAGTGGTTTATTGATCTTGGTGTAAATCCAGAGAAGCTCAGAGCAAGGCAACACCTACCAGAGGAGAAAAGTCATTATGCTCTTGATACGTGGGATATAGAGTATCACTTCCCCTTTGGCTGGAAGGAGATTCATGGAATAGCTAACAGAACTACATTTGATTTGAGCAGACACATGGAGTTCAGCGGAAAGGATTTGAGTGTTTTTGATGAAGAAAGTAAGAAAAAAATAGTTCCTTATGTTGTTGCAGAACCTTCTCAAGGTATTGATAGAGCTTTTCTTGTTTTTCTAATAGATGCATTCACGGAAGAAAATGGAAAAGTTGTATTAAAGTTCCACCCAAAAATTGCACCTTATAAAGTTGCTGTTTTGCCATTAGTTGCAAGAGATGGCCTTCCTGAAAAGGCGAGAGAAATTCACGAAACGTTAAAACAAAAATTCACGAGCTACTACGATGAGAAAGGAAGTATAGGAAAGCGTTATGTAAGACAAGATGAAATAGGCACACCGTTCTGTGTAACAGTTGATTATCAAACGCTTGGGGATGAGACAGTTACAATAAGGTTCAGAGATACAAAAGAACAGATAAGACTAAAGATTTCCGAGCTCTGTGGAATTCTTGAAAAACTCATTTCTGGAGGGCTTAAATTTTCAGAGCTAAAAGAACACGAATTTAATTCCAAGTGAAGCAAAAAGCACAAGCAAAGCTGCTATCAGCAAACCAAAAAATATGCTTATCATCGCCTTATATGGGCTCATCCTCAAAATAAAAGCTATTAAGCTCCCTGTCCAAGCACCTGTAAACGGCAGAGGAATTGCAACAAAAAACACCAACCCAAAATATCCGTATTTCTCAATACTTTTCTTTTTCTTTTCAATTTTTCCCACAAGCTTTTCATAATATGCTCTTAGAAACGTATAGCGCATAATTAATTTTTCGATTCTTGAAAGAAGGAAGAGAATTATAGGAACGGGCACAAATGACCCTAGAATACCGAGGAAAAATGCTTGTATAGGAGGAATGCCAAGAATTATTCCGAGAGGTATTCCAACTCTTAATTCAGCAAAGGGAAGCGCGGATGTTAGAAAAACGAAAAGTGTCTTTGAGAGCATTACATGAACACCTCTATTCCGTTTTCCCTATGATGAAAGGTTATTCTCTCTTTTTATCATGAAACTCCTCCCCTAATTTACTTGCCTCAACACCTTCTTGTACTTTGTATTTCGCATCTTTCCTTTGCGAATAAGGAATCTCGCAGGGTGATGAAAGTTTGAAGAAAACTACCTTACATATCCTCATTCCTGGATAAAGAGCAACAGGCATTATTCCGATGTTGTTTATTTCCAGAACGAGCCTTCCTTCCCATCCCGGATTTATGAATGTTGATGTTATGTGTGTTAGAATTCCTAACCTTCCAAGTGAGCTTCTACCATCAACAGCACCTGCCAAATCACTTGGAAACTTTATGTATTCTTTTACCGTACCAAGAACAAACTCACCCGGATGAAGAATAAAAGGTTTTCCATCTTTAACAACGATTTTTTCCGTGTAATCCTTCGGAGGAGATTTCGGGTCTATATAGGCAACTTCTCTTCTTTTGAAAATTAAAAATTCGTTTCCCAAACGCAAATCTATCCATGCTGGCTGTATTTGTTCTTCGCTTGGCGCTGGTTCTATAACCAGCTTTCCATTTTTTAAATACTCCTTTATGTCTTTGTCAGAAAGTATCATAGGAGAATATTTACTGTATAATTATTTTAATTTTAATTTCGTTCTAAGTGAGCTTTATATTGATTCTTTTTATTAAAAATAACATGACTTTACGACAACCAATACTCTGCGTGCTTGGTCATGTTGATCATGGAAAAACTACTTTGTTAGACAAAATTCGCGCGACTGCTGTTGCTGCAAGGGAAGCTGGAGGAATAACCCAAGCTATTGGTGCTACAGAAATACCCGCCGAAACAATCAAAAAAATATGTGGAAATCTTTTGGAAAAATTCAATGTCAAGCTTGAGATACCCGGGATTCTCATTCTCGACACCCCAGGACACGAGGCCTTTTCCCTTCTTCGCAGAATTGGTGGAAGCTGTGCTGATCTCGCTATATTAGTTGTGGATATTACAGAAGGTGTTAAGGAGCAAACAAAAGAGAGCATAGAATATTTGAAAACTTTCAAAACGCCTTTTCTCGTTGCAGCTACAAAAATAGATAAAATTCCGGGATGGATTGTACATGAAAATAGCTCTTTTCTTGAAAGCTTTGCAAAACAACCAGAGCATGTCAAGCAAAGATTTGAAGAACTCCTGTATACCTTAATTGCACAGCTTTCTGAGCTCGGTTTCGACGCAGAACGCTTCGATAGGGTTACAGATTTTAAAAGAACTCTTGCAATTGTTCCTTGCTCTGGTGTTAGCGGTGAAGGCATTCAGGAACTTTTGCTGATAGTCGCGGGTCTTTCTCAGGTTTTTCTGAAAAACAAGCTAGAACTTCACAAGGGTGCTGCTTTTGGTTCAATTCTCGAAGTAAAAGAAATGCGCGGGTTTGGAACTGTTATAGATGTTATTTTTTACGATGGCGAAGTACATCGCGGGGATTATCTTGTTATAGGCGGGGATAAGATAAAGGTAACCAAAATAAAAGCAATTCTCAAACCCAAACCGCTCCACGAGCTTCGTGTTGAAAAAGAGTTTGAAAATGTTGAAAGTGCAACTGCTGCGTGCGGAGTTAGAATAGCTGCTCATGACTTAGAAGGCGTAAAGGCTGGAATGCCTATAATAGCGACACGTGAAAAGGAGAAAGTCAAAGAAATGGAAGATATTCTAAAAAGAGAAATAGCATCTGTAGAGTTCGAAACAGAAGGAGAAGGTATAGTTGTAAAAGCAGATACTCTTGGTAGTCTCGATGCGCTTGTAAATGTTTTGAAAAGAAGGGGAATAAAGCTGAAAAAGGCAGAGGTGGGTTGTGTTTCGAAAACCGATGTTATGCTTGCAGATACACAGGAAGATAAGTGTTTACGTGCAATTCTTGCATTTAACGTTGATATAGACGAAATAGCAGAACAAGAGGCCAAGAACAGAGGGGTGAAAATCTTTCAGAACAACGTAATTTACAGGCTAATAGAAGAGTTTGAAAAATGGGTAGAAGAAGAGAAGAGAAGAGAAAAAATGGAAAAACTCGCACTATTAAAGCGCGCTGCGATGATAAGAATACTTCCTGGATTTGTGTTCAGACAAAGCAAGCCTGCGATAGTTGGAGTCGAGGTTCTCGAAGGTACATTAAAGCCAGGAATTGAGCTTGTTAAAGAGGGGAGAGGAATTATAGGTGAAGTAAAGGAAGTGCAGAACGAGGGCCAAACAGTAGAGGAAGCTACGCGAGGGGAGAGGGTTGCTATTTCAATAGAAGGTGGTGTTGTAGGTAGAAATATTGACGAGGGGGATATACTCTTTACATTTTTAACAAAAGAAGATTTTAAAGCACTCGTGGAATTTAAAGAAGATATTCCACCAGAAGAAATAGAACTCGCAAAAAAAATTGTAGAAAGGTTCAAAGACCTCAAGAGAAAGTAACTAAAAGTTTATTTTTATTTTTCCTCTTTTTTGCTTTCTTCAACACCCTCCTTCTTTTCCTCAGATTTTTTGGTCTCTTTTGTTTCTTCTTTTCTTTCTTTTTTGGATGGTAGATTTATATCAACTCCAAGAAGCTCTGCATAAACCTTTCCCTCGTGGACAATTGCATGAATCCTTATCCTTCGAGGTGGCTTTTGAATACCGCGCTTCCAAACAGCTTCGTTTATACTTTTTCCTATAACAACATCCTCCAGTTTTCCCACTTTCATATGCTTTTTGAGAAATTCACGAATTACTTTCATTGCTTTTTTTGCTCTTTTTGTTCTCGGAGCACGAAAAGCTTTTTTAAGAGGAATTGTAAAAATTCTCTCTTCCATTTTCTAACACCTCATCTTTTATACCTTCCTCTTCTCCAGTGTTTCCTTCCATGTACATAGATTCTTCTACTCATAGCTCTTTTACCGAACTTCCTCAAATCAGCCCATCTCGGCGCAGGCTTCTTTGAAGCAGCTATTAGCCTTAACTTCTTAGCGAGATGGTAAAGCACCATTTTAATCACCCCTTCACTTTCGCACAAATCTTATTTTACTTTCTCTCTTTCTCGTGAGCATTTCGAGTAATCTTTTGAGAGCAGCATCATCTATTACATCTCGCAATTTTCCAGACTGATAAGCCTGGACAAGGTAATTCTCAACCTGCATTGCAAGCACAGGATTTACCATCTTAACCCTTCCTAAACGCTCCATGGCTTCTTTTGTAAGAACCTTTCTAAGCACTTCTTTTTTCAGCGCTTCCAAAAGCGCTTCGTTTTGGACATTCTGCGTGGAATCACCATTCATCTTATTCGCCTTTGCAAACTTCTTTTGCTATTCTGTGCAAAAGGCTTATACCCTTTGGTGTTAACACTCTTCCCTTTCTTGGTTTCTCAACTTTTTGAGTAAGACCAGCTGCTTCAAGCTGCTGGAGCATTGTTCTTATAAACTTTCCACCGGCCTTCATGAACTTTGGAGGAGCATGTCCCCGTCTTCTTCTCTTACCAAAGTGTGTTCTGAGCCTCGAAACACCAACAGGGCCGTATAAGTAAAGCTGTCTCATTATTGCAGCGCACCTTATATACCAGAAATCCTTCTGCTGAGGGGGCCTTTCGCAACAGACACCTGTTTTTATGGGAACTGGATAGGGATATTTAATCACATCTATTTTCTTTAACTCCTCTGCAAGCTTTTCTATAAGCTTCTGAGGATCAACTGCCCTTATAGGGTCTACACCTGAAATATCCATGCCTCTCACCTTAAGCTGAGCTTTCTGTGAAATGGTATTTAAAGTTTTTAAGTTTTTCCAGCAATTAAACGCTATGGTAAATCTCGACAAACTTCTTGCACTTGCCAATAAAATAAAGGACGAAGAACTTAGAAAAAAGGTTATTGAGTTGTTGAAAGACCCAAAACTTTCAAATCCAGAATTTTTGTATCCTCCAGAAGACCCTGAAAAAATACCATCTTCTATTTCTGCACACCACTCAAGAGAAGGCGGGCATATAGAGCATACAGCCTCTGTGACAGAGCTTGCAATAAAGTTAGCGGTGCATTTTGAAAACGTTTACGGAGTTAAGATAAATATGGACTATGTAATCGCCGGTGCACTTCTCCATGACTGGATGAAAATTTATCTTTTCAAAAGATACGCTGGAAAATGGTGTAGCAGCGGCTGTTTGATAGACCATGCCGTGTTATGTGCATGCGAGCTCTATGCGAGAGGGTTCCCCGAAGAGGTTATTCACATAGTCGAAGCACATGGTGGAGACCTTGGCCAAGTTGCTGCAAGACCACAAACAATAGAAGCTCTTATAGTTTTCTACGCAGATGTGCTTGATGCTGTTGTCGAACACTTTTTGAGGGGAAACGAAATTAAAATGCTTTTATTAAATGAGAACGAAGAAGTATAACATGTCGAGTGCCGAAAAAGTGGCAGAAGCCATAAGAACGATGCGGGAAAATACTGCAATAATTTTCCATTGTGACGCTGATGGAGTTTGCTCAGCAGCACAGATTTTAAGATACTTCTTCTCTCTTTGTGTAGCACCAAAACTTGTTTGTGGCGAGCTTGAAGAAAGCACATTTTCAAAAGCACATCCATGCGAAAATGCGATTATTCTTGATTTGGCTGCTGATCATCACATCACATGGCTCAAAGGATTTTCAAGAGTTGTTCTTATAGATCACCACTTACCGCAACGCGATTTAAACGAGTTTGGATTTGTTCATTTCAATCCGAGACTGAAAAACCGCTCTGTCTACATCTCTGCGAGCGAACTCTGTAAAGAGGTTTGTGAACTACTTGGAGTAGCAAATACAGAGTGGATAGCCAGAATCGGTGCGGTCGGTGATAGGAGTATAGAAGGTACTGAAAGGGAGATGAAAGCGGTTGAATACATAGACGCCGTAAGAGCAATAGAAGGCGAAGAGAAACTCGTTGAGGTAGCTAAAACTCTCGCAACATGCAAAAACATAGATGAGTTTCTCTCAATAAGAAAGTACAAAGAGCTTGCGGAAAAGCTTAACAAAGAAATCGAAAAATGGGTAAGAGGGTTTTCTCCTTCCAGAGAAATTTGCTTTTACGAAATAGATACGCCGTATTCAATAATTTCTGTTGTTGCAAACAAGCTTTTTGATATGTACCCAGAGAAAACAATAATAGTCTACGGAATACGCGGAAATTGTGTTAAGATTTCTGGAAGGAGCAGAAAGTATAACCTTGGAGAAATTTTCAAAAAAGCAAGCGAAGGAATAGGAAAAGGTGGTGGTCATCCTGTAGCGGCCGGTGCAAGAATAGAACTGGGAAAAGAAAGTATTTTTATAGAAAAATTGAAAAAGTTGTTAAGTGGTGCTGAAAAATGCGTATAAAAAGAGCTTTACATGTCGCAGTTATTTTGGATGGAAACAGAAGGTTTGCAAAAAGGCTGATGAAAGAACCATGGTATGGACATAGATGGGGTGCCAAAAAGGTAAAAGAATTTCTCTGCTGGGCAAGAGAATACGGAATAAAATACGTAACACTTTATTCTCTTTCCCTTGAAAATCTCTCCAAAAGACCAAAAAAGGAATTAGAACATATTTTCAGGCTTTTTGAAAAGGAGTTCAAGAAAATTCTGAATCCGAAACACGAAGTTCATAGGTATAAAACAAAGGTTCGCATTATAGGAAGGAAATCTGTGCTTCCGCTCTCTCTTAGAAAACTTTTCAGAGAAGTTGAGAAGATTACTGCAAAGTACAAGAACTATTTCCTTAACTTCGCGATAGCTTATGGTGGGAAGCAGGAAATCGTAGATGCTGCAAAGAAAATCGCGAAGAAAGTTGAGAATGGAAGGTTATCTGCAAAAGATGTTGACGAAAAGTTAATAGAAAAAAATCTGTACGCCCCTGACTTTCCGCCAGTTGATATTTTAATAAGAACGGGCGGAGAAAAGAGGCTTAGTAATTTTTTGTTGTGGCAATGTGCTTATGCAGAGTTTTTCTTTGTTGATAAAATGTGGCCAGAATTTGAAAAAAGTGATTTTGTAAAAATCCTGGAAGAGTTTAACCGAAGGGAAAGAAGATTTGGAAGATAATTTAGCACGTGAAGTTTGCAGTTATGTAAAGTTCTGGAGAATAAAGCGTTATGTTAAATGTTATATTTGTGGGGTACACCTTGTAAGAAATGTTTATGAAATCTCCTCTTTCTTCGTATTCTTTCTTTATTTGAGTTATAAATAGATTCAATTGCGCCTCTATTACATTTTTTGGAACCGGATACTGCGAAGAACCAGATGAATATACTGTTGATCCACCGCTGGCTATAATACTATCAACCACATAGGGCTCTGTTGGAGCGTATTTTCTTATTCGAACCCAATCAACACGTAAGATAGAAACAGGATAGTTTGTTGCTCCCCAATGTTCTGCTGAAAATCTTATAGAAATGAATGGTGTGGTTGGTGGGGTTGAACTTAAAGTTTCCAGTAGGTTTCCGTCTATGAAGAAACTTGATTGACCATTTGCATGAGAAATTGTATAAACATGCCATTCATCAGGACGATATGTAGAGCTATAATCTGCCGTAAAACTTGTGCTTATTCCGTTGTTCTGATATCCTTTATTACCCCATTCGGCTTGAAAGAATCCAACAATCCCTGTTGTTGCTATAATTTGTTCGTGTGTGGCCCTATACCATCCTGCTGATCCCGTACCACCCCAGTTTGGTGTTATAGAACGATACTCTACTACAATAGAATTGAATGAAAGGTGGGAAATATCAGCTTCTATTCCATAGGAGGATGCACCATCTCCAAGTCTACCATCCTGCAGTGCAATTTCTACATAACCGTTTCCTACTTTAACATATTTAACCGTATCTGGTGAACCATCATATCTAAAATATTTTACTTGCCACTTATTTGTATTCAAACTATTTCCATTAAAATCGTCATAAAAATCGAAAACTTGATCTCCATTTTTGGCTTCGTTTTGTGTAGAAGGAATTATATACAAGGTTGTATTTAAACTCGCGGATAAGTTTACTTTTACCCAAATTATATTAGATGCTGTTGAGTTACACTCTCCATTACTTTGCTCAAAACAGTAGTTTACACAGCTTAATCCAGCGGTATCATAACAAAGTTTAAAGTTAAAATCATTCGTTATCTGGTTGAGCGTTATATACTTCAGCTGTATTTGGGAATTTGCAGGAATGCTAGGAACCTTTATCCATATTCCCACAATGTCCGATGGGGTGCTGTTACATTCTCCGTTAGAATGCTCGTAACAGAAGGGGATTCTATTTCCATTTTGATCTTTAATATCAACTATTACATCGCCTGCTAATTTAGAAAGTTCAGTTGAGTTCACATACACCTGAAATCCCTGAAGATTTTGAGAATTTGGATTGCTGACAGTAATAACACTGTTAGCTGTATCGATGATTGTTGCTGGCTCTACTGGAGCGTATTTTCTTACATGAATCCAGTCAAAATATACATTATTAGTTGTGACATCAGTATCTCCAGAAATCCCTATTTTGCCAGAAGATGGAATTGTTCCGGATCTGCAAAATTCGTTTGTCCAAGGAACTTTTAGACATATTTTTTTGTTCAATACTTTTACCTTATAAGTATGCCAGTTTGTGTCTGATAACCTTGTGCTGGTAGTACCTCTACCATTAATCGCGATTTGACATGCATATTGATCGATATCTGCATAGTAGTATATATTGTAATAGTTTAGCGCAATGTCTTCTTCCATTGCTCCAGGCAAAGACTTGGATTTTGCCCGAAATTCTACGATAAAAGGAGGAGTAAATTTTTGAATTGACCAAATAGCGTATTCTTCTCCTTTACTGGACCATTCCCAACACCAAGGACACCCCCAGTTTCCATCAAACTCAATAGCTTCGGATGAAATAGAATATGTTCCTCCTAAAGAACTGTTTTGAAAATTCCATTTCGATGTATCTTTGAATTTAAAATCGTCATAAAAATCAAACACCTCATCGCCGTTTACGGCTTTTGTAAAAGCTTTTAGTAAATCGATTCTGACCTGGTAGTTGTTTAGCTCATAGCTGTTCGGATTGTAAATTAATATCCCGTAACGTGTTTGCTGCGAAGGTGTTGAAAAAGTTTGGCTCTTATTACCTCCTACAAGATTACACAGCTCGCTTTTAAGTTCGGGTATATATGCCAATTCGGGATGAATCGAAAGTGAAGAAGGAGAAGGCTTTTCAAGAGAAGTAAAGTAAATACCGAACGAAGTTATGGAACTCATTACGAGAGCAGCTGCTATTATGAAAAACTGTCCTTTACAAGAGCATTTTAACGATCTGGGCATGAAGCACACCTTTCACTTCAAGTATACCATTTTTTTCGACCCATCCCCTTTCCATAGCAAGTGTAACTATTTTTCTTCCGAGCAAATTTATGATTGTGGCTTCTTCAAAAAGCGCGATAACTTCCTCACCTATTCTTTCTCCTTCATAAAACTCTGGTTTTGCTTCGAGGATTATCTCATTTTCTTCGAATTTTTTTCCAATTATAGCTGCATCGCATACAGCAAGTATAACATCTCTTCCTTTCCTGTAAATTTTATGGTAAAATGGCTTTATTTCAGCTGTTTCACAGGACATTTTGCACCACAGGCTTCACACTTCATTATAATTATTCTATCCTCTTTTACGAGCTTCGTATCTGGTTTTTTACATTCTTTACAAAGCACAAACTCATTTACATATTCCTCTATCTTCTGCTGAATTGTTTTTTGGCTTATTTTGCTTTGAAAAACAGCCCTACCTCCTTCTATACTTCCCGGGGCAGCAAGCTCTCTTGCAAGGAATTTCAGCATATGCCTCTGATCTCTTCGCAAATATTCTGCAATCTGCGAGAAGTTTTTTATGATTGTAAACGCTCCCTGTACAAGTACTTCTGCCTTCGGTGTTTCAAACCTTTCATCTTTTCCAGACTTCTTTATTTTGGCAAATGCTTCTTCCAGCATTTTCTCATAGTTTGGTAGCATCTACATCACCACCCTAAGCTTTCCCGGTTTTGGCTCAAAACATTTTCCGGTTTCGAGTAGACGATCTATTATTTCATCGAGCTTATTTTCTTCTAAACCGCTCGTCTTTAAAAGCTCAAAGTAGTCAGCTCCCTCTCCTCTATCAAGTTCTTTTATTAGTTTCAATACTTTACTTTCTTTTTCATCTTCTCCAACTTTATTTTCTTCGACGTGCTTGTATATTATTTCCTTTGCCTCAAGGATTGCTTCTATTTCTTTTTTAGAAATATTATCATTTAAAAGCGTATAAAGCTCATTCATATCCGAGCTTTGTGGAAGATATTTCATTACATCTCTTATTTTTTTGCTTTGTTCTTTAAGTATGTTTACTATTTCCAAAATCCTAAGTGTTTCGAAATTTGGATCTTCTATAACCTTTGCTATCTCATCGTTAATCCATATCTCATTTTCATCGCATCTAATTCTTCCAATTATATCTACTACTGAGCCTTTCTCTATTTTTTCTATCTTCGAAATATTTTCAAAAAACTTTACTCTTATACTTCCTGTACCATCATCTATAACTAGAAAACCGTAAGTTCCTGAGGGGTTTATGTATTTGTCAACAACATTACCGAGAATTCTTACTCGCGAAACTTTTCTTCCTGTAGGAGTTATTATGTAAGGGCTTTCCAATCCTGTTTTCGGCACAAATTTACCAGAGATAATTTCCCATACGAGCACCTTTTTTGCTGTTAAACGTCTTAGTTCCATAAAAAATATTGACAATCAATTCTTAAATGTTTGAATGGTGCGCCGGCCGGGGTTCGAACCCGGGTCACCGGCTTGGAAGGCCGGTATCCTACCACTAGACTACCGGCGCGTTAATATATTTCATTGAACAAACGCTTTAAAAAGTTTATATCATTTTTCTGAAAAACAAATTAATGTGCGCATTTATAGTTTTTGAAGGTATAGACGGTGCAGGGGGGGAAACGCAAAGCAAAATTCTTAAAGAAAAGCTTGAAATTCTTGGTAAGGAAGTTGTTCTATTGAGATATCCAGATGGAAAGCATGAAATTGGGAAGTTCATTTACATGCACCTTGAAAAAAGGAACATATTAACCCCAGAATCTTTGCTTTTGCTATTTCTTGCCGATTTTGCGAAAGATAAGGAAAAAATAATAAAAGCAATGAAAAATGGAAAAATTGTTATCGCTGACAGGTATTTCACTTCAACAATTGTTTACCAGCACGCTCAGGGAATAGAACTCAGTAAAATCCTTTCTCTCGCAGAGATTATAAATATACCAAAGCCAGATATTGCTATCTTTTTGAAAATTTCTCCAGAAATTTCAATGAAAAGAAAGCTTGCTGAAAAGGGTTTTTTGGATAACTTTGAAAAAAACTTTGAATTTCTTAGAAAAGTTAGCAGAATCTATGAGGAAGTTGCGAAAAAAAATATTTTCTGTAAATGGGCTATGATAAATGGTGAAAGAAGTATAGAAGAAGTAAGTAAAAACGTATGGAAAATTATTGAAAATCTTATCTGTTAATATTTCATGTCTCTATTATTGTTTCTGCGTAGCCCTTTTCTGTTACCACGCTTACCTTGTAGCGTTTTCCGGGCTGTAAGTAGGG
>Ga0256833_1001409_pt1 | contig 17801 bp, 19 predicted proteins | sample 356284metaG_FD_190535 | JGI IMG/M metagenome (GOLD analysis project Ga0256833, IMG submission 190535) | Hydrothermal vent microbial communities from Mid Atlantic Ridge, Atlantic Ocean - 356-284 | ecosystem: Environmental > Aquatic > Marine > Hydrothermal vents | place: Atlantic Ocean: Mid... | reverse complement strand
CCGGCCAACGGCTCAGACAGCGACACGAAAAGAGCAGGGGCATATTATCGTTGCCATTCGTTCCAATGGCGAGGTCTGGATTGATAAACGTCAGGTTGATATTCGTGCTGTCAGAGCCAATGTAGCCAGGCTACACGCCGAAAACCCACTCGGCTCAGTGGTAATTGCTGCAGATAAAGACGCCAAAATTGATATGCTGACCAAAGTCATGGATCAAATCCGTATGGCCGGAATTACCAATGCGGCCATTGCAACAGAGACTGCTGCCCAGTGAAACGATTGTTACTCGCGCTCATCAGTGGTCTTTTCGTTTCACTGGCCCTGTTCTGGCTTATGCAATTTATGATTAGTAATAATCAACAGGCTCACAGTCAGACTCCTAAATTAATGATGACCGAGTTTGTGCGCCTGAAGAAAGAAAGCAAAGCCAAAATCAAACAGCGAAAAATACCTGATCCTCCGCCGGTTAAAAAAGAACCGCCTCCGCCACCGGAACTGGTTGCTCAAGAAGCACAAACACCCAATCAGACAATGACGCCACAAATGGATATCCCTGCATTGGATATTCCTCTTCAATCAGGTCGATTTAGCGGCCCGGTGATTGCCGGTATACAAATGGGACGAGGGAAAATCAGTACCAATGTGATGCCTTTGGTGCGCATCCCCCCTCGATATCCCATGAGAGCCGCAAGACGCCGCATTGAAGGCTGGGTTAAGATTGAATTCACCATTACCGAACAGGGAACGGTAAAAGATGCGGTTGTGGTAGAGTCTCAACCGGCTGAAATTTTTGATCAGGCCGCATTACGGGCTATCCAAAAATGGAAATTCAAGCCCAAGGTCATTGATGGGGAAGCGTTTGAACAACGCGCCATTCAAATTTTGCAATTTAAACTAAAAAAATGAAACGTCTCGCGTTAATTTTTATTTGCTGCTGTTTATCGACTTCTGTTTATGCTGAAAACAGCAAATCCCCTTCAGTTTCGCCATGGCTCTATAAAAAACTCAGCAAGACAGAAAAGCTGATTGAAAAAAAATCCTATCAGACGGCCCGCCAGCAATTACAAAAAATATTAAAAAATACTGACAACAACTATGAACGCGCCGTTGTTCTCAGATCACTATCGTCTGTTTATGCCTTGCAGGGAAATTACAAACAAGCGGCCTCTTTTTTAAAAAAGGCATTAGCTTTAAATGTCCTGCCCGAAAAACAGAAACTCCAGGCTTTGCTCAACCTGGGACAGCTATATATGGCCACCGGACAATATTCTCAGGCTGTCAAAGTCCTGGAACCCTGGCTAACAAGAAATCCGCATCCCGATAGTGAAACCAGCGCATTGCTGGCTAATGCCTATTCACAACTCAAACAGTATCGTAAGGCATTACCCCATATTAAAAGAGCCATCGCAAATAGCAAAAAGCCGCCTGAATCATGGTATCAGTTAAATCTGGCTTTATTATATGAATTAAACGACTATCCCTCTGCCGCCAAATTACTGATAAAACTGTTAAACAGACACCCTGATAATAAGGACTATTGGCGGCAACTGGTTTCTGTTTATCAACAATTACGACAGTACAAAAAGGCTTCCAGTGTTCAATATCTCGCTTATAAAACAGGCCTTTTTACACGAGAAAAAGATATTCTTGCGCTGGTCAATATATTGTCATACATCGATGCGCCCTATAAAGGAGCCACTTTGTTACAGGCTGAAATCAAGCGTAAAAGGGTTCGCTCCACCAGTAAAAACTGGGAATTGCTGGCCTCCCAATGGCAGCAGGCCAGAGAGCTTGATAAAGCGATTAATGCGTTAAAAACCGCCTCGAAATTAAGCCCCAAAGGAAAGCTGTATCTTCAATTAGGACAAATTTATACTGAACAGGAAAACTGGCCACAAGCCATTGACGCACTAACAAGCGCTATCAGTAAAGGCGGGCTGAACAATCCGGGAGCAGCCTGGTTACTGCTGGGCATCAGCCATTATGAATCAGGCCATATCAAACAAGCTTGGAAAGCCTTTAACCAGGCCAGTCATTATAAAAAGCAGAAAAAACAGGCGCGACAATGGCTGAGTTATATTAATTCCGACAAGCAACGCCCCTAAACCCCAGGCTGACTTTTATATAACCACATTCAGATTCGGATCTTCATATAAGCGTTTCTTTTTCCACCCAGCAAATTTACTGTCATCAAAGTACAAGTCATGATCTATTGAATGCTCGTAACAATTACGAAACAGGCGAGCCGTTCTGAAAGCATGCAATTCATCATCAGCCGTGACCGTTTCAACATTGCCAACCTGGAATGTCTTGTTTTTTGATTTGCCGTCTTTTACCCAGAAAACGGTATAACACAGATAACTTTTATCTTTTCGGTGGTCATACTTAATCGTTCTGGATACCCCGGTCATACCGGTGGTTGTCTTGTTTTTAGGCGGTTTTAAAAACCTCGTCCGACTGCCTTTAAGCACCACCAGCATCTGGTCGCGCCAGGCAATAGCCGCCTGCAGTGATTTATTTTTATTCCCCCATAATTTATGTGAGAAATAACGGCTGCTTTCCTTACCTCGTCTTACAATACGAACCTGATATCCAAAAGCATCGGGTTCTGTAATATGCTTTACTTTTGCCATATGTTAGTCCTTCCAAACATTAACAACCTTGTTGAGTTGTTTTGATAAAATAGTTTAACTGTTCATTTTAACGATAGGCTGTGCTCGAATGTCTTGTTCTGATACAAAACAGCAACTATTTGAACAGTTCCTGATGTTACTAATTTGTTACAACAAAGAAGGCGCAGCTTTGTTGCTAATATTGTAATTATTTGACTACAAATTATCGCTTATAGATGAAATAAATCAAGTAAAAATTGTTTTTTTGTGGACTATTTCCTACTATTTTGGTGTAGAATATCCTTAATCGTATCATGTTGTGATACGGATTGTTATAACACATTGTTTTACAAATATTTTTTGGAGATGAAATATGAGCGTTTTAGTTGGTAAACAAGCCCCTGATTTTACTGTCCCTGCCGTATTAGGCGACGGTCAGATTGTTGATTCATTCAACTTTGCAGAAGCAACCCGCGGAAAATACGCTGTTGTTTTCTTCTACCCACTGGATTTTACCTTTGTTTGTCCTAGTGAACTGATTGCTCTGGATCATCGTATTGAAGAATTTAAAAGCCGCGGTGTAGAAGTAATTGCGGTTTCAATCGACTCGCATTTTACTCACAACGCATGGCGTAACACCCCTATCAATGAAGGGGGGATTGGTCCTGTTCGTTACACTATGGCAGCGGACATTGCTCACACTATCTGTAAAGCATATGATGTTGAAGCAGAAGCGCCAGCAGTCGCTTACCGCGGCAGCTTCCTGATTGACAAAGAAGGCGTTGTACGTCATCAGGTTGTCAATGATCTGCCATTAGGCCGTAATATGGATGAGTTATTACGTATGATTGACGCCTTACAGTTCCACGAAGAGCATGGCGAGGTTTGTCCTGCCGGTTGGCATAAAGGTGAAGCAGGTATGGATGCAAGCCCGGAAGGTGTTGCCAAATATCTGGATCAGAATGCAGACAAATTATAATTTGTCTCGCTAAAAGCGCTACATTCAAAAAGGCACAACATTTCGGTGTTGTGCCTTTTTTATGTTTTTCGTAAAAAATCAGTGCAATTAAGTCAATTTACTCCGCTTATTCAGGTATTTAAATACGCTGAATAATGGCATACTTTTCAATTAGCAGTGTTTGCATCATTTAACAGTTTTTTACGTATAAAAAACACTGCTACAACGGCAAAAACTACTGGAATCTGAGTAATTGCAAAAACCATCACAGAACTTTTAGCAAACATACCAGACAATGAGGCCAGAATTAATTTATTAGCCAGCCACCAGCTTATCCAATATCCCACCAAGCCAATTATTGCCCATTTAACAGCAGGCTCTTTAATCTTTTTTGCGGTTAAATAAAACCATACCAGAACCAGGATTCCGGCGAATTTAGCTAACAATAGCATTTTACCTACCCTCTTTTATTATTGAGCCTGAATCAGCACAACTTTTTGCATCAATAGCTCCGCAATGCACCTCTATTCAGGCTTTGTTTAAAAACTTTTGTCAGAATCATCCCTTAAGTCTGACAGTATATCCTTAAAGACTTTGGAAAAGCCACTGGAAGAGCCGACCGTCCATTGTTTGTTTTTATCCGGATTCCAGTTAGAATCAGACATGAAACCCTCTCAAAATATTATGATATGTCATATTTTCCTTCATGACATCTTTTTTACCTCCGGAGCTTACTAAATGGGAAAGTTGCTTAAAATTTTACTGACTCTTACAGCCGCGTTAGCGTTACTGATTATAGTCGCCGCGGTTGTTATCCCGATGTTTGTTGACCCTAATGACTTTAAGCCTCAAATTCAGTCAATTGTCAAAAAACAAACTGGCCGGGAATTAACCATTTCAGGCGATCTTGAATTATCCGTTTTCCCATGGATTGGTGTTGCTACCGGTGAAATGACGCTCTCTGATGCACCGGGCTTTGACAAGCCATATTTTGCTCGTATAGAAGAAAGCAATATTAAGGTCAAACTGCTGCCGCTGTTATCCAAAAAAATAGAAATCAGCCGAATTGTTCTGAAAGGACTTGATCTGTATCTGGCTAAAAACAACAAGGGCATCACTAACTGGGATGATTTAATCGCTGCCAAAGCCCAGAAAGACAAGCAACCGGTACAGGATAAACCTGCGACCACTCCGGATAAGCCTGAAAACATCCTGGCAGCCCTGGCAATCGGCGGTATTTCCATCGAAAATGCCCACCTTGTCTGGGATGATCAAAAAAGTGGGAAATATACCGAGATTAAAGACTTTAATTTACATACCGATAAACTGGTTTTCGACCAGCCTGTTGATATAAATCTCTCATTTGCGATTGTCGATAAAAAAACACAAGTCACTCAATCTGTAGATTTTTCCACCCGGCTGGTAATCAATGACAAACTGGAACTGATTAAACTGTCAGACCTTGCCTTAACCAGCCTGACAAGTGGAAAGGATATTCCCAACAACAGCCTGAAAGCAGTATTGACCGCTGATGTGGCAATCGACTTACCTCAACAGACACTTGATATCGCAAATCTTAAGCTGAAGTCCGGTAATTTGACCGTTACGGCCGATATCAAAGGTGTCCACATAAAAGATAAACCCTCTTTTAAGGGGCACGTAAATATCGCCGAGTTTAACCTCGCGAAATTACTGAATCAAATGGCAATTAAGCTACCGGATATGAGTGATGCCTCCGCTTTAAGCCATGTTGCTGCAAACTTTGACTTGTCAGCCACCGATAAATCGGCAGCTTTGAATAATTTAGTCATCAAACTGGATGATTCAAATATTAAAGGCTCGGTAAATATCAATGATTTTTCCAGTAAAGCCCTGCAATTTGTCTTAAATATTGATGCCTTGGATGCTGACCGCTATTTACCTGCCGAAACAAAGAAATCCAGGTCATCATCTCCTAAAGCCACTCCCGCCGCTGTTGCAGCAGCCGGCGCCAGCCTGTTTCCTGTAAAAACCTTACGCAAACAGAATATTCAGGGCAAACTGAATATCGGCCAGCTTAAAATCAAAAAACTGAAGATGCAGGGGGTACATTTTAATCTGACGGCCAAACACGGTGTCATTAAAACCCGCCAGACAATCAGTCATTTATACCAGGGCAGTTATAGTGGTGCGACGACGATTAATGTCAAACACAAAACCCCTGCAATTGCGTTAAGCGAGAAACTCAGCAATATTCAGATTGGTCCGTTAATGAAGGATTTTAACGATACTGACAGAATGACCGGACTGTTAACGGCCAGTGCCAACCTGAATGGCAGGGGAAATACTGCTGACAGAATCAAGTCCACATTAAACGGCTCATTGCAGTTTCAGTTTAAAAACAGCGTCGTCAAAGGTTTTAATATTCAGAAAATGATTGATAATGTGAAATCATTAATCAAAGGCGCACCACTCCCGACTGAAAACAAAAATGATCAAACCTTGTTTTCCGACATCAGCGGAACAGCAAAGGTTATCAATGGGGTAGTCCATAATAATGATCTTAAGGCTGTTTCATCCAGGGTTCTTGTTAATGGCCAAGGTACAGCAAACCTTGCAACAGAACAGTTAAATTATAAAATCAATGCCCGGGTCATTAAGCGTAAAACGGCGGAAGGACCTGAAAAAATCAAAGGGGTTCCGTTAATCATTAAAATTACCGGCACTTTTAAAAAACCTTCCTATACGCTTGATATACCAGCCATGTTGTTGGAAAAAAACAAGGCTAAGATAGAAAAAACCACTGAAAAACTTTTTCAAAAGCTGGATAAAAAACTGGGCCCCGGCGCCAGCGAACTATTAAAAAGCTTTTTCTGATTCACATCTTTTACATAGAGGCAGAAATATCTGTCTCTATGTCGCACCCATTCCCATGCAAACAAAACACTTAACACAAAAAATTCTGAGCTGGTTTGATGAATACGGCCGCAAAGATCTGCCCTGGCAACAGGAAATCAATCCTTATCGGGTCTGGGTCTCTGAAATCATGCTGCAACAAACCCAGGTTGCAACGGTTATTCCTTACTATAAAAAATTCATTACTCATTTTCCTGATATTGAGTCATTGGCTGCCGCCTCTTTGGATGAGGTATTACAATACTGGGCCGGACTGGGTTATTACGCCCGGGCAAGAAATCTGCACAAAACCGCCAATATCATTCAACAACAGTATTCAGGTCAGTTTCCCGAATCAATCGAACAAGTGATTGAACTGCCCGGAATAGGGCGCTCAACTGCCGGCGCAATATTAAGTATTGCCTGCCAGCAGGCTCATCCAATTCTGGATGGCAACGTCAAACGGGTCTTCAGTCGCTATCACGGAATCAGCGGCTGGACCGGAGACAGCCGAATCAGCCGAGAACTCTGGAAAATCAGTGAGCGTTATACTCCCAGCATTCGTACCGCTGATTATACTCAAGCCATTATGGATCTTGGAGCAACACTCTGTACCCGCAGCAAACCAAACTGCTCCTGTTGCCCGCTGACTGAACATTGTTTTGCCCGTATTGAAAACAAAACGGCTGAACTACCCACACCCAAACCTAAAAAAACACCTCCTGTTAAACAAAGTTTTTTTCTGTTGCTGAGGGATAAACAGCAAAAAATATTACTGCAACAAAGACCACCGGCCGGTATCTGGGGCGGATTATGGAGTCTGCCTGAATTTGAAGATGTTAATTCCTTACATTACTGGTGCGAGAACAACTATCCAGATTTTACTATTGAAAAAAAGCTGGAACCCAGAAGACATACCTTCTCGCATTTTCATCTGGATTATACGCCGGTTATTGTTTCAGCCAATAACCCTGAAAATTTTGTGATGGAAGGAAATCATTCAGTCTGGTATAAAAACAGGCAGATTGGAGCATTGGCTTTGCCGGCTCCTGTTAAACGATTATTACAGGAACATACAGAGGAATAACATGGCTAGAATGGTTAAATGTGTAAAACTTGGCATTGAAGCAGAAGGGCTGGAACAACCACCATTTCCCGGTCCCAAAGGCCAGCAGATTTTTGAGCACATTTCAAAACAGGCATGGGAAGAATGGCTGAAAATGCAGACCATGATTATCAATGAACAACGTCTGGCCAGTTTTGACCCAAAGGCTAAGAAGATATTAGAGCAGGAAAGAGAAAAGTTTCTATTTTCTGGTGGCTTTGAAATGCCGGAAGGCTATGTGCCACAAAAACAGGATCAATAAAAACTCAAGAAATTTTTCAGCCTGAATAACTCAACCCGGCCTTGTCATTATAATACCATCCAATTACAGGTTATTGATGACAAGGCTGGGTTAAATATCAGTTAGCTGCGAAAGAGACGTATATAACAAGAAGATATTCAGGGCATCTTCAGAAGCCAGGTAACTGATATTTGCTGAGCAGGGTAATGACAATCAACGTTTCATTGATTCAAAAAACTCAGCATTGGTCTTAAATTGCTTCAATTTGCCCAGCAGGAATTCAGATGCTGCCATTTCATCCATAGGCTGTAGAATCTTCCGCAAAATCCAGGTTTTTTGCAGCTCATCGGGATCAACCAGATATTCTTCACGTCGGGTGCCGGAACGGTTGATATTAATTGCCGGATAAATACGCCTTTCTGCAATTTTACGTTCCAGATGCAATTCCATATTACCGGTTCCCTTAAATTCTTCAAATATCACTTCATCCATTCGTGAGCCTGTTTCAACCAGTGCCGTCGCAATAATGGTTAAACTACCACCTTCTTCAATATTTCTTGCGGCCCCGAAAAAGCGCTTAGGTTTTTCCAGCGCATTCGCATCCACACCACCTGATAATAATTTGCCTGAGGAAGGCGCAACCATATTATAGGCTCTGGCCAAACGAGTGATGGAATCTAACAGGATAACCACATCGTGTTTATGTTCAACCAAACGACGGGCTTTTTCAATAACCATATCGGCAACCTGAACATGTCGGCTGGCCGGCTCATCAAAGGTACTGGAAACTACCTCACCACGGACACAGCGCTCCATCTCCGTCACTTCTTCCGGGCGTTCATCAATCAGTAATACTATCAAATAACATTCCGGATTATTTTCCGCAATAGCATGTGCAATACTTTGCAAAATCATTGTTTTACCGGCTTTTGGCGGCGATACAATCAAGCCACGCTGTCCCTTACCAATCGGTGCAATCAGATCAATAACCCGTCCGGTCAAATCCTCACTGGTGCCATTACCCTGTTCAAGTCGAAAACGTTGATTGGGAAATAGCGGGGTCAGGTTGGAAAAAAGAATTTTATGTTTGGCATGCTCTGGCGCTTCAAAGTTGATGCTTTCAACTTTAAGCATGGCGAAATAACGTTCACTGTCTTTTGGCGGTCGGATTTTACCACTGACGGTATCTCCGGTCCGCAGCCCAAATCGTCTGATTTGACTGGGAGAGACATAAATATCATCGGGGCCTGCCAGATAAGAGCATCCCGGCGTTCTTAAAAAACCAAAGCCATCCTGTAGTATTTCCAAAACACCATCACCATAGATGTTTTCACCACTTTTAGCTTGTTTCTTAAGAATGGAAAAGATAAGTTCCTGTTTCCGGGCTCTGGCGATATTTTCGATGCCTAAGGATTCGGCAAGCGTAATGATTTCACTGATTGGTTTTAGTTTTAACTCGGTAAGATTCATATTATTTGAAGATATATAGAACGCAATGCAGCAGAGAGCTGTTTATTGCAGAAAGGTCTGTTTTTGGAAGATTGTTAGAAAAAGATGTGCAGAACAAAGCACTAAGGGAATTATAGCTTAAAAAACCGGCCCAACCAACAAATTTCGTTGAACCGGTAACAAATCAGATATTAGCGTCAATAAATTCTTTTAATTGTGATTTAGATAAAGCGCCTACTTTTGTCGCCTCAACATCACCGTTTTTATAAATCATTAATGTAGGGATACCTCTAACTCCATAATGCTGAGGTGTTTCCGGATTATCATCAATGTTCAGCTTAGCCACAGTCAGCTTGCCTTCATACTCGGCAGCAATTTCATCCAGAACAGGGGCTATCATTTTACAAGGTCCGCACCATTCAGCCCAATAATCGACCAAAACCGGGCCACTTGCTTTTAAAACTTTATCATTAAAATCAGCATCCGATACATGAAGGACTAAGTCACTCACGCTATTCTCCAAATCTTTAAAATTTGAAACTATAGGGGTAATGAGGATATTTTGTCAATCAATTTCAGAGAATTTGATTTTTAAGTTATCCTATTGCCTATGAAAGAATCACATTTGACCGAAACACGCTTCAGCAATCTGGAATTATCATCCTCAATTGTCAAAAGCCTGAAGGAAGCCGGCTTTATTCACTGTACCCCTATTCAGGACCGCTGCCTGCCTATTTCCTTACGTGGCAAAGATATAGCAGGACAGGCGCAGACAGGCACAGGCAAAACCGCATCATTTCTACTGGCCACTTTTCAGCAATTGATTAATGATGAAAGTGAAACCATAAAAAACCCCAGAGCATTGATTCTGGCACCTACCCGTGAACTGGCCATACAAATCCATAAAGATGCCCGTCAACTCAGCAAATTTCTTAATCTGAAATTTGCTCTGATTTATGGTGGAACCGATTATAAAAAACAATTAAACAGCCTGAAAGGTAATGTTGATATTGTTATCGGAACCCCGGGCAGAATTATTGATTTTTACAAACAAAAAGCCCTGTCGCTGGATAATATTCAGGTCATGGTCATGGATGAAGCGGATCGTATGTTTGATCTTGGTTTCATCAAGGATATTCGATTTTTGCTCCGGCGTATGCCGCCTGCAGACAAACGCCTTAATTTACTGTTTTCGGCGACTTTGTCTTACAAAGTGACAGAGCTGGCCTATGAGCATATGAATAATCCGGTAATTGTAAAAATTGAAACCGAAGAAGTAACGTCGAAATCCATCAAACAAATAGCCTACTGCCCTTCAAATGAGCAAAAAATTCCGTTATTACTGGGGCTGCTTGACAAGCACCAGCCTAAACGGAGCATTGTATTTGTTAATACCAAACGTGGCGGCGAATTGTTAAATCGCTATTTACAGGCTAATGGTCATAAAACGGCCCTGCTCAGCGGAGATGTCCCTCAGGATAAAAGACAACGCCTGCTGGAAAGCTTCCAGCAAAACAAAGTCACCTTGATGATTGCCACCGATGTTGCCGCCCGCGGTTTGCATATTCCTGATGTTTCTCATGTTTTTAACTATGACCTGCCCCAGGATGTTGAAGATTATGTCCACAGAATTGGCCGTACGGCGCGTTTCGGAGCAGAGGGTGAGGCCATCAGCTTTATCTGTGAAGAATATGCCTATTCCATGCCGGAAATTGAAGAATATATTGGTGAAAAAATTCCTGTGGACATGATTAGTGATGAAATCATTGCTCACGATATTGTAAAACCAGAAAAACCGAATCGACATAAAAAACCATCCGGCAAGACTTATCAACGCCCTAAAGCGGAAGCTAAACCGCGGGAACAGGAAGCAACTCCCGAAAATCTTCAATCGACTGAAAATCCGTAATCTGTCTTTTAGCGGCCTGAGAATCCGGCCGGCTGATTGATATCAGATATTTGATACCAAATTCTCTAGCCGAATTCAGAACTGCCAGACTGTCATCAACCAATAAGGTTCGCTGACTGTCAAAAATATGCTGCTGTTGCAGTTTTTCCCAGAATCCCGGCTGTTCTTTGGCCAGGCCATAATCATGCGAGCAGACAATCTGATCAAAAAATACATTCAGCCGGGTCTTGTCCATTTTAATGTCTAAACTGTCTCGGTGTGCATTAGTCACTAAAATAACTTTCCGGGATGATTCTTTAACCGCTTGTAAAAAATCAGTAACATGGGGCAATACTGCGATGAGTCCTGAAATTTCTTTTTTAAGCCCGGCAATATCCAGACCTAAGGCATCACTCCAGTAGTCCAGACAATACCACTCCAGCCGGCCCTCCATTTCGGCAAACCGGGGCACCAGTATTTGTCTGGCTTGTTCCAATGTCAACTGGTGCCTTCTGGCATACTCGGCCGGCACAAATTCCTTCCAGAAATGATTATCAAAATTCAAATCCAGCAGGGTCCCGTCCATATCCAGCAACACCGTATCGATTTCCTGCCAATCAATCATTTTTACTTGCCAATACAAAAGGAACTAAAAATCCTGCCCAACAGCTCATCAGAGGAAACCTCGCCGGTTATTTCCGCCAGACAGTTTTGCGCCTGTCTCAAATCCTCGGCAACCAGTTCACCGGAATGTTGCTGCAACTGCTGTAATGCATGCTGTATAAATTGCTTGCCGGTCTTCAGTGCTTCAATATGGCGTCTTCTGGCAATAAATACATCGTCCATGGCATCGTTAAAGCCAACAACCTGTTTGAGGTGTTTACGTAACAAATCCATGCCGGCGCCGGTCTTTATGGACAGATAAATATGACAGCCGTGAGCTGTTTGAACAATCTCCGGCTCTATCCCCATCAAGTCGATTTTATTATAGATTTTGGTGATTTGAATATCCGGTGGCAGGGTTTTTACAACTGATTCTGACTCAGGATCAGTGCTGTCAATCAATAACAGCACCCTGTCCGCTTTTTCAATTTCCTGGTGAGCGCGTTTAATGCCTTCTTTTTCAACGGCATTATTGCTGTCCCGCAAACCCGCCGTATCAATAACATGCAGCGGCATACCATCAATCTGAATACGTTCTCTGAGTACATCACGAGTGGTTCCCGCAATATCAGTCACAATCGCCGTTTCCTGACCGGTCAGGGCATTCAACAGGCTGGATTTTCCGGCATTTGGTTTACCGGCCAGTACCACAGTCATGCCATCTCGTAACAACTGACCTTGTTGTGCGGTATTGAGTATATCCGTCACTTTATCGGCCAATTGGCTGATTTTTTTCTCTACCAACCCATCACTTAAAAAATCTATTTCCTCATCAACAAAATCAATTGCCGCTTCCACATAGATACGTAATTCTGTCAGTTCCTCGACCAGCGCATTGACCTGTCCTGAAAAAACACCTTGCATGGATTTTTGGGCCGAACGCACGGATTGCTCGGTACTGCTTTCAATCAAATCTGCAACCGCTTCAGCCTGAGCCAGGTCAAGCTTACCGTTTAAAAAAGCTCTCTCGGTAAACTCTCCCGGTCTTGCCAGCCTGGCACCCAGTTCCAAGACTCTTTTCAGCAGCATGTCCAGCACCACAGAACCGCCATGCCCTTGTAGTTCCAGTGTGTCTTCCCCGGTATAGGAGTGAGGGCCTGGAAAAAACAGAATCAACCCTGAATCAATGGTGATGTTATTGGCATCCAGAAAAGCTGAAAAAACCGCATGACGCGGCTTCAGTTCTTTTTTGGTGAGTGGTACGGCAATTTGTTTGACGGCCGGACCACTGATACGAATGATACCCACACCACCGTTTCCCGGTGGTGTGGCGATTGCCGCAATGGTATCTTGAGTAAGGCTTTCCACCTTAGGCGATTAGCTTTCTGCTTCTATCTGACGGGTGATATACCACTGCTGAATAATCGACAGCGAGTTATTCCATACCCAGTACAGAACCAGCCCTGATGGAAAGAATAAGAAGAATACCGTAAACACAATCGGGAACATCTTCATAATCTTGGCTTGCAGTGGATCAACCGGTGCTGGATTCAGGCTTTGCTGAATCTTCATGGTAATCCCCATCAGAATCGGCAAAATATAAAAAGGATCCTGTGCAGACAAATCCTGTATCCACAAAGCAAATTCAGCCTGTCTTAATTCAACGGTTTCAACCAACACCCAGTACAAGGAAATAAATACAGGAATCTGAACCATAATCGGTAGACAGCCTCCTAAAGGATTGACTTTTTCCCGCTTGTACATAGCCATCATTTCAGTATTGAAACGCTGCCGGTCATCCTTGAATTTTTCCTGCAAAGCTTTCAGTTTAGGCTGAATCTTACGCATTTTGGCCATTGAGCGATAGCTGGCCTGGGATAACTTAAAAAACAACAATTTGATACACAAGGTGACCCCTAAAATAGCGACACCCCAATTATCCACATAGCCATGAATTTTATTCAGCAACCAGTAAATAGGCTTGGCAATAATCGTCAACCAGCTATAGTCAACGGTCAACTCAAGACCTTCCGCAACCTGTTCCATCAATGGCTGAATTTTAGGCCCGGCAAATAAATGAGCCGTATAGATGCGGTCAGAATGAGCAGGCACACTATAAGCTGGGGAATAAGTCCCGATGACATAACGCCAGTCTTTCAACTCTTTGGTATAAATATGATTTTCCTGATCCTGAGGCGGAACCCAGGCACCGGCAAAATAATGCTGAATCATGGCTGCCCAGCCGCCTTGCGTCGAGACATCCAGATTCTCTTCCATCATATCTTCAAAACTGATTTTCTGATATTTGTCTTCCTGAGTATAGATGGCTCCACCCGCGAAAGTCCGGATAAAATTATTACCCTTTTTATCTGAAAATGGCACTCTCAACAACTGACTGTATTGTCTGCCTGTCCAGTCTTTATCCGTTTCATTGCTGACCGTCTGCTCAAGCGTGACATCGTAACTGCCTTTCTTGAAAATATAGGTTTTGGTCACCACCAGCCCCTGGTTATTCGTCCAGGTTAATGGAACCGTCATGGTATCGGCGCCTTCATTTAGCACATAATTGACTTTGTTGGCCTGAAAAACAGCATGATGGTCAGGCGCTTTGGCAAAACCGCCACTGGCAATCAAACCGCTTTGCGCCAGATAAAGCTTATCTTTACGGCTATCAAACAAACGCACAGGCGACTTATCAACCTTTAGCGGATCAAGTCCTACCATTTCACGTAATTTATTGACCCAGGTATTTTCTTTTTCCTTGGGATATTTTAATAAATCCAGATTCTGTAAGGTTCCCCCGCGGGTATCAATCTCAACACTGATGACATCCGTTTCAACCCGAATGATTTTATTCTCGGGAATGACTTTGACCGGAGCGCTGGCTTTTGAGGCAGGGTTGCCATTTGCCACAGCCGCAACAACAGGTTCACCATTTTCATCCACCGTTGGTGTTTCAGAAACAATGACTTGAGGTTTCGGGCCATAGTCAATCTGCCAGGCCTCCCAAATCATATAGGAAATCATCACGAAAGCCATGACGAGTACAAATCTAAGATTATCCATTATTTTTCTACCAAATTATCTGAAACCGGCTCAAACTGCCATTATTAAAAATATGGCATTTTATCAGTCGACAGGGGGGTGCGTTAAGAAACTTTATCGGCGGCGCTTTATCTTTCTTTTAAAGAGGCTGATTTTTATTGTTATTATTGATGGGGAAGAGCGACTTATTCCTCACTGCCTGACCCGATAATCAGAATGGCAGCTTTGTAACACCTGAATCCATGCTTCACTATGGCATAGCAAGCCCGGATTCAGGTTGAAACTATCGGGAATCAAGTCGCTCAGTTATCTTTTGCCAATGTTTTTCCAGCGATACTCTTAATGCAGAAACATCTGCATCTGCGGCATCCCTGCGAGCCAAAACAACAAAATCAATATTCCCCAAATCATGCTGCTTCAGCCTGAAGCTCTCCCGAACCGTCCTTTTAATCCGGTTGCGCGCCACTGCTTTTTTAATATTTTTTTTAGCAATGGCCAAGCCCAGTCTTGGATACTGACCCTCGTTCGCTATAGCCAATATTGTAAAATACCGGTCTGTAGACCTGAACGGATTATCAAAGACTTTTTTATAATCGGCTGCGTTACGCAGCCTGAGCTGAACGGGAAAGCTTAAATCTTCTGCCGTCAAACAGTCAGAGATGCACGGCCTTTCGCTCTGCGTGCATTCAAAACTTTACGGCCGCCTTTTGTTGCCATTCTTGCACGAAAGCCATGAGTTCGTGCGCGTTTGATTTTACTGGGTTGGTATGTTCTTTTCATTTGCTTTATGCCTGAATTAGTTTAACAAAATACGGAAAAAAAGATTTGGAATCATACGCGAAACCATTCCTCACTGTCAATTTATTAATAAGCAACTACAATAATTTCTGTAAATATTGCCAGACTCTTGCTTCAATCATTTTCTGAGCCTTTTGATTGGGATGTAAACCATCCGCCTGCATCAGTTCTTTCGCAATGGCCACATCTTCCAGAATAAACGGAACCACCGCGACAGATAATTGTTCGCCTAACTGCTGATACACCTTATAAAACATTTGCGTATAGCGTTTGCCATAATTGGGAGGAATCCGCATAGTCAGCAATAACACCCTGGCGCCGGCATGTTGACTACGGCGGATAATTTCAGCCAGATTCGCCTGCATTATTTTAGGTGACAATCCTCGCAGGCCGTCATTTGCGCCTAATTCGATGATGACAATATCCGGTTGATAGTCTTTTAGTATCTTGTCAATTCTGGCTAAACCGCCGGCTGAGGTATCACCACTGATACTCTCATTATAAATACGATATTTTTTATCCGATTGTTGTAACCGCTGTTCCAGTAAGGCAACCCAGCCCTGACCCGTTTCCAATCCATAACCGGCACTGATGCTGTCTCCCAGAATAACGATTGATTTCGCCTGAACAGTCATTGACAATACAGACAGCATTAACACTCCAAAAAATTTAATCATGTCAAACACCCACAGCAATCCAGTTCTTATCAAAGTCCGGAATTTAAGCAAAACCGTTGCCACCAGCAACGGACCGCTGACTATCTTGTCATCAGTTGACCTGACAATCAATCAGGGAGACAGTCTGGCCATTCTGGGCGCTTCCGGTTCCGGCAAATCGACCCTGCTCGGCCTGCTGGCCGGACTGGATACCGCCACTTCCGGAGAAGTTTCCATTGCCGGACAAGAGCTGTCTGCACTGGATGAAGACGGCCGCGCCGATATTCGCCGCCGCATGATTGGTTTTGTCTTTCAATCCTTTCAATTATTACCCGGCCTGACGGCCTTGGAAAATGTCATGCTGCCGCTGGAACTGGTGAATGATAAACAAGCCAGGGACAAAGCACAGGCTTTTTTACAAACAGTGGGCCTGGCAAAACGGATAACTCATACGCCTCGGCAATTATCAGGGGGTGAGCAACAGCGGGTTGCGCTGGCTCGCGCCTTTGTAACCCAACCCGCCATTTTGTTTGCTGATGAGCCGACCGGAAACCTGGATAGCCAGACTGGACAACAAATTATTGATTTATTATTCGAGCTGAACCTGAAACATCAAACCACCCTGGTGCTGGTAACACATGATAATGCGCTGGCACAGCGTTGCCAGAGTCAAATTCAACTTTCGGCAGGTAAACTGATATGAAACAACTCCCATTAGCCTGGCGATTTTTATGGCGAGATGCCCGTTCGGGCGAATTGACGATTCTTTTGCTGGCCTTGCTGACAGCCATTACCAGCACCACTGCGATTAGCCTGTTTGCCGACCGGCTGCAACGCACCATGACACAACAAGCGGCAGATTTTATGGCAGCCGATATGGTCATCAGCAGTCCGGAACCGGTACCCCAACACTGGTTAAAAAAAGCCCGGCAGCTTTCATTACAACAGGCACAAGCCGTTGAATTCTCCAGTGTCCTGATTGAAAACGGAGAAATGCTATTGGCCGGCATTAAAGCGGTGGACAAACACTATCCTCTGCGTGGCTTTTTAAAAGTACGGGGCACCAATAATCAGGAAAATATTCTTCACTCAGGCCCTGCACTTGGGAAAGCCTGGGTTGAGCCTCGTATTTTATCGGCTTTGAAATTAACCGTAGGTGATACTCTGACCGTAGGCGAAAAACCACTCGTTATCACGCAGATTTTAAGTTACGAGCCGGATAAACGGGGGGATTTGTACAGCTTATCCCCGCGGGTGATGATTAATCATCAGGATTTAACCGCCACTCGGGTGATACAGCCCGGCAGTCATGTACATTATTTTTTCCAGTTTACTGGAAGCACACAGGCATTATTGCAATTTAAACGCTGGGTCAAACCTCACCTCAACCCTTCCCAACGCCTGATGGACATCCATGAGGACAGGCCGGAGCTGGGCAGCGCATTAAAACGGGCTGAACGTTATCTGGGTTTATCCAGCATTATTGTTGTGCTGATTTCCGGCGTGGCAATTGCCATGACCAGTCTCCGTTATGCTGAAAGACATTTTAATACCACGGCTATTTTACGTTGT
>Ga0256833_1001408_pt1 | contig 17803 bp, 13 predicted proteins | sample 356284metaG_FD_190535 | JGI IMG/M metagenome (GOLD analysis project Ga0256833, IMG submission 190535) | Hydrothermal vent microbial communities from Mid Atlantic Ridge, Atlantic Ocean - 356-284 | ecosystem: Environmental > Aquatic > Marine > Hydrothermal vents | place: Atlantic Ocean: Mid... | reverse complement strand
ATATTGCATATCGTAAGAAGATATAGTCGTCCTTATGAAACAGGAAAAAGGTACAAAGCTCTCAGAGCTGCAGGCCACTGCCATCTGCGGTAATGATATCACCTCTTCGGTCCTCTATGTCTCGGCGTTGACCATTATTGCCGCCGGTCAATATGCATGGATTTCACTTTTGATTGTTGCGGTGGTTCTCTATTTGTTTAGAAAGATTTACGGAGAGGTCGTCGGGGCGCTGCCGCTCAATGGCGGCGCCTATAATGCTTTGCTCAATACAACCAGCAAGCAGGTTGCCTCTCTGGCTGCAGCCCTGACCCTGCTCTCCTATATGGCAACCGCCGTAATTTCCGCCTCGGAAGCCATGCACTATCTCCATTCCATTATTCCGGCCTTGCCGATTACCTCGGCGACCATCGGCCTGCTTTCTTTTTTTATGGGTTTGACGATTCTTGGTATCGGCGAATCGGCAATGGTAGCCGTGATAATTTTTCTTTTTCATTTGACGACCCTGATCCTGCTTTGCTCAACCATCGGTATTTATCTGGCTCAAAACGGCCTTGCCGTTTTCATCGCCAACAATCACCAGCCCGTCCCGCACGGTACGGTAACTATGGCCATCTTCTGGGGTTTTTCCGCGGCCATGCTTGGTATATCCGGGTTTGAGAGTTCAGCAAATTTTGTCGAGGAACAGGAGGCCGGTGTTTTTCCCAAGACACTGCGGAATATGTGGTTGGCGGTCTCGATTTTTAATCCGCTCATGGCCTTTCTTGCTCTGGCCCTGATTCCGATTCCCGAGGTTAAGCTTCATGAGGCGGATTTGCTCTCTCACATGGCAGGGCTGACAGGGAACCGGCTACTGCCGACCATGGTCTCCGTTGATGCCTTTCTGGTGTTAAGCGGGGCGGTGCTTACTTCATTTGTCGGTGTTACCGGCCTTCTTGAACGAATGACTCTTGATCGGATCATGCCCGCTTTTTTCCTGAAAAAAAACCGGCGCGGCAGTTCTTACCGGATCATTATTCTGTTTTTTCTCCTCTCTGTATCCATCCTGTTTCTTACCCATGGACGGGTTGGTGTGCTGGCGGGAGTGTATACCATTTCCTTTCTATCGGTTATGGGACTGTTCGGGATCGGTAACATTTTACTTAAGATACGAAGAAAACGGTTGCCGAGGCCGGAAAAGGCCGGCTGGATTTCCGTACTTGTTGCAGTGTTGTTTGTTACCATTGCCCTGGCAGGAAACGTGATTAAGCAACCGGAAGGCGGAGCTCCGGCAAATCTGACAATTTTCCTGGAATATTTTATCCCCACCATGCTCTTTGTCGGCATCATGTTGAATAAAACGGCGCTTCTTGAAATGGTACTCAGTTTTGTTGAATACCTGTTTGTCCCGGTGGCAAAAATGGTTTCCAAGATCAACCGGGGGGTAAGTGATCTGATTGATCGTATTACTTCCCAGGAGTTTGTCTTTTTTACCAGGGGTGATAACCTGGCAAATCTCAACAAGGTGCTGCTCTACATCAAGAATAACGAACACACCAAGAAAATAAAAATTGTTACCGTCCAGAAGGAACATGATGAGGAGATTTGTGCAAAATTGCGTCGTGATATAGAATTTCTTGATCGTGAATATCCCGAAATTGAGATTGAATATGTCGAGCTGACCGGCACCTTTGGACCCGATCTCATTCAGAAACTTTCAAAGGAATGGAATGTGCCGGTTAATTTCATGTTTATCGGCTCTCCCGGCGACCGTTTCCCCTATCGTATTGAAGAGCTGGGTGGAGTGCGTTTGATTATCTGAATAGATATGAGACGTACCGGCTGCGGAAGCATGCGATTGCTTTCTCAAGTTCCCTGCCGCTGTTAGCCACCTATTGCCCTGCCGCTTCAGCGGTTATATTTAAGTTTTCCTTAACATCAATTACATTTATATTGAAATAATTTATTATTTAATATATATCACACGCGTATTGCAAACGGCATCATGCCCGAGCGGCATCTGTTTTGTTTTCCCGGCAATAAAGAGATCGGCACAACTCACATAAGCTTCAGGAGATAGGAGTATGCAGTTGTCAACAATGCGCCGAGCGCTCATAACGCTCTTTTCATTTTTCCTGGTGACATGCATGGCCCCGGCCATGGGTTATTCAGCCGTTATGACGGTACAACAGCATGACCGCCACGCGTCCGGCCCGGAAACAGATACCCAATCATTTAATATATTTGGAAAAATAACTAATCCTCACGGCGCAGGGATTGATGATGCCGAGATATTGGTAAAAATAAACGGTCAAGAACTGACCATGCCTCTCAGCGGGCATGGCGGCCATGCCGGGGGAGGAGGCATCACCACGGAAATGGACGGCAGTTTTCAGGCTGTTTTTTCCCTGCCCGCGGGAACAGTGGGCCATGATATCGAAATCGAGGCCTACAAACCAAGTTATAAACGAACATCCATTCATATTGACGAGTCCGCAATTCAGCATGGCAGCGACGGTATAACCGTGCATACGGCGATAACCATCAAACGGGCCGCCGGGCCGGCTTTCTGGATTGCCACCGTGATTTTTATTCTGGCCTATATCCTTATTTCTTTTGAGCTCCTGCACAGGACCCTGGCCGCCATGCTGGGGGCTTCTCTCATGCTGGTTATCAGCTATACCCTTGGGACCTTTAATCCGGAATATCATATCCTTTCGTATGAAAGTGCCATTCATGCCATTGACATGAATGTCATTTTCCTGCTCATGGGTATGATGATCATTGTCGGTATTCTCAAACATACCGGAATATTCCAGTGGTGCGCTTATAAATGCTATCAACTGGCCAGGGGCAATGTCATGGTCCTTGCCATGATTCTCATGGCCTTTACCGCCGTCACTTCAGCGTTTCTGGATAACGTGACCACCATGCTTCTGCTGACGCCGGTATCCATCGAAATCGCCCTTTCGCTTGGTATTTCCCCTCTGGCCCTTCTGATTCCCGAGATCCTGGCTTCCAATATCGGCGGGACCGCGACCCTGATCGGTGACCCGCCCAACATTATGATCGGCTCCTATGCCGCGCTTACCTTTATAGATTTTGTGAAAAACCTGGCTCCGGTATGTATAGTCTCCATTGTCGTTTTATTTGCGTATACGAAACTGGCCTATGGCAAGGAATTTAACAAGGCAACAGTGACCGATATCCAAGCCTTTATCGCCAAGCTGAGAGAGGAATACCAGATAACCGATGCCACCCTTCTGTCCGTGGGGCTCATTATTATGGTAATGGTTATCGGCATGTTTCTCACCCACGGTATACTGCACATGGAGGTTTGTATTGCTGCGCTGTTCGGAGCCTCCCTCCTCTTTGCCTACGGCCTGCTGACCAAAAAAATCGACCTTCTGGAACTTATAGAAAAAGATATCGAATGGACCACTTTGCTCTTTTTCATGTTCCTGTTCATGTTGGTCGGGGCGGTTGAAGAGGCCGGTCTTTTAGATATTGTTGCCGACTGGGTACTGTATCTTTCCCATGGAAATCTGGTTGTGTCCATCTGTCTGATTCTCTGGGTGTCCGCATTAATGAGCGCCTTTGTCGACAACATTCCTTTTACCGCCACCATGCTCCCCATTGTCGGCTATCTGACCCAGGTTATTCCCGGCGCTGAGTCCGGGGTGCTCTGGTGGGCCCTGGCATTTGGCGCATGTTTTGGAGGCAATGGCACAATGATTGGCGCCAGCGCCAATGTCGTGACCATCGGTATCGCCGAATCTGCCGGTTATCCGATGAAATTCGGCCAGTTTATGAAAGTGGCTTTTCCCTACATGATTATCAGCGTTGCCATTGCCAACGCCTGGCTGCTGATTGCCTATTAGTCGACAAAGGAGAAGAATGATGAGCTCAACACACGCACTCTCGACATTTTTACTTCCCCTTGATACAGATCATAGCCACGCCGAAGCCGTGGCCTTGATGCGATGTCTTGCCGAGATTCTTGATGAACGAATTGATAAGATAAGCCTGCTTTATGTCACTGGTGGTAGTTATCTAAGCGAACACATGGCCAATATCGATTCCCGGGCCGCACAGGTTATCAGTACGGATTTGTTTAAACGATTACGGCGGGAGCATCTGGAAAAAGAAATCATGCCGGTGATGGAAAACACCAGGACACAGTTGAAAGAAACCGGCATCCAGGCAGCCATTGACATTCAGGTTGAAGATGGAGATCCGGCCGAGCGGATAGTGGCGTTGGCCAATACAGGAAGGTATTCATCCCTGATTCTGGAACGGCACGATCAAGGTTTGATCCGCAAGGGTTTGGGTGATACCGTTGCCGCTATTCTCCATCGTCAAGTGCTGCCGACCATCTATCTGACCGGGATCCGGCCACTGTCCTGCCCGCCTGCCTGCTGCCTGGTGGCCCTGGATGAGAGAAAAAATTCATGGAGTGCCCTGGAACGGGCAGCGGTGCTGGCGGCGGCCTGTGGGGATTCGCTCAACAGGATAATCCTGGTTTCCGTTCTGGATATCGCGGCCTACAGCGCACGACTGGCCGATGGTCGGGTCGAGGCGCCGGTGGACAATGCCCTTCTTGATCGTGCCGAAGGGCTGTTGCTTGCTCAGGGAATCGCCAAAGAGCGGATCGTGAAGCGGCTTTTACATGGTGATCCGGCGGAGGTTTTGATCTCCGAGATTCATAGTCATGGGGCGGAAATGGTCTTTATGGGGCGAAGAGATCGCGGCAAGTTTAAGGAACTGTTCATGGGGTCGGTCTCCACCAGGCTGATTGAGCAGTGTTTTGAGCAGTGTATTGTTATGATCGGTGATTAACCCGCACCTCACTTTAGGATTCAGGACAGATAATGATCAGGCGGTATTGAAGGGTGTTGCATTAAACCATGAATCCAGACGATAATTTTTGTTGAATGTGAAAGGCATCACAACGGACCGTGAATTCTTCGACTATACATTTCAACACCCTTTATTGGAGAAGATATGTGGAATAGATTAAAATTTTTTCTTCCCGGTGAGAATACCAGGATGATCATCATTGCCGCTATCATCGGTCTCATGTCCGGGGTGGCAATTATTGTTTTCCGGGAAGCTGTTGCCCTGGTCCACGAGCAAGTCTTTGTCCGTGGTTACGAGTGGCTGCGGATTGGCGAAGGCGGCTGGAGAACCATGTTATTGCCCCTGCTGCCGATATGCGGCATGGTTCTGCTGATTCCCTTTTCCGTTGCATTTCCCGGCAGCGTCAACGGGTATACCTTCCCCAATTTTCTCCGGCGGGTCAATCTGGAGAACGGGGTTATCCGGGCCCGGAATATTGTCTTAAAAATTATCTCAACCGCGTTGACCATCGGCACGGGAAATTCGGCCGGTGTTGAAGGCCCTATCGCTGTCATCGGTGGTTGCCTCGGTTCCCTCGTCGGCCAGAAAAGAAGGGTATCCGGCCGGCGGATGAAGGTGTATATTGCCGCTGGTTGTGCCGGCGGTATTGCCGGCATATTCAATGCTCCACTGGCCGGACTTTTTTTTGCTGCCGAGATAGTTCTGCTCGGTACATATGAAATAGCTTCCTTTTCAGCGCTGGTCATCGCTTCAGCTTTGTCTACAGTGGTTGCCAGAGCCTGGTTTGGGGCTGCTCCCACCTTCCCCGTTCCCAAATATCACATGGTCAATCCTTTTGTCGAGATACCGCTCTATGCCCTTATGGCCGTATTGGTTGGGGGCCTGGCCGTGCTTCATATCAGGTTTTTCTATTATACCCGTGATCAGTTTAAAAAGCTGCCGCTGCATCCGCAGCTCAAACCCATTGTCGGTGCCCTGCTGGTCGGCTGTATTGGCATCGCGTTCCCCCAGGTGATGGGTGACGGCTATGAATATATTGAAAAAGCATTGTCGGGACACGGTATTGCCCTGATTATGCTGGCCCTGATTTTTCTCAAGTCCATCGCCACGGCCATTACCCTCGGCTCCGGCGGCTCCGGGGGTGTCTTTGCGCCGGCCCTGTTCATCGGCGCTGTCTGCGGCGGGGCGTTTGGCAGTGCTGTCCATTACCTGCTTCCACAATATACTGCTTCTGCAGGCGCCTACGCGGCCATAGGAATCGGTGCCTTTTTAGCGGCGTCAACCCATGCGCCCATGACGGCAATTTTTCTTCTCTTCGAGATGACGGGCAATTATGTCATTATTATTCCGGTCATGCTTGTTTCCATCCTCAGCACCATCACCGCCGGCCGCTTGTATCATGATTCCATTGATACCGTGGATTTTTCCCGCGAGGGTATCAATATCCACGAGGGTCGCGAGGTGGCTATCCTGAAATCGGTCAAGGTGGGAAAGGCGATGACCGAGGATGTAGATTTTATCAGTGAAAATGCAAATATGTCTCAACTGCTCGAGCTGTTCAGTATTGCCAAGAACAGTTTTTATTTTCCAGTTGTTAATTACAAGGGTTTGATGGTTGGGGTTGTTTCCATGCAGGATGTGAAGAATATCCTGCATGATGACGAGGGGCAGCAGGTCTGTCATCTGGTTGGCGCCATCTGTACCCGTGAAGTAATTATGCTGACACCTGAAGATAACATTTACGATGCTATTCAGTTGTTTGATGTCAAGGGTATTGAAGAGATACCGGTCGTGGATAGCCTTGAAGAGCCCTGGGTACTGGGCATGTTGAAGCGACAGGACGTGCTTGCCGCATATAACCATGAAATCCTTAAACGCGGTATCAGTAAGAAGGCGGAATCAATCCGCCTGGTCTGCTCGGCATCGTAAGGTTTGACTTTTTACGGAATTATTATGCTCAACAAGCAACAGTTGCCACAGACTTTACGGCCGCCCGGACCCCTTTGTGATGTGGTATCACCGGGGACCGCTCCGGCAGGTTTTCTGTTTTTTTCCTCTCTCCCCCCGCCTTTTTTCATCTGCCGGCTTGATCGGCAATAAAATTTTCCTGCTGCAGAATATGATTTTTGGCGACAGTACGTTCATCTCTCGTTAAACAATTGCTTGTAAGAGGCGGCAGGTATGGATTGGTGCGGGCGGCGGCGCTTTGGCAGAGGGCAACCGGTCGGTTTCTGGTAATGCACATCAACAAAGACGAGAAAATACAATGAAAGGAGATAAACAACCAGGCAAAATAATGTCGTTGGCCGGGAAAGTTCCGGAACTGACGATTCTGATTATGTTAATCATAGGTGGCTATATTGCAATGGCCATCTTTTCCAAGGTCCAGCCCACCGAAGTGCTCAGTCCAACGGACATGTGGCTTATTATTGTCGGCTCATTTCTGATCAGTACGGCAGTCGCCATACTCGCAGTTATCGGGGGCATCGGAGGCGGAGTGATTTTTACTCCGATCATGCTCGGGTTTACTCACATCGACAGCCTGGTGGTCAGAGCGACCGGACTGGTGGTGGCCATGTTCAGCGGTTTGATCTCTTCGGGGCCTTTTATGAAGACCAGGCTGGCCAATATACGGCTTGTTCTCTTTTGCGGAGTTCCTATTACAGTCGGTGCCCTGGCTGGGAGTGCCGCCGCTATATATTTAAGTAAATATATGGGCGAGGTCGGTGACGGCTATGTCCGCTTGTCCCTTGGCATCCTCATGCTCATCGTTGCCTACTTCCTTATCAGCGGCGGCGGCGAAACCGAGTACCCCAAGCCAAAGCGAATTGATGCATTTTCAAAAAAAATAGGTCTGCACGGCACTTATTGGGAAGAATCCCTGGGCAAGGTCATCAGCTATCATATGACAAGGGCGATACCCGGTGCGATTATTTTTATATTTCTTGGATTTATTGCCGGTTTCTTCGGGCTTGGCGGCGGCGCGTTTCTGACGGCTACGATCAACCTTGTTATGATGGCGCCGGTCAAGGTTGCGGCTGCCAGCAGCGGTGTGCTGCTGGCGATAAGTAATGCCACCGCCATATGGACCTACATCACCTATGGGGCACTTATTGCCATCTTTGCCGCTCCGTGGATGCTGGGACAGGTTGTCGGCGGTATTCTTGGCGCCTATCTTCTTATCAGCATCAACGCCGGCTTTGTCCGCAAAATCCTGATTGTTATTTTGCTTGTTTCATCAATAAAGTTGATCATGCGGGGAGTGGAAGGCGCATTTGGAATCACTCTGCCCTTTTGACTGGATGACGGGAGGAATTATGGAAGAAAAAAAACCAAAAGCGCCGTTGGCGGCGTTATTTTACGGTGAGATTGTCTATTGGGGAGTTTTGGCAGGTTCCGTGATTGTTATTATTGGCTCTGTACTGGCATTCCTTGGGAAGAGCACTATTCCTGCCTCATATTGGTTATCGACAATATGGAAAGGGGAGTCCGTTGATCAAATATGGAAAGGGGCAACCGGGGCCCTGCCCATGGGCCATTGGTATCTCAGTCATCTGGCAACCGGTGACGGCTTATCGGCATTTGGGCTTTCGCTCGGTGTTTTTGCCGTGCTTCCGGCCCTTTTTTTCACGGCAATGGCCCTGTTTAAAGAGAAAAATATGTTGTATGGCTGGTTGGCGATGGTCGGCACCATTGTTGTTTTAATAGCGATTATCGGAGTCATCCCCATGCCGTCGTAATCTGAAATGCAGCAAAAAAAATACCGTGTAAACGGGAGTGATCCATCTTTTGAACAATCCGCGCTTCTTGCGCGGATTTTTTTTTTATGCTCTATTAAGGGGACAATATCGGGAAAGGGCTGAGGCACAGACAAGGGATAAAGAGGGGGTAATCTGTATTATGTTTCATTTGTATCTACCCATTGCGGGCAACAGTGTAAATATTTTTCTCATTCTTGGGTTGGGCGGTTTTGTCGGCCTGCTGTCGGGAATTTTTGGTGTGGGCGGCGGTTTTCTCATGACGCCGCTTCTCATGATGTTTGGAATCCCGCCGACAGTGGCGGCGGCAAGCGATTCCAATCAGATCGTCGGAGCTTCCACATCCGGAACCGTTGCCCATATGCGACTTGGCAATGTGGATATTCCCATGGGGGTCATATTGCTTATCGGTGGTGTCGCCGGAGGAACGGTTGGAGTTCAGGTTATTAAACTGCTCAAGGCGATGGGCAATGCCGATTTTCTCATTGCCATTACCTATGTCATTATGCTGGGCGGGGTCGGCGGTTATATGTTCTGGGAAAGTCTACAGGGAATGCGCCATGATAATGGCATGCCGATAGAAAAGAAAAAGTCCAGGCCTGTTGTTGAAGGACGCAAATCTTTTATCCAGCGGTTACCATTTCAGTATAGATTTGAAAAATCAGGCTGCGAGATATCCATGCTCCTTCCTCTTGCCTTCGGTATTCTGGTCGGTGTTCTTGCCGCCATCATGGGAGTTGGCGGCGGTTTTATCATGGTGCCGGTCATGGTGTATCTGCTGCGAATGCCCATGCATGTCGTCGTCGGCACCAGTCTCTTTCAGATCCTCTTTACCTGTGTCAATGTTACCATCATGCAGGCATGGAGTAACCATACCGTTGATTTTGTTCTGGCGGTTCTTCTTCTGTTAGGTTCGACCATCGGTGCACAGGCAGGGACCGCTGTTTCCAAACGACTCAATGCCGACCAGTTGAAAATCATGTTAGCCAGTCTCGTGCTGCTGGTTTGTGTTAAGATGATGGCGGGCCTCTTGATGACGCCATCAATTATGGTTTCGCTGAAGGGAGGACACTGAAAAGTAATATGAAGGACATACACATAAATAGAATATGTTGTACGCTGATATGTATTGCGGTTGTATGCCTGTCCTGGTGTGGCTCGGCGTCCGCGGCCGAGGGAGCGGTCAGTTTGAAACTTGCTCATACCACCCTCCGGATCACAACATTTTATAATGGTACCACCTTAAAGGCTTCCGGTATCGTATCTGCGGATGCGGATGTTCTGCTGCATGTCATTGGGGTGAAAAAGGACGTTCCCTTGAAAGTCAAGGGCAAGGTGGCCGGGTTGTTATGGATGAACAAAACCGATGTGGAGCTTGAGAACACACCGACGGTCTATATGATATATACCCCGGAAAAGGTGGGCAATGATCTGCTGCTTTCCCAGCTTGATATGGATTATAACGCGATGGTCAAAGACGTGGCCCTGCTTGGTATCGGCTACAAGGCTCTGGTCGGTGACATAAAAATTACGCCGGAATCTGCGGATAAAAAATTTGTCTTTGGCGAATATGTTAAACTTATGGAAAAATCAGGTGTCTACGGGGTGTACAATGGAACCGTTAACTACGGGCCGATCAGGGACGGGCAAAAATCCTTTATGGTCACTTTGATTATTCCACCTAAAATGAACGCCGGTACTTATCTGGTAGAGGCGATTGCGGTCAGGGACGGTGCGGCCATTGCCCATGCCGACAAAAAACTGACCATTGAATTGTCAGGACTGCCCAGGTTAATAGCATCTCTCTCCTATAAGCACTCGCTCCTTTTCGGCATTATGGCGGTTGCCATTGCCGTGGCGGCCGGCCTTCTTATCGGCGTACTTTTCAAGGGCGGCGGCGAAGCCCATTAGCCTGTTTGCCATGCACGCCTGCGGGGAATGTTTCGTAACCGTTCACCGAGATGCTGGTGAACGTTTACAATGTTTCCGGGTGCGGCAGATTGTGGCAAAAAGGGGAACGTTATACTGGGATAAACCCTTCCCAGGGGGATTTTCGGATAAATATTACAGTGGATTGTTGCCGGTCATCAGCCGAGAGGTGCAGGTAGCCGTTTATGCCGATGATTTCTGGTAATCAGATATGAATATTTGCACGTGGATCAGCCGGGCATACCGCCGGGAGAAAAAAGAAGCCGTCCCTTTCCGGATTCTCTTTGCCGAGTTTAAAAAGAGCCTTGAACTCAACAATAGAATTCTTGATCTAATCGCCGATGCCAATGACAAGCTCAGTGGCGATTATATCTTTGACGGTGCATATATTCAGGCAACCTGTCGGGAACTCAGCGATTTGATGCGTCAACTCATCGGCACCATTAATCTGCTGACCAGACATAAATACTCCGGACTCTACAGCAGTTTTCATCTCATCGAGGGAGAGATCAGCGCCCTGTTACACGGTCAGGTTCTGGGGCAGGTTAAGGACCTGGTTCTTTCTTATCGTGATATTTCCAGGGATTTAATAGATTCCGTCGGCGGTAAAAATGCCCATATTGCAGAGATCGGCAAGCTGACCGGTATTCGTATTCCCTATGGTTTTGCCATTACCACCGCAGCTTTTTCGATGTTTCTGGCTGAAAATAATTTACAGGACGATATTCTGGCGGTCAGGAAACAATGGCGGCAGCGAGAAATTGCCGCCGAGGAGGCTGCGCAAAAGCTCCAGCATTTCATCCTGGATGCCGATGTTCCCCCAAAACTGGAAAAAGAGATTCTGGCATCGGCAAAGCGGATGGCAAGGAGATATAATTATTCTACCCCGTGTTTCGCTGTTCGTTCAAGTGCCATAGGCGAAGATGAATCATCCTCTTTTGCCGGTCAGTATCTCAGCCGTCTTAATATTTCCCTGGATGAATTACCGCAGGCCTACAAGGAGGTTCTTGCCAGTCTGTTTGCCCCGGAGGCACTGGAATATAGATTGGAAATGGATTTTCGCACCCATGAGATTATGATGGCGGTCGCCTGCCAGCTGATGATCCCGGCCCGGGCCAGTGGCGTCATGTATACCTATGATCCTGTCCGACCGGAGCGGGAAACCATGATTGTCAATTCTGCCTGGGGCCTGGGAGCGCCCATTGTTGCCGGGGAAGTTCCCTCCGACCATTTTATTCTGGACCGGCAGCCCCCCAATGAGGTGCTGGAATCTCAAATTGTCAGCAAGGATGAGGCTGTTTTTCTGCAGGGATCCCATGGGATGGGCGTTGACAGGGTGGCGGAAGATCTGCGGACGGCGCCAAGCCTTACAGATCAACAGCTGCGGGAGCTGGCCAGGATCGGGATACAGCTGGAGAAGTATTTTAAACGGCCCCAGGATATTGAATTTGCAGTTGATCAGGAGGACAAGATCATTATACTGCAGGCGAGGCAATTGCGTCTGCAGCAGCAACGTGAACCACGGGCATCCGATCTTGCCGATCTCGGCAACAGATATCCCGTGCTTCTCCGGGGCCGGGGCATTGCGGCCATGGAAGGCGTTGCCACGGGTCCGGCCTGGGTATCGGCGGCAGGTCGGGCGCTGAATGATTTCCCCATGGGTGGCATTCTGGTAGCCCGTCATGCTACCCCGCAACTTGCCAGGGTTATCCAGCGGGCGGCAGGATTTATAACGGATATCGGGGCAACCACCGGCCACCTGGCCACGGTAGCCCGGGAATTCCGGGTGCCGGCGCTTTTTAATACAGAAAATGGAACCGAAGTGATTGCAGATGGCGAGGTAATCACGCTCGATACCGAAAGTTTGACTGTTTACAAGGGAGCGGTCCAGGAGTTACAGTATTATGCGATTCAGGAAGAACCCATTGAAGAAATGTATGAATACCGGTTACTGAGGAGGGTACTCAAGAAGATTGAACCCCTCAATTTGACCGATCCGGCGGCGGATAATTTTACCCCCCGGGCCTGCCGGACGTACCATGATTTAACCAGGTTTGTCCATGAGAAAGCAGTGGAGACTATCATTGATCTCAATTTCTATCATGCCCATCACAAGGATTCCCAGGCGGGACAGCTGTTATGGGAGTATCCCCTTGACCTGATCCTGATTGATGTCGGTGGCGGTATAGAGGGTGAGCATAGTGAAGGTGTTCGTCCCGAACAGATTTCTTCCGTGCCGATGCAGGCCCTGCTCAGGGGCATGTCCTATCCCGGCATGTGGGATATGGCGCCGGCAGGCGTGGATTTCTCCAGTTTCATGTCCAGCCTGACTCGTACCACCTCGGTACGCTCAACTGCACCCGAAGACGTGGGGAGGAATCTGGCGGTGGTGTCGGCGGAATATACGAACATCAACTTTAGATTAGGCTACCATTATACGGTCATTGACGCCTTTATATCGGAAAATATTCTGGATAATCATATCTATTTCCGATTTTCCGGCGGGGTGACTGAAACAATCCGGCGTTCGCGCAGGACGCGCCTGCTTGCCAGGATACTGTCGTATTACGATTTTCTCTGCGAGGTGCACGGTGATATTGTGGTGGGGCGACTCAAGAAAACAGACCGGGAGCGGATGCTGCATCGTTTGTTTCTTCTTGGTCTGCTTGTCGGCTTTACCCGGCAGCTGGATATAAAAATGGTCAGTGAAGAAACCATAGACATTTTTTTTAATCAGATTAAAGCCGTTATGGACAAGGAGTATGGAATCTGAAAAAACATCCATATTAATTCTGGATGATGAACCCATTGTCGGCAAACGGTTGCAACCATCACTGGAGAGAAAGGGGTACGAAGTAGAGGTCTTTACCGCCGGCAGTGAGGCTATGGCGCGATTGGCACAACGCCGTTTTGATATCGTTATTACCGACCTGGTGATGGAAGGGATGGACGGCATGCAGGTGCTGACTGCGGTAAAGGAGCAATATCCAGAAACAGAGGTTATCGTCATTACGGGCTACGCCACCATGGAAAAAGTCAGGGAAACCTTCAACAGGGGTGGCTTTGATTTTCTTGCCAAACCGTTTAAGCTCGGAGAAATTGTCGAGGTTATCGCCAGAGCAGTGGCCGCTCAAAAGAGCGGCTGTCCTCATAAATTTCAGGGTCTCATGTCTGCAGATACCGACTGAGGTGAAACACTCAATTTATGAGTGCTTAAGTGTTCCCTGTTTTCGAACCTTGGCTGCAGGTAACAGGGGAAACAAATAATCCTGCAACGGATTACCATGTCCCCGGCATCACTGCCGAACTGTAAATGTTTATCCTCACCCTTTCCTTTTCCGTATGTTTTTTGTTTTTTCCGCCCCACATGACTCGCTGATAACCTCTTTACCGTCTTGCTTGCCATTGGAGGAACATTGTAGTATATGCTGGGATCGATTTTTCATTATATTCATGGGGTAGACAGAAGTCAGTCTATTTTGCCCGGGAGGAAGACATATACATGGAGAGTGGTGAATCACATAGCAATCATCTAAGCGAAGAACGAAAATCCGTCTTTCGACCGGTTGAACTTGCGTTGAGACAACGGAGGATGGCCGGGAAACGTACCGATCACCTTGAGGAGACCTTTCCTGCCCGTAAGGAATACGCGGAAGAGCTCAAGCGTGATCTTGACGAGATCCTGCAGACCATTATCGAGGAAGAATCTCTGGATAGAGCATTATCGCTCCTTGGTACGAAATATGCCATTGAAAGGACCCTGCTGGCTGAAGAACGGAATATCATGGCCGAGGAACGTAACCTGCTTGGTGAAAAACGTACCCGTCGTTCCAAGGTACGTACGGAGCTTGCTGAAAAAAGGAGCGGTCTGGCCCGTATCCGGACCCAGCTGGCAAAAAATCGTTCCTTTCTTGCAGAAAAGCGGACATCCATGGCTCAGCAGCGAACCACCCTGGCCAAGGCACGGACCCACCTGGCCTTCATCAGGACCGGTGTGGCCCTGGTTGCTCTGGGCAGCGCCTTGACCCGATACTTCGGCCTCGGCTGGTGGACCATTATGGATGGCTCCATCCTGGTACTTGGTATTGTTATGGTCGGCATGGGTATTTATTTTTATCTTCCCGCCAGAAAAGAAGAAGGTCGGCTGTTAGATATCATGCAGGAGAAAGAGGATGCATTGATGCGCCGCAAACCGAGAATCCTGGTCCTTGACGACGAGGAAGCGGTATGCAGTATGCTCAAGGTGTACTTAAAAAAATCCGGCTATGAAGTGGAAACTTTTTCCAATCCAAATCTTGCCAAACAACGGTTTGAGACCAGTCCCTTTGATGTTGTTATCACCGACATGATGATGGAGGGGATGACCGGGAAGGAAATTCTGCAATTTGTTAAACGTATATCTCCCCAGACCCAGGTTATTATGATCACCCACATGGAAGAGCAGTTCATTGAAGATGTCAAGGGGGAGCTCTTCGATTATTTTGCAAAACCGGTCGATATTAAGAAATTACTGGCCAGTGTCAAAGGGGCGGTTGAAGAGCGCATGCTGATGTAGCAGGAGGGTTGGACAATGATCAGATTATGGAAATCTCTGCATGATTCCAACAAGGTGAAAGAGAGTGATACAGAGCGACTCATTCGGGAAAAATATGAGGCGTTTTTAACCATATTGTCGGAAAATTCGCATGCACTTGAATTGATGACGGAGTTGGAGAAAAAACTGCTGGAAAATCGCCTGATCAGTATCCCCTATCTGAAGAATATGGTGAAAAATCTCTCCAAAAGTGTCTTCAGTGTTATCAGTAATCTTGAGATGCTGTCCGGCGGCGGATACACAGCCTTAAATGGTGTCTATGATACGATTGAACGCGAAATACGTAAAATCATGACCGGCAGCGCCATTCCCGTCTACACTCCAGTGGTCATTCCCATGGATGATATCCACTGTGGTCACATAGACAAGGTCGGCAGTAAGATGGCTAATCTCGGTGAACTTCGTAATCATTATAATATCGCGGTTCCCGATGGCTTTGCCCTGACAGCATGCGCCTATACCCATTTTGCTGAATATAATGAGCTTGCCAAACGAACGGGTCGTATCCTGGAAAATATTGATATCGAAAACAGCCAGCAACTTTTGGCGGCGGAACGGGAGATTAAAAATATTATTTTAGAGGCGGTGATTCCACCTGAAATTGAAGATGCTGTGAATAAGGTCAGTCAGGAGCTGGAACGGAAACACGGTCGATCCATGTTCTGGGCTGTGCGCAGCAGCGCCATCGGCGAGGATTTGGAAAATTCCTTTGCCGGCCAGTTTTCCAGTATCCTCAATGTCCCCACCGCCGAGATTCTGGATAAGTACAAGGAGGTGGCAGCCAGCAAGTATAATGCGCGTAACATGCTCTACCAGCGGATGAAGGATATTCGGGTGGAAGATGTTAATATGAGTGTCGGCGTTATTGAAATGGTTAACACCTTGAGTTCCGGGGTACTGTATACCGTTGAACCCATGCGGCCGGATTCCGGTGAAATTGTTGTGTCAGCTATCTGGGGTCTGGGGCAGCTGATGGTGGAAGGGGTTGTATCCGCCGATATGTTTGTTCTGAAAAGAGAATCGGGATTTCCGGTGGTTAAGGAGGAGGTCGCCCAGAAGGAAATGTGTCTGCAGAGGCTGAAAGAAGGTGGTGTCCAGCATGGTATGCTCGGAGAGGATGTCTGCCGCCTCCCCTGTCTTAGCCCGAAACAGCTGCAGATTCTTGGGGAAACCGGCGTACGTATTGAAGAACATTTTAAGGCGCCGCAGGATATTGAATGGTGTTTTGATCAGGACGGTAAGCTGTTGATTGTTCAGACCCGTCCCCTGCATGTACTTGATCAAAGTCGGCGCAGAAATCTGACTGCGCCGATTACCGCTACTGTTATTGCCGATAATGCCCGGGCGGTCGCCGGTGGCGTCGGCGCCGGCAAAGTCTGCAAAGTTTCTGATATCCATGAGGTGTTTTCCTTTCCTGAAGGCGGCGTTATGGTGATCAAAAATTCGTCGCCGCGTTTTATCGGTGCCCTGGCCAAGGCCTCAGCCGTAGTAGTTGAGCGGGGTAATCGCACCGACCATATGTCATCGGTGATCAGAGAGTTGAACGTCCCCTGTCTCGTGAAAATACCTTCAATCTTTTCTACCTTGGAGGATGGACAGGAAATTACCGTTGATGCCACTGAAGGCACTATCTACGCCGGTCGGGTAGACGAACTGCTGGCAGCGGATGAAACGAAGGTGAAAGATCCGACGACAGATGTGACACAGACGGAATCCCATTGGTTGCTCTCAAGAATGGCTCCCTACATTTTTCCACTCCACCTCACGGATCCGGGTATTGATGATTTTCACGAAAATGCCTGTTCAACCTGGCATGATATTCTTCGATTTTGTCACGAAACAGCCTTGGATGAGATTTTTCTTCTTAAGCGAAAAGGTCGGGTCAATACCTTGAGAAATGTTTATCGGGTGCGGACGGACCTGCCCTTTAAACTTTTTCTCTTTGATCTGTTCGGCAACACCGTCCATGGTGACAAAGGCAGGGAAATCACCCCTGATTGCGTCGATTCATATCCTTTCCGGGAACTCTGGAAGGGAATGACGGCACCGGATGTTACCTGGAATGGTACTGAGCAGCATATGGGTGCTCGGAGTCTTTTGACTGCGATGATGCAGACTTCGACCCTGGAAAGCAAAGTGGAAGAGGCGAAAAGTTATGCCGTCGTCACCCCGGAATATTTGAATCTCAGCCTGACTTTGGGGTATCATTTTATTATCCTTGACTGTTATATAGCCGGGGATCCTTATAACAACTATATTTCACTGTCCTTTAAAGGAGGGGCTGCGGAAACGAAAAGAAGATACCTGCGAATACTCGTTATCAGTGAAATTCTGCAACCGGCTGGTTTTGAGGTAACAGTCAACAATGATTTCTTAAATGCGCGTATCAAAGGCGAAAGTAGAGAGGAGTTATTGCAGAAAATTAATATGTTGGGCAGAATGTTCGCGGTGACCAGATTGTTGGATGTAGCCTTGAAAGATGAAAAGATGGCCAAGGAGTGTGCCCGTAGGTTCCATGCCCGTAAACCTCTGTTGGAGTAGTGGCCGGGAGAGGATATCCTCCACGGGACAGAGCACGATCACGCAAGATAGAGGAGTGTTAACCAGTCGGCTGTGAAATTCAAGAATTGTAAACTGACCACCAAATTCATGCTTGGCCTGGGGCTGATCCTGCTTGTAACTAACT
>Ga0256833_1001407_pt1 | contig 17804 bp, 22 predicted proteins | sample 356284metaG_FD_190535 | JGI IMG/M metagenome (GOLD analysis project Ga0256833, IMG submission 190535) | Hydrothermal vent microbial communities from Mid Atlantic Ridge, Atlantic Ocean - 356-284 | ecosystem: Environmental > Aquatic > Marine > Hydrothermal vents | place: Atlantic Ocean: Mid... | reverse complement strand
AGTTTGTAAACGGGTTTTGATATCACCTTGTAAATCTTGAAAAGCATTCCCTTAATAGTCTTCATGATATATCCCTTGTTTGACGCTGAGAACTAAGTATTAATACTTTACAAATACTCAATTTTTACTCTAGGAATAGACCCCCATATAAATAGTTTGAACAAAACATATTGAACTAAGGGATTCTTATGGAAAAGATAATAGATATATACATCGGGACAGAAAACCCTGCGAAAATAATTGGTATCGAGAAAGCTTTCAGACCCATAGGCGGGACTAGAACATATACAGTTAGAATAGAAGGTCTTAAACCTCAACCCATAGGAATTAATGAAATAGTTTACGGCGCAGTCAAGCGGGCATACCAGTCATATAAGAAGTGCTCATCAACAGATTGTTTTGCAGTAGGATTGGAAGCCGGGATAATCGAGATAACCGGTGATTATTGTCACAGCGGCCAGGTGGCTGTGATAATACATGGGGACAAATACAGTATAGGCACTAGTCTCTTCTTCCCGCTACCTCTTGGGTATTGTAAAGAATTGGTTAGGGGAGAAGAACTAGCTGATATAATGGCTAGAGAATCAGGGCTAACGAGTATAAGGCGTAACATAGGTGCTATTGGCTACTATACATACGGATACATCACTAGGATAGACCTAAGTTATCAAGCAACCCTATCAGCTCTTATACCCTTTATGAACCCGGAGAAGTTCTCTAAACTACCTGGTTTAGAAAAGTTGGAAGAAATCCTTAAAATACAATAAATACTAACCAACTCTAACTTAGGAGGTGTATAGATAATGTCATGGTATCAGGGCAATGATTTAAAGAAGCCGACTGGCGGACGAAAGATAATGGTCCGTCTAAAGAGAAAGTACGAACTAGGTAGACCACCGACAGAAACACAGCTCGGTCCGTTTGAAAAGCGCAAAATCATACGTGTTAGAGGAGGAAACATAAAGGTTAGACTCAAGAAAGCCACATACATAAACGTAGCTATACCAAGAGAGAATAAAGCCAGAAAACTAAGAATACTCGAGGTAGTCGAAACACCTTCGAATCCACAGCTGGCTAGAAGAAACTATATCACTAAGGGAACGATTGTAAGGACGGAAATAGGACTAGTGCGGGTCACCTCAAGACCCGGCCAAGATGGTGTTCTTAACGGTGTTCTAATAAAGAGAGAGTAAAAGATACTATTACATTAATCCATACTCGTTTATTTACTGGTTAAACAATCTTTATTCAAAATAATATTTGGCGGACAATTGATGTGTGTTGGTGCCTCTAAATGAGTCGTGAATACGAAGGAAAACGAATAGTTGTTTACCCTAACTATATAGATTCTAGGAAAACACGAAAACTGGGCCGAAAAATATCCCTAGAAGATGCAGTCCCTAATCCTAAAATAGATGAAATAGTTAGGGCCGCTGAAAACCTAGCACTGGAACCACAAGTTGAAGAGGCAAGCTATCCCCGTGAATGGTGGAGTACGGATAAACGAGTAGTTGTTCTGAAACGAGGTAGTAAGCTCAATACTCTTAGGCTTATTGCTTCTGAGATTAAGCGTTTAAGAGAAAAGTACTAGAGATAGTAATACCTATTGGTATTAAATTAGTACTATTAAGGTAAGTATTCAATATGGTATTACCATCTGTTTTAATCATATATTATAAGAAGCTAGTAATACCTATGATGAACGTGTCAAGATTTTGAAGAGACCTTACTCTTAACTATCTTAGATTTAAAAGTAAATACCGGAGTATTACCTCCCCGGTGGATTCTGATGAAAAAACTGGGGTATATAATAAGCAAGACCAGGGACGGTCTAATAATCGCCAGGAGTATGATCAAGGATCCGCGAAGGCTTGTGGGACACATAGCTTATGATAAAGATCTTAAGAGAATCGGCAAAATTGTGGACGTTATTGGCAGAGTTGACCAGCCATTTGTAGTGATAAAGCCGGAATCAAAAGATGTTATCGAATTCATCGGAACAGGGCCTGTATATTATTACGTGGAGAAAAGAACCAAGAGGTTCCTACGAAGGAAAGGTAGGAAAGCAAAGCGCGGAGAGGGGAGGGGGAGGCCCCGCTCGCGTAGGAGATAAGATTTTTCTGAACGGTGATAGCTTTGAAATATGAGCACACCGATATGGTTTGTCCCTATTGTGGTAGTTCTTCGATTATATTTGATCCTGACTCCCATGAATACGTATGTACCAAATGTGGGGCAGTAATAGATGATCGTGTCATCGATGTTGGAAGAGACTACAGGTTCTTCGAAAACGAACTAGTAGTGAGAAGAACAAGTGGCGCGTATACCAATAGGGTACATGATGGAGGACTAGGTGCAACCATTGTTGGTGGAATACGTACAACTGATAAAGAAACGATCAAGAAATGGAGAGAGATCAGGAGGATACAGAAGAAAGCACGAGTAACAAAAAAGGACCGGATAGTCGAGCGTGCCTTAAGACACTTGAATGACTATGTACGCCTACTTAAGCCCCCAAAATATGTCGCGGAAACGGCTGGAAATATCCTCCAAAGAGCTGTCCAAGGTAAAAACTATAAAAACAAAACCCTCAAAATAATGGCAGCTGCATCAATATATCTTGCATATAAGGTTCATGGAATATTTAAATCAGCCAAACTATTCGCTAAAGAAGCATGCATATCTTATCGTGACCTATGGCATGCGGAGAAGAGGATACACCAGGCCATAAGTGACATTAATAAGATGATCAAGAGAGACGATCCTGCCTTCTTTGTACCCTATTTGACGCATAAATTAGGATTATCAGATAAAGCGAGATTCCTGGCCGCATATCTGATAAACTTATCAAAGAAATTAGAATTAAACAACGGTAAGAGTGCTATAGGATTAGCCACAGCTGCTGTCTATGTGTCATCCATCTTATTGGATGAGAAGAGAACACAGCTTGAGGTTGCTAGCGCGGCAGAAGTAACAGACGTTACTATTAGAAACAGGTATAGCGACTTAATAGATAACATAGATATAACTGTTGAACTTTGAAGAACATACTGGTCGCTTGTTAATTATGAAAAATGTAATGACTGAATTTTATTTATTTATTTGAATATTTTATGATACTGTTTTAACACTTCTAGTTCGGGAGTTACACTGGGATAGAAATATATTCTTCTTGATTGAACTAATAACTTGGTTAACGAGAATGATGATACAAGATCCAATAATGTATGTTTTAACATGATACTAAGTTTGCCAAGGGGATAAGTTTGCCGAAAGAATTAACAGAACTTGACAAGAAGATATACAAGTATGTTCTTTCCAAGGGTAAAGAAGGTGTGCCACAGAATGTTCTTTGGAAAGAACTAAAAATAACAAGTCGTGATGCTTCAAGGGTTCTCAAAAAGCTAGAGACGCTTGGTTATGTTAAACGTGAACCAATAATATACGGTGGAAGAAGAACATACCGTGTTATCGCTATACCCAAGCCTATAGAAACGAAGGAAAAACCGAGCAGACCCATTATTGATTTCCGCAAGTACTTTGACATACCATGCATGATTTGCCCAAACATAGATAAATGTTATCAAGGAGGATACTTTGACCCAACTACATGTGATTTATTGACGGAATGGATACAAATAGAGATCTCTCGTAAAAAAGCTAAAACATAAAATGTAATTTGTTAAAACATATTGATAATCTCTTCTATGGGCGCGTCGGTCTTTATTCCTCTAGGGTCAAAATGTGTTCTCGTAGCGTAATACCCTTTACTCTTGAGTTTTTCGATTAGATCATTGATCTTCGGCATATTTTTCTTAGCTCTACCAAACAGTATGTCGTACCTGATATATGGTGTTAGTATTTTTGACTCCATAAGTAGATGATCAAGTATCTCAAGGGCCTTCCTATCGTAACCATGTATCTCTGTCAAAGCTCTTCTTATACTAGGCAGTTCGTCAGAATCAGAGAGCCCGCAAATCCAGAGGGGGCCGAGCACAACTGGTTTTTGGCACCTTATACATGTTTCTCCAGGTTCTTTCGAATAGCATCTCTCAAGATTGCCTGGGCAATACTGTATATACCCAATACAATTATCTATTACCCGATAAGATTCTAGCCCACCGCGTTTGGCCTTAAACATCACGCGATAGTAATGTTGATGATAATAGCTTAAAACAGGATAGAGTGCTAGATCCTGACTTGCAGCCCTTGCAACTATATTACCAATCAGTATTCGCAACCCGAGCTCTTTCTCGAAATCTACTTTGTAGCATCTTATCCAGTATCTTCGTAGGGCCTTATTTCTATGACTACATGTTAGAGGCCCGGTATCAGTTGCTGTTACACCTATGAGACCATGTTTTGCTAGTGGTTTAAAAGCAGAATCTATAAATGGGACGGGCGAGCCGTATGGGTCTATATCTATAAAGTCAATTGGTATTCCAGTAAAGGTTAAATTGTTAAGGAGAGTGTTTGCCTCGTTATTCATGGGTAAAACTAAATCTTCAACCCTATTTAAGACGATATTTCGCCGCATGTAATAATACGCTATAGGATCTACATCATTGATTATGCCTTCGCCGCCGGATTCAAGAGCAAGTCTAATTCCTCTAATTCCTGTCCCTGAAAGAGGCTCGACGAAGAAGAAGCGTTTTCCAAGCAAGGTTTTTGTTGTAGTTACTGTTATGTCTCTGTTTATCTTCATTATTGGGTTGTAGAATACGGGAGCCCATGAAGGCTCGTATTTGCCGTCGGGTCTGCGGTACAGTTTTGGATCAGGTATTATCAGTTTTGCTTTTCCTTCGTTTATTATGGTTTCAAAGCTGTGAACTATGCTTTTGTTCTGCAAGATAATCTTTGACCTCCTCGTATATTTGTCTCGGTAGGTTTCTGCCAAGCATGTTTCTGTTCTCTATGGTGACTATATACTTCCTTACATGTCCTTTTAACCCAAGGGATTTCGGGTTGAGCCTATAATGTACTACGAATATAAGTGGCTTATTCGAGTCTATGGTTTTTCTTAGTAGTCTTGCGAATACCGATAATTTAAGCTCCATCGGCCCAACTTCATCTACTCCTATAACATCTGCTTGACTGATCGCTCTAGTTAGCGCCTCTTCTACGAGTTCAGAGGCTTCGGATACGCATAGGTAATAGGAACCTACCCTAGGTCTTCCGCCAATAACATCTTTTCTTGCAAGCCATGTTTCCCTGCCTGTGGATATATCGATTATTTTAAAACCGATCCTTCTTCCCGCCATTCTCACCTCGGGGGTTCTGATACCATCTACCTTTATCCCTTTCTCAAGAAGAAACTCGATTATTCTGTTAAACAGGGTTGACTTACCTATGCCTGGACGTCCAGTTATTATGTATATGGGGCGCTCAGTCATCTCTCATTCACTGTTACTTGTTTGATTCGAGTCTTTCCTTGAGCTTCCTGATATCGTCTCTATTCTCTATAATGATATGCTCGGAGTCAATTATCCTCGATAATCGCTCGCTTTCTCTAACTTTTAACCGGTATGCACGAGTGTTTCTGGTCTTCAAGGTAATTGATACCACGTTATTATTGCTTGATAATGCGAAGTCTATTGGTGTTCTCATGAACCTGTAGAATCTATGTCCGCACTCCTTGGCTATATGGTGGACCTCTTCCTCAAGTTTATTAGTAGGGGCATCTTCCATTGTACGCATTAACTCAGGCTTCAGTATTTCGAGAGGCTCTAGGACATCTTCACCAAAAATTTCTGCGATTCTGAGGGCTGTTTCAATACTAACGCTAGTTCTTTTATGCTCGTAGTCATAAACCGCTTTTCTTGTGACTCCTATAAGGTCTGCGGCTTCGCCAAGACTATATCCTAGCTCCATTCTTCTCTTCCTGAATTTCTCAGGGCTTATTCTGACGCTGTACACGCCATGCGACTTGTAAACATATACTTTCTCATCTTTAAGGAGTACTTGCTCGAGAGTATCGCATCTTATCACGTTGACATTCATTCTCTTGTAGATAACATCGGCTTCGAGCTCGTTTTTCCCATGTTTTTCTGCGACGATTAGTGGTGATGTTTTGTAAGCTTGTTGTGCTCTTTCAAGGTCTTTGACCTCAACATTTGAAACGTTACGTGCATCGATAACAGTCTTAATGACTATTCTTAGATCATCCCTTGCTCCGGTGATATCGATTGATCTTTGGTTCTGAGGATAAGTTAGTATTTCTACTCTAAACCCGGCTTTCTTGAGGGTTTTGACAATGTTTTCGACGATTTCTTCAATTAATTTTTTATTCTGCATAAAAAACACCTTAAAATTAGGGTAAATATTTTATTTTATTATTGTATGATTGTTATTTCCTCTTATATCTTGCATAGACCATTGCATGGTCTCTATCATATGGTTCTAGGTGTACAACATCAATGATTTCAAATCCACGCTCCTTTAATGTGTTGATCTCTCTCTTGTATACTTCGCTAGGCTCCTTAGTCACGTCTATGCTCCTAGCCTTAATGGCCAATAGTATGTAGCCTCCATTCTTTAGGAAGAAGTCAGCGTTGTCGGCAACGATTGTTGCTTGGTCGGGTTGCGCAACATCAGCGTATATTCCATCAACCATTTCTACTAAGTGTCTGTAGTTCTGAGGCTTACGTGCATCGCCTAGTATGGGGTAGAGGTTTTTCCTTATATCCGCTACTAGGACGAATTCTCTCATGACTCTCGGTGCGAACTCGATACTGTATATTTTGCCCTTTGGTCCCACTATATCGGATACGTGGCTAGCCGTTGTTCCCGTGGCGACTCCTAGGTATAGGATTTTGTGGCCCTCCCTTATCGGTTGCTCTGCTAAGCCGTTTGCAAGTGCGCCAGCCAATTTGCTTCTATAGGTATTCCATTCACGGTACTCTAAACCGTTGTATCTGAACAATCGTTCACCGTAAACCCGATGGCCCGGTACAAGGTTCTTTGTTGCAAGCTTAATGCTTCCGTCTTCCAGCTCAACTATGTATACGCCGTAATATTTGTCATGAGGCCTAACCGATACGACCTGGGACATAAACTATCACCTCCTTATCTTCTCCTTCTCCCTCTTCTCCTCCTACCTTTGCCCCTCTTTCTAGGGGGTCTAGGCCTAGAGGGTTTCTCTTCTTTCTTCCTAGCTGGTGGTTTCGCGTATAGCTTCTTGATCTCCTCGATTCTCTTCTCGAGTTCTTCTTTTAGCTTATCTCCGATGAATCTGCCTGTGAAGAAGTCGACCTTGGCCGCAATAGCGAGTTTTGCGGCAAGGGCTCTAGCGATCTTACCGCGCTGCCACCTCGGGCTCCTATGTATTGCTGGGTACTGGAATATCACGCCGTGCTTAGGTGGTTTACCACCGGTCCTCAGTGCTCTGAACAATGCTTTTTCTGCTCCTAATACCTGGATTGTGCTGGCAGGCATTTTCGCCAGGTTCTCGAGACCGCCAGCTAGGCTTAAGAGTCTCGCTCCTAGCTTGGAGCCTACGAGTGCCGTTATGTTTGGTGCAACCTCCTTCATTATGGCCTCTATATATCCCTCGAGGGTCTCGCGGAGCTTGTAAAGCTCTAGTATGATGCTTGCAAGTGTCCTGATGTACTCTACGTCGAAGTCGCTTAGATCTGCGCCCATACTCTTCTTAGCCGCCTCGGCGATCTTCTCGGCTTTTTGTTCACTGAACCCCAGCTTCATCAGATTTTCTTTTGTAATGTTCATGCGGTGTCCTAGCTCGTAGACTATCTTTGCGTAGTCGAGATGTTCTCTGACAAGCTCATCTAGCTCGGGGAAGTGGAGGCTATACCATTCCCTAAGCCTTGCGACGTATAGGTTTATTGTCTTGTCTATATCGTCAATAGTCCTTATGGCCTGGACAGCTAACATGTCACGCTTCTGTGCTGCACGCCTTAGTTTTCTCCTCGTCATCTCCATGAGTATTTCATGTAGTGTTGAGAAGAAGCTCTCTTCATCTTCAGCGAAACCATTCTCGATACCATATTTTGCCAGGTTCTCTCGTAGAATAATTGCGCCCTTGTGAGCAACCTGTACCTCGGGCTCCAGCCCCGCTTTCGACACATGCTTACCGATCTCGGCGGTCTCCACAACGATATGGGTATATCCCTTCTCCTTCAGTTGCTCCAATACTTCTCTTAGCTGAGGAGTCTCGGCCCCCTCCTCGAGCCTGAGAAGGTACTCCACGTTATCGTCGAGATTCTTTGGTGCAAGAGACTTTGCTACGACCTCTCCGTTCTCATCAAATACAAATACACCTACTATCGATTCAGCCAGATATGCCTTCTTCATCACAATCACCAGACCTATATTGATCAGTAGGTTTTACTGGTTATTTAAACCCAGTTATAACGTATTCTAGCACATTAGTAATTCATTGTGTCTATTAGAGATTTAGAAATAAAGATTTATATGGTATTAATCCAGAATAGCCAAAGAGGGAGGATGAAAAACCATGCCAAGCCACGGATCGCTTACAAAGGCTGGAAAAGTAAGGAGCCAGACACCGAAGATACCGCCTAAGCCTAAAAAGAACAAACCACCTAGGATGAGGAATAGATGGGAGTATGTACGTAGGGTGATCCTGGCATCGCAGCAAGCGGTACGCGGTAGGGGGAGGAAAAGGTAGACGTAATACCGATTTATTCGGAACAGTTTTAGGAAACAGTTTAAGGAATTCTCTGACTGTTCATGGGATTTTCTTAACTTGACTTCTCAGAAACATAAATATCCTACTCATAGTTTAATTAACTGGTTCTGATGTGATCAGAATTATTCTTAATACTATGCCTCCACACTCATTTACACCGGGTGTAGCGTATTGAATAGTGTAGATGAAGCTTATCTAGGCTATAAGGGCAGAATTGCTAATATCCTTAAAAATATGGGCCTCGACGTTGGTGATCGGATAAAGATAGTTCGTGGCGACAGAGTATTTGAAGGAGTATTAATGCCACGCGAAAAACTCTATGGTGATAGGCCAATTATAGTGATCAAGCTGGATAACGGCTACAATGTTGGCGTTAGAATAGATGAAACCGCTAAGATAGAACTTGTTGCAAAGAAGGAACAACGTGTATCCACAAAGCCTAAAATAGTTCAACGATCTAACTTGCCCCATGTCACCTTTCTAAGTACAGGTGGCACAATTGTTTCGAAAGTCGACTATGAAACAGGTGCTGTGAAACCCGCATTAACTGTCGAGGAACTACTTGAATGGGTGCCAGAAATAGGTGAGACAGCATATATCGATGCTAAGGTCATACTAAACGTGTTCTCCGAAGACTTAACCCCTAGCCACTGGGCCCTTATGGCTGAGAAAGTATATGAGGAGTTCAAGAAAGGAAAAGTCGGGTTAGTGATCGCTCATGGCACCGACACTATGGGGTACACAGCCGCTGCACTCGCATTTGCTATAAGGAGAAAATCAGGCCCAATAGTCTTTGTCGGAGCACAGAGAAGTAGCGATAGACCCAGCACCGATTCAGCATTTAATCTTAAATCAGCTTTCCTAGTAGCGGCTCAGGCCAACATAGCGGAATCGGTTGTCGTGATGCATGGTGAAACAGGGGACACATACGCGCTCGTACATAGAGGTGTAAAGGTCAGGAAAATGCATACAAGTAGAAGAGACGCCTTCCAATCGATAAATGATCTACCTATAGCGAGAGTCTTTCCAGATGAAAAGAAAATCGAGATCATTGGAAGAGTGCTGCATCAAAGGAATAAAGATGAAGAACCAGTGCTAATGAACAAGTTTGATGACAAGGTGGCTCTAATAAAGTTCTATCCGGGCATGCATCCAGACATACTCGAACACCTTATCGATGACGGCTATCACGGCATAGTAGTGGAAGGGACAGGATTAGGCCATATAGCTAATAGGATCATTCCTGTGCTTGAAAAAGCGCGGAAAGAAGGAATACCTGTAGTCATAACCAGCCAGTGCCTCTTCGGCAGAGTAGATCTATATGTATACAGTACAGGGCGTAGACTCATAGAAGCAGGAGTCATACCGGGTAGTGACATGCTACCAGAAACTGCCTACGTAAAACTATCATGGATCCTCGGCTCGCATACCATGGATTTGGAGAAAGTAAGTGAGCTTATGCTGAAGAACTTCGAGGGAGAGATCAATCCACGTTTAACCGTTAATCTTTACCCGAGGTGGATAATATGATCGATTACAAAGCCCTAGGCCTCAAAGTAGGGCTCGAAATACACATACAGCTGGATACAAAGCATAAGCTATTCTGTAATTGCCCAACAAAACTAGTAGAAGAAGCACCGGAGGACAAGTTCGTCCGAGAACTAAGGCCAGCAAGAAGCGAGCTAGGAGAAGTGGATGAAGCCGCGCTCCTTGAGTGGAGGAAAGGGGTAAAATACCTCTACCACGCCCCTAGGCCATCTTCATGTCTTGTGGAAGCCGATGAGGAGCCTCCCCACGAGATTAACCGCGAGGCACTGGTAACTGCTCTCGCCGTAGCTAAGGCGCTCAACATGTATATTGTCGATGAGATACACGTTATGAGAAAAATAGTGATCGATGGAAGCAACACGAGCGGGTTCCAGAGAACATCGATCATAGCGCTCGACGGCTATCTATATGATGGCGAGAAAAAGATAGGTATACAGACACTATGCCTCGAAGAAGACGCGGCCCGCAAACTATCCCAGGGCAAAGGATTCGTTGAATACAAGCTTGACAGGCTAGGTATACCATTGATAGAAATCGCTACGGCTCCCGATATAAACGATCCTGATGAGGCTGAAAGAGTAGCTTTCAAAATTGGGCAGCTTGTACGGCTAACGGGCAAGGCAAAGCGTGGCCTAGGAACAATAAGGCAAGACCTAAACGTATCCATACGTGGCGGCGAAAAAATAGAGATCAAAGGGGTACAACACCTCTACCTCATAAGCAAAGTCGTGGCATATGAGGCTCTTAGACAAAAAACATTGCTCGAGATAAGGGATGAACTACAAGGTAGAGGGCTTACCCCAGAGGATATTGTCAGCGACTTTAAGGACGTGTCCGAGATCTTCCGTGACACAAAATCAAAGATCATACGCAGAGCTATACAGAGGGAGAATAGTGGCGTCTACGCAGTAGTCCTCAAGGGATTCAAGGGCTTGCTAGGTCGCGAAGTACAGCCTAGTAGGCGCTTCGGAACAGAACTCGCGGACTATGCCCGTGTATGGGGAGGAGTAGGAGGAATATTCCACACAGACGAGCTACCAGCATATGGTATCACGCAGGAAGAAGTAGACAAGCTATACGAAGTGCTAGGCGCTAATAAGGAGAGAGACGCAATTGTCCTCGTAGCTGATAGACGAGATAAGGCGGCCAAAGCCCTGGAAGCAGTAGTTATGAGGGCCAAGATGGCTTTCCAGGGAGTTCCTCCTGAAACGCGTGCAGCGAATCCAGATGGAACGACGAAATATATGAGGCCAAGGCCTGGCTCGGCCAGGATGTATCCCGAAACAGACATACCGCCTGTATTAGTTGATGAGAAGCTTCTTAGTGAAGCAGAAGAACTTGTGCCTGAGCCCTTCGATAAGAAGCTCGAGAAATATATCAAGGAGTATGGTCTCAGCAAAGAACTAGCAACCACGATACTAAACGATCTAAGACTTGACCTGTTCGAAGCACTAGTGGAGAAATACAGAGGATATGTGAGTCCAACACTTATAGCGTCAACAATAACTAATACGTTGAAAATGCTCAAAGGAGAAGGTGTACCCATAGAGAACATCGAGGATAGACATATTGATGAAGTAATGGGTTTAGTTGCCAATAAGGAGATCGCAAAAGAAGCTATCCCTGAGATACTCTCTTATCTTGCTAAAAAGCCGGAAGTCAGTGCACGAGAAGCTGCAAAAGCGTTGGGGTTAGCGAGAATTAGCGAAGAAGAACTAGTCAGAATAATCGATGAAGCGATCAAAAACAACTGGGAAAAGATAAGGGCGAAGCCCCAGAAAGCCTTCAGCATAGTCATGGGTATAGTCATGGCTAAGGTCCGTGGAAAAGTAGACGGGAGAACAGTCGCGAAATTAGTGAGAGACAAGCTTAATTCTGTCCTAGGATAACTTTTTTCAAGGCGATGAAGAGTACTCCCGACAATGATGGATGATTAGAAGGCATTTGTCGGAGCCCCTCTAACGATGATGAATATCCCCAGTATGACCGTTAGTGAATGATATGAACACGAGCGTGCTGAGCATTAAATACTCTTCTAAATAATAGATTATTTCTAGATGTTGAGTTTTGGCCGCTGCCGAGCCTATAGCTTGGGGGCTGTGAGGAAAATGGTAGCCGCTGAACATGATAAGCTTAGCAGAGCCTTGGGTAAACTCCTTGAAAGCAGAGGTTACAGGGTAAGAATACAGAGTGTTACTGAAATGAATCTCATGGGTAAGAAAAACAGGCTCTATATTATTCATGCGGTGTCAAATGATGAAAGAAACATAGTGACCATAAGAATACATGAGAACAATAAAAATAGGTTGAGGATTTCCCTGCGCAGACGTAATGAGGGATTAAGGCATGCCCTAGCCGACAAGCTCGAGGAAGCAGGATTCAGAGTTACGGAAACCGAGGAGGAGGTTTCTGGTAGCATAATTGGTTGTGGAGAATACCTAATAGATAAAATGAGGGATACACTTAACATAATTGAAAGGTCTTAGCATATGCTTCCTGATCAAAAAGAGCTTCTCGAGCTAATAGTTGAAAAACTTAACAGTGGAAGTACCCAAACAGAAATAGCTTCCCAGTTTGGTGTCTCTAAGGTCAAGATCTCGAGGATAGTGAATGCAGGGCTTAAAGAAGGGATCTTCCATAGAACATTTGGTGTTTACACACATTGTTTATTAAAGCCGTCATGGATAATGATCTCCATGGCAAGAACTGGAACTATCAATGTTAATGAAATCACTCCTAAACCAGACCTTATTTACTTCTCAATATTCCCTGTACCAACTTTCTTCATGTACTTTTTCAGAACATTGGAGCCCAAGGTTCATACTGGTAGTGCCAAGGTCATGGAATTAAGCAAAATAGTTGAATCCCTAGTAGTCTATGAGTTTACATTTTCGAGACGATTAGGGCTTGATGTATGCGAAAAATGTACTGTTTATGATGATATAGATGAGCTCCTTGCTATAACGATTTTGAAAGATATACATTTTTCCAAATATGATATTGATCTATATACCTTATGGAGAGAAGTAGGTATAACAAACATTCATAGTGTAAAATATCATTACTATAATCATCTCCTCAATAATCTTGTCTATAAACGATACATTATACGGCCTAGAAACTCTATGCGTGTGATACTAAGAATATCATCGCCATCAATGGCTAAAGCCGTATCTTTTATACTCAAGCTTTACCATGAAAAAATACTTGTTGGAGTAGATATTTTTGACATAGTATATCATGATCCATTTAGGGCGTACCTGGTTGCATGGATAGATCCTATATGCGCTTGGGAAAAACTATACTCGATAGATTCGCCGAGCCATGTTAAAGTTGAAATATTTCCTGTTAAACTAGTTTATCCAGTCCAAGAATAGCTTGCCACAGCAATAATGTGGATGGTGCTCGTATTGGAAGAAATAGAATTTAGCAATCTAGTAATAAACATTATGTCTGATTTCAAGGAAATAATTAACTTAATCATAGATGTTGCAGAAAAGATCGATAAAACATATAGTGGATTGATATATCGTCCTCCAGGCTTCATCGAAATAACTGATTATGAAGAACTGTATGTGATTGGTGATCTTCATGGTGATTTCGGGACTCTCCTGGACATTCTATCCTCAGAAGAGCTTCTTGATAGACTAGTACATGATAACATTAAGATCATCTTTCTTGGCGACTATGTTGATAGAGGGGATCAACAGTTAGAAGTGTTAACGGCAGTACTTTATCTAAAATCACTATATCCGGAGAAAATAGTAGCCTTGCGAGGCAATCACGAAGCGCCACCCCTACTACTGCCATACCCCCACGATTTCTCAGCGATTCTGAGAGGCGTATATGGAACAGAAAAGGGAATATTAATATATAGATTGATCTTTAGGCTGTTCCAAAGACTCCCTGTAGTAGCAAGAATTCCGGGAAAAATACTATTTCTGCATGGAGGCCCACCATCCACCGTTCTTGAAGCGTGCAGCTTTGAAGAGGCGTTCTCGGTTGGTGTTCCTAGTATTGATGACAATGTTCTAGAGGAGATCCTATGGAACGATCCCATTGAATCCAATATTACGGTTCAGGAATCACCGCGTGGAGCAGGATACATGTTTGGGAAGAAGATCACGGAGAAGACGTTGGAGTTATCTGGTACAAGTTATATTGTTCGGGCGCACGAACCATCATATTATGGTTATAAGATAAATCATGGTGGAAAGGTCGTTACATTATTTGATGCTAAGATACCTGCTTACGGTATTTTAAGTGCTGCGTACCTGAGAATAAGTAGAGATGCTGATTTAGAGAAAGGGCTGGAAAACTATATCGTTACTATATAACCCAGAAAATCCTCGACCCTTTCAGTTCGAGCGTTAAAATACCGTTCTTTAACGTTTTCTTTATCTTAGTGATCTTAAACCACAATTTATATGTCATGCTATAGGTATTTCCATTATAATCAGAAGCATATACATAAATATATTTTCCATCTGTTTTCAATGTAATATTCTCCGAATCAAAACCCTCGACAAACACAATTATTTTAGCCGAGTGGAACCCTTTCTCTACAATCTCGAAATGTAACCTGTTAAACCATTTAATAATAGGTGAGAGACTCTCCACTGAAACTATCGCCCCCGCTATGTTATGTTAGCATAATATTCCCCTAAAACTATTTCATAGTTCAAAAAACTCAGCTAATCTACAAACTCTTTAAATAGGAGACCAATTTATAAGGACGCTAAAACTTACAGTGGTCAACGAGAGTAAAGGGTGTTTGGAGTGGATGCAGAAATAGCTTTGCTCGAGTATCTGGTTGATCTAGCAGAGCAGTATCTTGGCGATATAATTGAAGAGGTTATCGAAAAGTACTATTCAGACAAGATAGATCTATCGGAGAGATATGTAGATGTCCTCGAATTTATTACGGAAAAAATCATTGATGATAGTCTAAATGGTGATGAAAACCCAGAAAGATTTAAGAAGATTGTGAGAAAATTGGCCGCTAGACCTTACATTGCTAAAATGCTAATTAGTTATTTAGTATCAGAATATATTGAAAATTATGGATAATACCTAGTGATACTATTGGATATGATAATTACTGGCCTGTATTCTTTTCCTTTTATCTATTTTCAGCGGGGTGAGCCGTAGTTCGAAAAATAGGAGAGAAGAAGAAAAGAACTCGTGGAAGAAAGAGGAAAAAGCTCGATATAGATGCATATGCTGAGGCTATTTTCAAAGACATAGCAGAGTACCTAGGACTTGATACTCTGGGTATAGATGAAAGGATACAACACGAAATAGTCAAGGAGGTTATGCATACAATTATCACTAGTTTGAGCTATAAGCCTAAGATAGATGCGCTGATCAAGAGGATCAATAGACATAGACGGATAATTAATATGATCATCGCTGTTAAAATGCTGGAATCAATACGTAATCCTACTCCTGATCAATTAGAATTTATAGTTGCCTATGGGGACAGGGCACTCATTCCAGAAATACCACGGCTATATAGGTTGGCCAAGAATATGAACAGGGAAGACCTGATAATGATGCTACAGAGCCTATGGGAGAAATATGGGTGTCCATCTCCCATAGAGTGTCCGAAATGCGGGTTTAGAGCAATAATGCCGGATCTTATATGTTATGTTTGCGGCAATATAGTATCTGAAAATTATATCAGAGAAAAGCTTAGTTTCAAGGAAAAATTTGATGAATATGTGAAAAATGCTAGCTTGGCCGAACTAAATGATATAATGAACCTAGGTTTTGTTTTATTGGGCGAAATCGATGTTAAAAGCCCCAGGTACAGAATAGAGGCTTGGAAGAAGATTTATTATCCCGTACATTTGCGTCAATCCGACATCGAGAAAATAATCGAGGAAATGGGAAAGAGAAAACAAGAATATTAAGGCCGTGGGTAAGACACTCAACAGGTGTCCAGTATTGATAGAGATAAACACAAGAGATGATTTTATTAGAGCAATTAAGGCTAATCGAGTAGTGATCGTCGAGTATTTTGACCCAGACAGTGAGGAATCAAAAAAGTTTTACTCGACAATAAAGGATGTTGAAAAACATGTTGATCCATCAATACTTGTCCTTAGAATCAATGTTAAGAAAACACCAGAATTATCTAATGGTGTTCATACGCTTCCCTGTATAAGGGTCTTCCTTGACGGGGAAATAGTGTTTGAACAACAGGGTGTTTTTGGGAGAAGAGAACTTGATCTCATGGTGTTGAGAAGAGGTATTAGAAGCGTTCTCAGGGGCAGGAATGTTTTGTTAAAAATTTAGACTTCCAATTTCTCGAATTTGTCTTCCCTGAATAGTCTGCGAGAGAGATCCAGTGCTTCCTTTATATCATTAGGTGATTCAGCATTCTCAAGTATTCCGAATAACTCCATTACATAGAGATTTATTTCTCCGCCCATATCAACGATCGCATCTCTTATTTTCATGGCTATATCTCTCAATTCATTTAGTTCTAGTTTATCTGTGTTTGCTAGGTGAGCTAAGAGCTCACCCACAAGTGCTAGGAATCTATTTGCGTTATATATATCGAGGTCTTCATCAAAATACTTCCTGTAGATGTCCAGTACTGTGTCTAGCTCAATCCTGACCATTTTTGACACCTATGATCAATTTTCCCATTTTCGCCTATTTTCATGATCTAAGTATTAGAAGTTCCTACGTAAAATTTATATAGAAGCGGTCCCCTCAATACTCAAGGGAAATGTATCTAGAGAACCTGACGTGAGAGGTGTATGAGCATGAGCCTTTATGGAATGCCTGTACTTATCCTCAAAGAAGGAGCTCAGCGAACTACTGGCCGTGAAGCTCTCAGAGCAAACATCATGGCTGCACAGGCACTAGCAGAAGTCCTGAGAACAAGTCTGGGACCACGCGGGCTAGACAAGATGCTAGTAGACAGCTTCGGCGACATAACAGTAACTAATGACGGTGCAACAATTGTTAAGGAGATGGAAGTCCAGCACCCAGCTGCCAAACTACTCGTTGAAGTGGCAAAGGCCCAGGACGCTGAGGTGGGGGATGGTACAACCACAGCCGTGGTATTCGCGGGGGCTCTTCTCGGTAAGGCATTAGAGCTTATAGATCAGAACATTCACCCGACACTTATAATCGAGGGCTATATCAAGGCTATGAAAGAAGCACTAAGAGTAATTGATGAATTAGCTATCAAGGTAAACCCAAAGGATAGGGCAATGCTTAGGAAGATCGTTGACACAGCCGTGTCAAGCAAGTATATTGGTAAGGGAAGCATTGAGGAGAAGCTAGCCAACATGGCCATTGACGCAGCCCTAACAGTCGCGGAGGAACAGCCCGACGGAACATTAAAGTTCAGGATTGACGATGTGAAGATCGAGAAGAAGAAGGGAGGAAGCATCCTAGACTCAAAATTAATTTACGGCATTGTCCTTGACAAGGAAGTAGTTCATCCAGGTATGCCGAAGAGAGTTGAGAATGCTAAGATCGCGCTTCTAGATGCACCTCTTGAAGTAGAGAAACCCGAGATAACCGCAAAGATAAACATTACCAGCCCAGACCTGATAAAGGCCTTCCT
>Ga0256833_1001406_pt1 | contig 17822 bp, 18 predicted proteins | sample 356284metaG_FD_190535 | JGI IMG/M metagenome (GOLD analysis project Ga0256833, IMG submission 190535) | Hydrothermal vent microbial communities from Mid Atlantic Ridge, Atlantic Ocean - 356-284 | ecosystem: Environmental > Aquatic > Marine > Hydrothermal vents | place: Atlantic Ocean: Mid... | reverse complement strand
TCCACACTGGTAATGGTTGAAAGCAAACCCCACCCCTCCGTAAATATATCTGAAGCCTGAATAAAGAAGGGGTAGCGTTTATCCTGGTAAATACCCAGCCGAAACAGAATAATGTCAATCATTTTATCCTGAAGCAGAAAGGTGTAGTTAATTGTCTCTTTGATCCAGAACCTCAGTGAGAAAAGGTCCAGTGACATCAGCGTAAGTTTGTCAATCTCTCTGTAGAACTTCTCCAGTACAACCTCTGCAAATGGAATTTTTACCTTGAGGTTGCCCTTCTGTACACTTTCCCTGCCCTCAAGCACATCGGGGTTAAGAGTGAGAATGTATTTTCTCAGATTTTCTATCTCTCTCCTCTTTTCATCGATCTTTTCTTCCACATTTTCCGGGGTCTTTTCCATCTCAATGAGCTCTTCCCTTATGTACCGGATTCTATCCAGAATCAGTGCCTCTTCTCTGTACATGTAGTTTTCCAGTGGTTTTGCTTTCAGTTCAAGTAGCCGAGAAAGTAGCTGGATAAGAAGGGCTCTCATATCTTCAAGAGTTTCAATGTCCAGATAGGCAGGGCTTCTCTTCTCATTTTCAGGTGAGAGCGCCTTAAGGGCAAGGTCATGTATAAAGTACTTTATGTCCTCTATCTGTACTTTCAGATTTTTCACATCCCCTATGAAATTATCGGCGAGTTTCACATATCTGTCTTCCAGGATCCACCGGCTTATTGTGGAAGGAAGAGTGACTTCTCCCGGGGCAGGATAAAGTAGAGCCTCGTAAAACTCTTCGGGAACACCGTGGGTTTTTCTGAATAACTTCATCCTCTTTTCCATACCCGAAAATATGTTTTGTGTGGCATCAAAGTATCTGTAAGACTCCACATACTTCCCCAGAGCAAGATAGATATAACCAATGAGAAGAGATACTTCACCAAGCCTTTTACTCTGCGGATATCTTTTTGCAAGTTCTTTCAGTGTTTGAAGAGCATCCCCCAGTTTATTCTGATCAAGCTGAATCCATGCCAGATCATAGAGAGCCTCTTCCTTTGCTTCTGATCCATCCGTTATCTCTGAGAAGTAATTTTCAGCCTTCTTGAGGTCTCCCACTTTTCTGCAGAGTATTCCGAGATTCAAAAGTAACCTGTCCTTCTCCGGAAAGATTTTTAAAATTGACTCCCATACAGAGATAGCCTTTTCCAATTTTCCCATTCCCGTTAGTGCGTAGCCCTGAAAATATTTCCCCTTTATGAACCATGCCGATTTCTCTTTTATCCTTTTGAAGTATTCTTCAGCCCTTTCATACTCCTTTTTCTGGAGTAGAATCCTTCCTTTCAGGTAGAAAAGCTCATCTTTATATCTGCTGGCTGAGGTTATTGCATCTGGAAAGAATTTTTCAAACTCATCTATTGCATCTGTGAGATAATTTATTTCTTCTATGCGTCTGTAGACTCTGTCTCTGAATGGTACAGGCGGATGGTTGATCAGCCAGATAAACTGTTCCTTTGCCCCACTGTAGAGTTTGAGATGAAAGTATGATTCTGCGATGTAGTATCTCACAAATTTCCTGACCTTTGGAGGCAGTTTCTCTTCTTTTTCCTGAAGCTGAAGAAAAAAATTAAGGGCAGTTTTATATTCACCTGAATTGTAGAAGGATTTCCCTTCCATGTAAATTTTTTTGAATTTCAGGAGTTCTTCATACCGCAGATACTCTCCCCCTTTAAGGGGAAGGGCAGCAAGCAGTAAGAGGATAAATAAAGAAAATTTCCATTTCATCAACAACAATCAGTAACTTTCCTCTTCTGTTATCTGGAATTTGACCTCTGGTCTCTTTTCTATAGAGGTGAACCAGCCTCCACGATCTATCAATTTGATTTTTATATGTTCAATTTTCCCCTCTGTAGCTGTAAAGAATTGTCCTGCTTCAACCTTCAGAACTGCACTGAAGGAAAAATCGAAGATACCCTTATCACCCCGGAGAGTCAGTTTAATGTCAACCTTGTGTCTTCCGGGAAGAATGCTTCCCCTGTAAATTTTTATTTCCCCTGTGGGATTTTCTTCAAGAGAATATTCATTGAGAAAAACCTGATGACCATCAAGGAAAACGGCCATCCTGGTTATTCTGAAGTCATTTCCCAGGTTGTTGATGCAATCTATTGTAACTTTTGTTCCACTTGTGAAACCCTTGGTGAGCCTTTCGCCGTAGGCTATGATTCTGGTTTTTGCCTCTATGACCCTCTCTTTAAGCAGGGCAAGTTGCCGGGCGAGCTGACTCAACTGCTTTTTATACTCTTCATTCATGGCAATTTTGATCTTTGGTGCCTGTGCAGGAGCAACTTCTCTCGGAATCTGCGGAGTTTCAGGTGTTGGTGGTGGAGCGAGAGGAATAATGGGAGCCTGAGGTTTTTCCTCCGGTGGAGGCGGTGGAGCTTCAGAGACAACCACTTTTGGTTTCACCTCTTCCGGTGAAGGTGGCTTGGGTTTGAATTCCTCCACCTCCTGAGGCACTACAGGTGCTGCTGGTAACTCTTTTTCAAGTTTTCCATACTTTGGCTTTTCGGGTTTCTTTTCAGGTGTAACGGCCAGCTCTGGTGCCTGAGGTTTCAGTTCCTCAAATTTAATGGCTTTTTGTCTCTCCTTTGCAAACTCTTCAGGTGTTATCTCTTTTAATTGTGGCACATAAACCTGAAAGTTTTCCTCAGGTAACTCCTCAGCCTGAGGAGTAATTTCCTGGAATTGAACCTCATTGGGCTTGAGTTCTATTACCTCTGGTGTTATTTCTTCAGGTTGCAGGTGGATTTCTTCAAATTCTGTGGTGGATGTGGTTTTCTCAGGGTATTTTTTTTCATTCTTTTTCTCTGCGTAGAGAATTTGAGTAAAAAATATTCCCGCAATAATACTACTGATGAAAAGCAGTTTTATTATTTTCATTACACACCCGATTCAATTTTCACTCTAAATTTACCAACCATTGTTTTAAATGTCAACCTTCTGGCTGATAAATTTTAAAGTTTTTCAGTATCTCAAGATGTTCTTTTGCCTTTTTTAACCACTCACTTTTAACGCCCCAGGCAGTTGCGTACCTTATGATCTTTTCGTAGGTTTCTATCGCTTTTTCCTTCACGGGCTTCAGAACCTTTTCCAGTTCTTCGTAGTAAACCTCTTTTTCTTCCTTTGTGAGTGTGTCGGGAGGTTTGACCTGTACAAGTTCCATGTAAAATAGTTCATACAAAAGACCCATTCTGTACACAGCTGCTGTGGCCCAGTGCATCGATCTTGTTTTGAGAGTAAGAAAGTAGAGTCTGAGGGCTTTCAACAGAAGGGAGGCCTTTCTCTCCAGCTGTTTTTTCATCTCATCCCGAGAATTCCCTGTTATGTGGAAATCTCTGTAGCGGGTGAAAACATTTTCCGCTATCTGAAATCTCACCCATCCCCAGAAGTAGCGATCAAATTTCTTCTTTTGCAGAGCCAGTTTGCCATATTCTCTATCTGCAATCATCAGGTATTTTTCTCCTTCCCTTTTCCTCCCCATCTCAGAGAGAAGAATCCCTTTGAGGGCTATAACTTTTAATCTGTCCTCTCTCGAAAGTGAAAAGCGGTTGAGTTTTTCAAGGTATTTCAAAGCTTCACTAAATTTTTCTTCTGCTTCCAGGACCAGTACAAGCCTGAATATTGCCCTTGGAGTTAGATAGTGAAGTGGATACTTTTTGATCAGGTACCTGTAGAATTTCTCCGCCTCCGGGTATTTTTTCTCCTCTTCGAAGATTGCACCTATATTATATAAGGTAGGAGGTATAAATTTTGATTCGGGAAATTTTTCAAGCAGAAGGTAGTAGTAAAAAAGTCCCTTTTGAATATCATCGTTATCAAGGGCTTCTTCAGCTTTTTTAAAGAGAGTTTCGTCATCGTAAGAAACTATCTCATTATTCTTCGCTTCAACATAGATGGGCTCTTTTATTACAATAGATTTAAGATCGTTGTACTCGTTGTTATTTTTTACCAGTTTTGCTGTGCAGGAGTAGAAAAGAATGAAAAAAAGCAGAGGAAGAAATTTTCTCATAGTGATTGCAAAAGTATTCTCATTACCTTTTCCATTCTTTTCATTAGATCAAGTGGATTCTGACTTGTTCCCTTATTCACATAACTTGACGGCTGTACCCTCTTCATTATCATTTTGAATTTTTCATCAGCTGGCCTTCCAGTGAAGAAAAGAATTGGTGTTTTCCTTCCTCTCCCCGCTTTTTTCTCAAGTTCCCTGAAAGAAAGAGCAGCCTGTATGCCGTTAAGGATGGGCATCTCCACATCCAGTATTACAAGATCAATATTCTCTCCATTCTTCAGTGATTCTGTAACTGCACTGATGAATTCCACACCGTTGGAAGTCAGTACCACATCCTGTGCATACTTTTTGTTAAGAAGAACTTTTTTTATTAAACTGGCAACTGTATCTGAATCTTCAGCCACTATAACTTTTTCAAGAATTTTCATTGAAGGTTGCTGTGTTTCATCTTCCTGAAGAATCAATCCGCAGATGGGACACTGCCAGGCAACCTTCCCCTCAATGGTAAGAGGCACTGCATCTACATCAACACCACAACTTGGACAGTAAAGTCTTTTGGTTACCATTTCTCTCCCTCTTCAATTTTATGGAAGAAGTCTCAGAATTTAAGAGTTAAGGAGCACCCCTTCAATCAATTATTTCCAGTGTGTACTTTTTGTTGTCCTTTCCAGATGCAGCTGCAAGGAGAGTTCTAATAGCCTGGGCGTGTGCTCCTTTTTTACCTATTATTTTCCCTACATCCTCCTTTGCTACTTTTAATTCCAGCACGACGGTCTTATCCCCCTTTGTCTCCCTCACCTCAACCTGGTCTGGGTGATCAACCAGCATCTTTGCAATTCTTTCAACAAGATCCTTCATCTTAAACCCCCGCACAAAAAGTATGTTAGCTACTTTAAGGTTAGCCAAAAATGGTTTAAATGTCAAGATTTTCTCCGCCGAAAAAATGCTTTCCTTTTAGATGCTTGACAATTTTTTCTCTTTGTGGTAAACAATAAAACCAAAATTTTGAATCCCTTTTCAATTTAAAAAGAGGTAATGCTACAGTGCTGAAGGTTGATATTACTCTGTTATATCAATTTATTCCCTTTTTGATTGCGTATTTCTTTCTTTCAAAATTTTTATTCAGGCCCTCTCTGGAGTATTTGAAGAACAGAGAAGCCCTGATTGATGGTAAGAGGAAAGAAGCGGAGATGCTTCTTGAAGAGATCAAGGAGTTGAGGGTAAAGTATCAGAATGCAATTGATGAGGCAAATAGAGAAGCAAAGATACTGAAGGATAAAATTCATCAGGAAGGTTTGATGAAACAGGCTGAGATAATCTCAAAAGCCAAGGAGGAAGCACAGAAAATAATTGAGGAAATAAGAAGTGAAATAGTTTCTCATGCTGGAGAAATAAGGGAAGAACTTTTGAAAAAAATACCGGAACTCACAGAACTTGTGGTTAAGAAACTGCTACCGGGATGAGATGATGAAGAGAGTTTTTATTTTTATCCTGTTTATGTTTCCTGCACTTCTTTTTGGGAGCGAAGGTGAGTCTTTTTTCAACAAATATTTCTGGTTCACGGTGGTGAACTTTCTCATCTATGTGGGTTTGCTCTACTACTTTTTAAAGAAACCCACCCTTGATTTCTTTAAAAATCGTCGAAAAACACTGGAAAAGGAAATGGAAGAATCTGCTAAATTCCTGGAGGAAACAAAGCAGGAACTTCAGAAATACAGAGAGCTTATGGATAGAATAGATGAAAAAATAGAGGAGATAAAGGAGTACACCGTAAGGGCTGAAGAGAAAGAAGTTGAGGAAATGCTCAGAGCCGCTGAATCCTATGCAATTAAGATGAAGGAAGATGCAAAAAAGATAGCTGAACAGGAAGTTGACCGGGCAGTTGAGAAGTTAAGGGAAGAAATTGCCGAACTCGTAACGAAGAGCGCCGAGGAAAGTATAAAAAAACTGCTGAATGGAGATCTTCAGGCAAAACTTGTTGAAGATGTAATAAATAGGCTCAAGGAGAAGTAGTAGATGGTTTCCCCTGTTGCAAAAAGGTATGGTCTGGCAATATTTCAGCTGGCTGAAGAGAAGGGATTTGTTGAGGATTTGATCAGAATTTTTGATGAAATTTCGCCAATATTTCAAGCAGATGAAACAAAAGAGTTTTTCAAAAATCCGTTAATTAAATTTGAAAACAAGAAGAAATTTCTTGAAGAACTGGCAGAGGGGATGAGGGAGGAGTTGAGGAATTTTTTTCTTTTACTTTTGAAGAAGGGCAGGATTCTTTTTCTGCCAGAGATAGGTGAGTATGTAAAATTCCTCAATCTGCAGAAGAAAAATATCGTGCCTGTGGAGGTTGTTGTTGCTGAAGAAATTTCGGAAGAGATGATGAAGAGGATTGAGGAAGCTCTCTCAAAAATAACGGAGGCGAAGGTTGACCTTAAGGTAAAGGTTGAACCCTCTATCCTGGGTGGAGTATTGATAAAGTTTGAGGATCTGGTTATTAATGCCACACTGAGAAGGTATCTCAACGAAATTAACCAAATAATCAAAAAAGGGGAAGAGGTAAACCATGCAGTTAAGAGCAGAAGAAATTAGCAGGATTATCAGGGAGCAGATTGAGAAATTTGAAAAGGAAGTTGATCTTGAAGAAACGGGTGTCGTTCTCTCAGTTGGTGACGGAATAGCCCGTGTTTATGGACTTGACAAGGTTATGGCCAGTGAGCTTGTGGAATTTCCCAACGGTATTTATGGAATGGTCCTCAATCTGGAGGAGGATAATGTAGGTGTGGCCATCCTTGGTGAGGATATTCACATCAAGGAAGGAGATATTGTAAAGAGAACGGGAAGGATCATTCAGGTGCCTGTTGGTAAAGCTCTGCTGGGTAGAGTTGTGAATGCTCTTGGAATGCCCATTGATGGTGGTGGAGAGATCAAGGCCGAGGAATACAGAAGAATTGAAGTTAAGGCACCCGGTATAGTTTACAGACAACCTGTTAAAGAACCACTCCAGACAGGGTTAAAAGCCATTGACGCGATGATCCCCATCGGAAGAGGACAGAGAGAGCTGATAATTGGTGACAGGCAGACGGGTAAAACCGCCATTGCCATTGATACAATTATCAATCAGAAATACACACATCAGACAGATTCACCTGTTTACTGTATCTATGTTGCCATTGGACAGAAGAGGTCCACAGTTGCACAGGTTGTGGATAAATTGAAGCAGTTTGGTGCACTTGAATACACAATAGTCGTGGCTGCCACAGCTTCAGATCCCGCCACACTTCAGTATATTGCACCTTATGCCGGTGCAGCAATGGGTGAGTACTTCAGGGATAATGGGATGCACGCACTGATTGTTTACGATGACCTTTCAAAACACGCCGTTGCCTACAGGCAGTTGTCACTGCTTTTGAGAAGGCCACCTGGTCGAGAGGCTTACCCTGGAGATGTTTTCTATCTCCATTCAAGGTTGCTTGAAAGGGCTGCAAAGATGAGTGACGAGATGGGAGGTGGTTCGCTCACAGCTCTTCCCATCATTGAAACTCAGGCGGGAGATGTTTCTGCGTATATTCCCACAAATGTTATCTCCATCACGGATGGTCAGATCTACCTGGAGCCTGACCTCTTTTATGCAGGTATCAGGCCTGCCATTAATGTAGGTATCTCTGTTTCGAGGGTTGGAGGTGCAGCCCAGATCAAGGCAATGAAGCAGGTGGCAGGCTCCTTGAGGCTTGAAATGGCTCAGTACAGAGAGCTGGCTGCCTTTGCACAGTTCGGTTCTGACCTTGATAAGGCTACACTGGCTCAGCTTGAAAGGGGAAAGAGACTTCAGGAGGTTCTCAAGCAGGATCAGTATGCACCTCTTCCAGTTGAAAAGCAGATTGTGATCATTTACGCCGGTACAAGAGGGTTTCTTGATTCAATCCCTGTTGAGGATGTGAGAAGGTATGAAAAGGAACTCTACACATTCCTGGATGAAAAACACCCTGACATTCTGGAAAAAATAGCAAAGGAAAAACAGCTCACCTCAGAGATAGATGAGGAATTGAGGAAAATCCTTGAGGAGTTCAATTCAATTTTTCAGCCATCTGCGGAGGTGTAATGGCTAACTTAAAGGCAATTTTAAAGAGGATAAACACTGTAAAAAATACACAGCAGATAACCAAGGCAATGAAGATGGTTTCTGCTGCCAAACTGAGAAGAACTGAGGGAAAGACCCGGAGTTTCAGAGATTACAACAGGGAACTGCAGAGTATCATTGAAGGTGTAATCCTGAGAGGTGGAATCAGACACCCTTATCTGAATACGAGAGACGAAAAAAAGATACTTCTCGTAGCCTTTGCAGCTGACAGGGGACTCTGCGGAAGTTACAACCACAACATTATAAAAAAGATTGAGGAATTTTTCAGGATCCACAGGGATAAAGAAATTTTGATCTACTTTTTTGGAAGAAAGCTCAAGGAAAAATTCAAGAAGAGAAAGTTGAATGTTCTTGAATATTTGCCAGCAATGACCGAGCATGTAACATATGAGGATGCTGTAGAAATTGCAGAGAAAATGAAAAAGCACTTCGTTGAAGGAGAGGTGGATGCTGTATATACAATTTTCAGTTACTTCAGATCTCCGCTGAGGCAGGAGCCGATGATAAGAAAGGTTCTTCCAATCACCATTGAGAGAAAGGAAAAAGAGGTTGAGAATCTCGTTGATTACATATATGAACCTGCAAAGGAAGAGGTTGTTAACTGGCTGATTGAATCATACCTGCACTCGATTTTTTATGATACCATACTTGAGGCTGTTGCCAGTGAGCATGCGGCGAGAATGACGGCCATGGATAACGCAACCAACAATGCAGAAGATATGATTTACAGACTGACGCTTACCTACAACAAGGCCAGACAGGCTGCCATCACCAAGGAACTTATGGAAATAGTAACTGGTGCAGAAGCATTAAAACAACACAGTTGAGGAGGGAAGTAATGGCACAGTATGGCAGGATAAAACAGGTAATAGGACCTGTTGTGGATGTTGAGTTTCCTGAAGGAGATTTGCCATCAATTTACACTGCTCTGAAAGTGACAAATCCATCAATAAGCGATAAAGAGTGGAACCTTGTCCTTGAGGTTGCTCAGCATCTCGGTCAGAACACGGTTCGTACCATAGCAATGGACTCCACAGATGGGCTTGTGAGGGGAATGAAAGTCCTCAATACCGGACAGCCAATTACAACTCCGGTGGGTGAGGAAGTCCTGGGCAGAATTTTAAATGTTGTTGGTGAACCTGTGGATGAAAGGGGACCCGTAAATGCAAAGGAAAGATGGCCCATTCACAGACCCGCTCCCGCCCTTGTGGATCAGAGTGTCGAGATTGAGATGTTTGAAACAGGTATTAAAGTAATAGACCTTCTTGCTCCCTATCAGAAGGGTGGAAAAGTTGGACTCTTCGGTGGAGCAGGAGTTGGTAAAACAGTCCTCATAATGGAGCTGATACACAATGTTGCCATGCAGCATGGTGGTGTTTCAGTGTTTGGAGGTGTTGGTGAGAGGACAAGGGAGGGAAATGACCTGTGGCTTGAGATGCAGGAATCGGGAGTTATTGACAAGACCGCACTCATCTACGGACAGATGAATGAGCCACCGGGAGCAAGGGCAAGGGTTGGGTTGACGGCTCTTACAATTGCAGAATTTTTCAGGGATGTAAGACATCAGGATGTTCTCCTCTTCATCGATAACATATTCAGGTTTGTTCAGGCAAATTCAGAGGTTTCTGCTCTTCTTGGAAGAATTCCTTCAGCAGTTGGTTATCAGCCCACGCTGGCTACAGACCTGGGAGAGCTTGAGGAGAGGATAACCTCCACCAGAGAGGGGTCAATCACATCGGTTCAGGCAATCTATGTTCCTGCAGATGACCTGACAGACCCTGCTCCGGCAACAACATTTGCCCATCTTGATGCCACAACTGTTCTCTCAAGGCAGATAGCAGAGCTTGGTATATATCCTGCGGTGGATCCCCTTGATTCAACCTCAAGAATACTTGATCCGAAGATTCTGGGAGAAGAGCACTACAATGTGGCAAGGGAGGTTCAGAGAATACTTCAGAGATATAAGGATCTTCAGGATATCATTGCAATACTGGGAATGGACGAATTATCAGAAGAGGATAAACTTATCGTTTCAAGGGCAAGAAAAATTCAAAGATTTCTCTCCCAGCCATTCTTTGTTGCAGAACAGTTTACAGGAGTTCCGGGCAGGTATGTGAAACTTGAAGATACAATCAGGGGTTTCAAGGAGATAATTGAGGGAAAACATGATGATCTCCCTGAACAGGCTTTCTACATGGTTGGAACAATTGAGGAGGCGGTTGAAAAGGCTCAGAGACTCTGATATGGAGGTGACATTGTGGAACTTCTTATTCTGACTCCAGCAAAAACTCTGATTGAGGAAAATGTTGATGAGGTTACTCTTCCGGGAAAGCTGGGAGAGATGGGCATACTGCCCGGTCATACCCATCTCATCTCGGAACTTGATATTGGTGTTGTGGTGTATAAGGAGGCAAATTACGACAAATTGAGGGCTGCTTTTATCTCAGGAGGTATAGTTGAGATAAAGGATGATGTGGTTAAAATCCTCACTCCTTACGGTGAGAAAGGCGAAGAAATAGACATAGAGCAGGCTGAAAGGGAATTGAAAAAAGCGGAGGAGGAAATAGAAAAGGGCAGCCTTGATCAGAAGAAGTTACTGGAAATAGAGGTGGCTCTTAAAAGAGCCCTTGCAAAATTGCAGGCTTCAAAGTACAGATAGGTTTATCTCTTGGGAATTGCCTTTATCTTGGGCTTCCCATTTACTTCTACTACTCGGAATTCTATATCCTTTGCCTTTGTCTTCTGAAGTAACTTTTTCTTTTCCTGTTCAAGTTTCCTTTTCCATTTTTCATAGTCAATATTCACATTTCCTTTAATTTTCACATATTCCTGAAAGAGGGGTTTGTAGGGATCTTCGCTTTTTTTCGCAGCCTCTTCCGCCAGTTTCATCCTGGATACTGCATCCTGGGAGAGTTTTCTCCTTGCCTCTGTTTCATCAATCAACCCCTTTTTCTTTGCTCTTATCACATCTCTCACGAAGGTGCCCTCCTCCATCTGACGAAGGTATCTATCCCATTTTTCCCTGTATGTGGCGTAACGCTGACGGAGATTTTGAAGCTTGAATTTCAATGTTGCATTTGCTATGTAGGTATCCATGAGATCTCTGATCATCTTTTCAACTTTTTTCCTCCTCTGCAGAGGTTCAACTCTGATGAATCCCAGAAAGAACTGGTCATATTCGTAGATCAATCTCTCAATTTCCTGTTCCAGCTCTCTCAATCTCTGGGCTATCTTTTCTGAGTCTGTTTTTTTCATTTCTTATTGCATACTCCATCAGGTTTTTGATGTCAAAACTTATCTGATTGATATCCAGTCCCATGGTAAGTTCAATGTGACTGTTTCCCCTCACAGGCCTCCAGAGAAGATAGTCACTCCTGACTGACCTGTAAGCCCTTTTGGTGCTTCTGATATTTGCAAAGAGGTCTTCATCTCCAAAAATAATTGCAATGGGAATGGTAATGTTTTTAAAATTTTCAACGCAGTCGTAGTTAATGGTGTAAATTTTGAACTCATTTCTCCTGATCCACCTGGAAAATTCCTCAACCACCTTTCTCGGTTCCTTCTCGGCACCATGTTCAAGAAGATAGAGAAGATCATCCAGATTCACCTTTTCCGGATTCCACAGTTTGGGGAAGTAGTCAGGTAGTTTGTTGATCAGATTTTTTCTCTTCCTCACAATTGAGGCAAGTTCTTTAAAAATCTCGTCTATGGGAATATTGTTGAAAGTGATTTCCTCCGGTTTCTCCTTTTCCTTCCCCTCAGGAATAATGTTTCCTGTGATTTTAATCATGTTAACGATTTTTTTCCTCGTTTTTTCAATTCTGTGGCTCAGTTTCCTGTTAAGATTTACATAGGAAACAAGGAGATCAATAATTTCTGCAGAAAAGGGAAACATATAGCTGCCAAGTTTCAAAAGAAGTGAACTTTTACCGATTTCCGCGGGTGAGCCAATTGTTATCAATCCATAAAGGTCATCCTGGTACTTTGATGCATAGCAGTAACCAAGCATACCCCCCATACTGTGTCCGCAGTAGAATATTTTGGGGAAACCGGTTACCCTTTTCACTGCTTTTATTGCCGCAGGAATATCGTACATAAAGTATGAATCGACACTCCAGTTGTAGTCAATATCTCTGGGAAGAGGTTTCCCTTCATGGTGCTTTAAGTATTGCAGATCCACACTGCTTCTGCCGTGTCCTCTAAGTTCAAGAATGTGTACATCTACACCAAAAAAAATCATGTTTTTAACGAATTCTCCTGATGTCCAGGTCAATCTGTTCTGAGAAAATCCATGTACAAGAAGAAGAGGGATGTTAAAAAGTGGTTGCTCGAAGTCCTGCTTCAGGGGCTTGTATCTTGTTATTACGAGAGTCCATCCATCTTCTGTTTCAACCTCGTAGGTGGATTTAATATAGATTTTCCTGAATTCTTCATCGGGAATGGTTACAATCTTATCCTGTCTCATAATTTCAGTTTCAGATGCCACTTCTGAAGTTTGAAGCATAATTCTATTTTAACAGTTTAAGATGGGTGATGCAATTTTCAGGGTTTCACCCAGCCAGTAATGGGAACAAAGATCTTCTTTTTTCTGTTGATTTTCAGAATCCTCAGCTTTTCAACTGCCACATGGTCTGTGGGTGAGAAGGATATGGGAGGAGTCATCCCTTTTGTAGATACATTTCTGAATGACTCAAGAGCCTTTCTGAGTGATTCTCCAGTAATTTCACCTTTTACTTTCTGGAGGGCGAGAGTTATTATCATTGCATTTACCATTCCCTCTGTGTAGTAGACCTCTCTCCTGAGAGAATGATATTTTTTCTCATAGAAGTACCTCAGCATGGCAGAGTCAGCGCTGGTATTTTCATACCAGAGGGCAAAGTGGTTGATTGTATAGACTTTTGGAATCAGGTCAGGTGAGATTTTATCTATGATACTGTGGGTATAGGTGTAAAAGGTGCCAAAGAATGCCAGTGGCTTGTAATCGGGAATCTCCTTTGTTGCGTTAATAACAGCAACAAAGGGTCCCGGAACGGAATGAACTATTATAATTGGAGATTTATACTTTGCCAGAACCTTTTTCAATTCATCAATATCCTTTTTCTGTGGATGAAGAGAAAGTGGATAAATAAAATCAATGTGCACCTTTCCCCTTGCATATTCATTAACATACTTCATTGGCTTCATACCAAAGTCTGAAGGATTTGTTACAATTCCCACAGATAAATGGCTGTAAGTTTTGCTATGGTGGATAAAGTTCAGGATCGTGTTTATTTCTGAGGCGTAGCTTGAGGCAGTAAGAAAGATGTAGAGGTTATCTGGTGGTTCCAGTAGTGCTCCACACAGAGAAGCGGGAATATATACCACCCTGCTCTTTTCCATCAAGTGTTTGAGTTTGAAGCTGCTCCCCGTTCCCCAGCCAATTATTGCCACGGCACCTTTTTTGATAAGTTTTTTAGCCTCTGCAACCGCCTTCTCTGGATTGTACTTTGTGTCTTCGTAGATAAACTTGATTTTGACCCAGGGAAGAATATTTCCTTTGTTAACAAAATTGAAGTAGTCCCTTATTCCTTTAAAGTATGGCACTCCCACCTTTGAAGTGGGACCGGACAGGTCAACAAGTCCACCTATTATGATCTCCCTCCCCGGAAGTTGCCCGGCAAGGAGGATTGAAAGGAAAATAATAAAAATTATCCTTTTCATCTCCTGCCTCCTTTTTTTCTCTTATATATCAATTTCTTGTAAAAGTCAAGAGAAAAAATGAAAAAAAGAACTCTTGAAAAAAATGGCTTGTTGTTTCTTTTTTTTTTTGATAAATTGATAAAAACTCAAATGGAGCCACTAATGAAAAAAGTTCTATTTGTTACAATTTTTCTGGTAACAGGAGCTCTCTTTGCAGAATCATACTCGCCAGAAAAGTACTACATGTTGAAACCTATTGATGAAGATTTTCCCCTCTCCTTTAAAGATCTAAGAAGCAAAGCGATTGTAAATGGATTGATTAAAAATGCCATTAATTTTTTCATGAACAGACATTACCTTATCAGGAGCAAAGAAGATAAAATTAACGCAGCAAATCTTATTATTTATAGTTACATTCTCTACGAACAGCTCCCGAAGGGAGAGGAAAGAAAAAGTATAGCTGACGCTGCTTCATTTTTTGCAAGGAAAATGTATTTACAGGAAAAGTCACCATTTTATTTATATGCGTATTATGTATTTAAAGATCTTGCCAATGTTTCATATAAAGAAATTTATGCTGCACCCACATTTGTAGAATCAGCAGTGAAGTATAAAAAGATGATAGATTTAGGGGGTGGCTGCGCTCTTGAAGGTGGTCCTTACCGCACTCTGGGTAGAATGTATTACAAAGTAAGTTTGGTTATTCCTGTGTACATGAGCAGAGCAGAAAATTATTACCTGAAAGCGGTCGAATGTTCTGTGAATTTTTCAATGAATTATTTATTGCTTGAAGATCTATATCTTGCCAATGGCAATATTGCCGAGGCGGAAGAAATGATTGACAAAATAAAATACTTACGCCCTCAAAACTACCTGGAATTATACTTTAAAATTGAAGATTATGCCACTGCAGTGTATATTTTTGAACTTTACAAAAATGGAAAATGGAATCCATGGAAACATGACCTTATCTATGACAGGTACAGTTGGCCACTCAAATTTCACCATGAATGGTGGAAGTAGAGGATAACAACAGTTTCCTGTTCAGAGAATCTGAGTATCTTTTTAAGTATTCATATTCGCTCCTGTGGATATACATGGGAATGACTTTGTTGTGGAGTAGAGGTTCTCTTAAAATTTCTGGGAAACTCTGGGCATATCTTTTGAAATCCGGGGTGCCTGGTACAGGTGAGTACGTTACAAGAATTGATTTTATACCCAGGTGGTGCACAAACTCAACGCTCCTTTTCACCGATTCGAACTCTTCTCCAGGGGCACCAAACATAACATAGGCTCCCACCTCCTCATGTGTGAAGCCCGCCTTTTTTAGAAAGGAAACCGCCTTTTCCAGAATAACTGCGTTAACTTTTCCTCCGGTAACGGTAGAGAAATTTTCATCGATATTTTCCACCCCAATTCTTACTGTTTTGAAATTTGCCTCCATCATTAGATCTGCTATTTCCTGTGTGAGGTACCTTGCGTGAATTGCATTGGGAAGATGAAATCTCAGTGGAATTTTTCTCTTGATAATTTCTTTAAGAATTTCTCTGAAGTATCTTTCACCATCTACCAGAAGTGCATCGTCAAAAAATGCAACATCCTCTATTCCCTCTGCGGCAAAGTATGTGATTTCGGAGATGACACTTTTTACACTCCTCCTGTGGATTCCACTGTATAAAATGGGTACAGCACAGTAAGTGCATTTGAATGGGCATCCCTGAGTGGTGAGAATTGAGGTAGTTTTATTATTGTTTGGATAGAAGGAAAGGTCTGAAAAAGCCTCAAACAGAGATGATACAGGTTTAAAGTCGAGCAACCTGGAGATCTTTTTTTCTAAGTCGTTATAATTTGAGGCTGTAAGAATCAGGTCAATTTTACAATGAGACTCCGCATGTTTGGGCAGGAGGGTGGCATAGTTTCCCCCTGCAACAATAATGGCTTCAGGAAAAAGTTCTTTCAAAATGTGTGTTAATTTTGAAAAACCCGTGTACCAGTATGTTATGGGAATCCCCGTGAAAATATAACTTACTCCTTTAATGTCTTTCAAAATCTTGTAACACTCTCCCGGTGTTCCTCCGAAGATTCTGAACTTGCGTGGAACAAAGGATAACACATCCGGTTTTTCTATCACTGTTTCCCTGAATTTTCCCGAGTTCCACTTTTTTGTTTTTCCTCCCCAGATTGATCTGTCAAGACAATCCACAAAGTAAATTTCAAAATTGTGATCCTTTAGCCATCTGGCAATCTTGAGTAAAGGAACAGGTTTTATCCACTGATCAAAGGCGGAAAAGTCCTCAATCCACGGGTTAACTATGAAAATCTTTTTTCTCACTTTTTAATTCCTGAAGATATATTTTTCTCGCTTCTGTGAAGAATTCATGATACTCTGGAGTCCGGTAATCGGGATATGTCCACTCAAAACTATTCCATTTACCTTTTCTCCAGTGAATTGTAACCTCGGCAAAAATTCCGTTTCCTATGTATATTCTGTGAAAAAAATTTTTTGTTGATGCAAGTATCACCTTTGAACTTTCAATGTAGCCCGGATCAATGTTTACCGGTCTCTTAAACCCCATTTCTCCATAAAATTCCTTCTCTATTTCATTTGTCCTTATTTTTAAAGTTGCAAGCTTCCCCGGATCTTCTAAGTTTTCAAAAAGATAAAATTTCCTGAGGATCTTTTCTCCCATTTCCTCACGATAGTAGTGGGTGAAATTGAAGGGAATCAATCTGGACTCCAGTATTATCTCACCGACAAGCTCTTTTAAAAATTGCCTTACTTTCACAAGTAACTTCTCATCCGATACAAGCACTCCCGCAAAATACTTGACAGAGGGTGGTGGCTTGATCTTTCCCATCTTATAGAGTACTTACGGAAAATGTCACTTTTATTTTATCGGGTGGAATTTTCTCGACAATCAATTTTTCCTTAAAGCAGTCTTCACAACCTTTTATTGCACCCACCGCAAGATTAAGAAGATTCCGGTGAGAATGGTAGTGCAGTATTAAAACATTATGTTTTTCCCACCAGTAATCAAAAGAAGGTGGTCTTGCTCCAGGTGTGTTCTGGGTTGCTACTTTGTGAAACCTGTTGATTTCCAAGATAAACTGTTTTGCAGATTTTACATTTTTGTAAAAGAGTGGATACATCGTCTTTGCACCTTTTGTTATCCAATATCTGCCAAACTCTTCAAGAATTTTTTCTACTCTTTCACCAGTTAGGTTTGAGACTGTATTGATCAGACATTCCACTTTTCTGTCGTCAATTTCTGCAAATGGAAGAATCTCACCTTGTTTCACGTTACATAACCTTAGAGTTTTCAGCCAGACCTCCTTTCCAAACTTTTCTGTTACATAGTCCATGCCACTCAACACAATAGATCCTTTCATTATAAACCCCTCCTTTTGAGGTATCTTACTTCAGAAAAATATATTTTTCAAGATGTTCAGAAACTTATTTTGTAATAGAAAAACATCCACCTGAGATCTTGCAGAGACTATTCACATTCATAGAATATTTTACTGGAGAGTTGCCCGAGTGGTCGAAGGGGTCCCGCTCGAAACGGGATATCCCGCCAAAAGCGGGATCGGGGGTTCGAATCCCTCACTCTCCGCCAGATTTACATTTTAAATCAGTATCTTTGAAATTTACTTGACAAACAGATATTTTGTGGTATATTATTTATTGTCAACGCTGAAACGATAAAAGCTCTTTAAAAATTACAGATAAGTGTTGGTTGAAGAAGGAAATATTAAAGGATATTTATCGCTCTTTGAAAACTGAATAGTGATCGGTGAGGCGCCGAGACGAATAATGTGACGGACGAGAGCGGCCGTCCCGGCTCGGTGAGTCCGGGCAGCCCAGGTCAGACCTTTAACTGGAGGGTTTGATCCTGGCTCAGAGCGAACGCTGGCGGCGTGCCTAACACATGCAAGTCGAGCGTGAAACCTCGCTTCGGCGGGG